>MDTB01066959.1_pt1 | contig 15243 bp, 9 predicted proteins | sample 811161 | NCBI WGS metagenome assembly MDTB01 (sample SAMN05326650, study PRJNA326480) | marine metagenome | isolation source: seawater | place: Mediterranean Sea | collected 2009 | reverse complement strand
CCGACGCGGCGACGCTTCGCCATTTCACCTTCATCAAGAGGCGGCATCGTAAAGATCGACTCTACTGACGTATAGTCGTAGTAACCCATCCGCGCGAGAGGGCGGATCTTTAAGACATCAACTTTTCCCTCGTCAGTAAGAAATTCATCATTGATATGGATGCCAACAACTTTGCCGATCACTAGATTGCTATTATGGCCAGGATTGTCGGCTGGAAGTGTAAGTGTTGTAAACCAGCGGCACTCCATGTGGACTGGGGATTCGGCAACGCGCGGGGGTTTTACCATTTGGGAGGGCGCTGGCGTCAGTCCAGCCATCGCCATTTCATCAACTTCGGGGCCGACAAAATTAGAAGAGACATTGACTTCTTCACGCAGATCGTAGGTGGCCATGTTAAAGACAAACTCTCCTGTTTGTTCGATATTCCAAACTGTATCTTTAAGACGGTTCTTGTCAGGATGAGCACCAGCGGAAATCATAACATGTGGTGGATCAAAGTTAAGCATAGTCCATTGGCTAAAGGGAGCGAGGTTGACATTTCCTTCTGGGCTTAGCGTTGAAAGCCAGCCAATTGCTCTTGGTACAACTAAAGATTTGAAAGGGCTATACTCGAGCCCATGGTTATTTTTTGCTGTTTCATAAAACATAGTGACTTCCGGCCCTCTCTTTTTCTTGCACTATCCCGAACCATTAATCGCAGGCATCATTAGAAAATGAAGTTGCAAAATCCCCAGTTCGATGAATGACCATAATAAGATAGACCCAGAAGTCGAAATTCCAAAGGCGGCGTGGGGCGATTTATTCCGCGATGGTCGAGGAATCTATTCAGCATTGATCATTATGGGTGTTTGTCTGCATGCACTCCAAATTTTAGTGATAGCAATTGTTATGCCGACTGTTGTCGCCGATATCGGTGGTGCAGATTACTATACCTGGGCAGCCTTGCTTTACACAATTGGATCGATAATTGGGGCGGCATGCGTTGGGCCTGTATGGGCTTTCCTAGGCGTCCGCCGAGGTTATGGTGCGAGTGGATTTGCTTTTATGATTGGGACAATTGGCTGCGCGCTCGCCCCAGACATGTTGTCCCTAAATATTTCACGTGGTGTTCAGGGTATTGCTAGCGGGTTGGTCATAGGCGGCGGGATGGCCCTAATTAGCGGTCTTTTCGAGGAAGGCCTACGTAAACGGCTTTTGGCAGCGTATCAGGGCGTTTGGATGATAGCCCAGCTTATGGGACCCTTTATTGGCGGTATGTTTGCGCAGTATGGATGGTGGCGGGGATCGTTCTGGAGCATGGTACCAATTATTTTAGTTTTTTCGGTAATTGCCATAAGGTTTTTGCCCAATCAGCTAACGAATGACAGCCCCGAGAAGAAGAAACACTTTCCACTTTTTCGCCTTCTTATTTTAAGTGGTGGAATTTTCTGTGTTGCTCTTGCTGGTATCGTCGAAAGAGATTTAGTCCAGCTCCTGCTTATTGGGGGGGCGATTTTTATTATCTGGATTGCCTTTAGATTGGATTCAGTTGCTGAAAATAGGGTTTATCCCTCGCAAGCACTGTCCATTTTTTCTCCGGTAGGGACCGCACTTTGGATCATGCTGCTGGTTGGGTCAGTGCATACAACTGTGCCCTTGCTTTTGCCATTGCTCTTGCAGGTTGTGCATGGGGTTGACCCTATTTATGTCGGTTTGGTGAGCCTAGTGATCTCAGGAGGATGGACGTTGGGTACCTTCGTGGTATCGGGGTGGAGTGGCCGTAAGGAGATCGTCGCACTTTGGCTAGGTCCCTTGATCATGCTTACTAGCTTGGCGATCATCGTGACTATCGCGCAGCGGCCTATGCTTACGACTTTAACAGTTGCCGCATTCTTTATGGGTTTTGGTGTTGGTATTCATAATGTTCACTTGCTGGCTCGCACGATGGCTTCTGCGTTAAAGGGCGAAGAACGTATTACCGCCTCAGCGATGCCATCGATCCGTTCACTTGGCACGGCGTTTGGTGCTGCAACCGCCGGGCTACTGACCAACCTTGCGGGGCTTGGGACGGCAACTAAGGCAGAAGAGGTCGGGCCGGCAGTAACGCTATCATATAGTTTTAGTCTTATACCTCTTACGGCCGCCGTCTTGATGATGTTCTGGTTTTTGCGGATTAGCGCTAGGAAGTCTAACGGCCAATCATCGCAATTCAATTAGCAGGCCATTTTTAAAAGCTTCTTGGCATTACCATTTAAGATCTTTTGTTTGTCCTCAGGGCTTACTGCAAGAGTGTCTAGCCATTCTGTTCCAGGTTTATTTTCTACATACGGCCAATCTACGGAATAGATGATGCGATCTGAGCCCATCTCCATCATTGTGCAAAGCAGTGCCGAATCAGAAAAGTTACCACTGGTGGTTATGTGGAAGTGTTTTGTGAAAATATCTTTAAAACCTGTCATTTTCCCTTGATTGGGGATGATTGGCCCAAATGAATGATTAATCCGCCACATAAGGAAGGGTAGGCCTTCTCCCATATGGCCTAGAATTATTTTAAGATTGGGATATTTGTCGAAGACACCGCTGAGAACCATCCTTAATCCCGCCGTCGCAGTTTCGACAGTAAAACCCCAGCCAGCCGATAGGATAGAGCGGTATTTCTCGACATAGTCTTTATAGTAGGCCTCAATCACTGCCGGGTGGGGGCGTCCGGGATGGATATAAATTGGTATATCCAACGCCTCGGCGCGTTCAAAAATTGGCCAGAAACGCGGCATGTCGATGAACTCGCCTTCGGTCAACCCATGAACAATAGCCCCATGGAAGCCTAGTTCCTTGTGGCAACGCTCAAGTTCATCCGCCGCTAGTTCTGGTGCGCGGGTGGGTAGCGTAGCAAACCCCCCAAAACGATCTGGTTTGGTTTGGATAAATTTATGGAGACGGTTGTTGACTGCTGGGGCGCGTTCCTGAGCCTCATTTGGGTCAAAGGCCTGGGCGCCTGGGGGGCAATGCGAAAGAACCTGAATGTCAATTCCCGCCTGGTCCATTTCCTTAACGCGCAGGTCACCGAGATCCAGTAGACGTTTTCTAGTTTCCTCGCCACCACCTGCCATTTTATTAACTTTTGCATCGACATCGATGTCTAGATAGTGCTCCTCGATTGCAATGATCTGTGATCCGTCTTTCGTTGCCATGGTTTGGTTCCCTGATTTCTAGTTTCATTGAGACAGGTGCTTGTTTACCTGTGTTGGGGTATTATCGTTAAAGCGATCATAGCCTTTGTTTTGTATTTGGGCACGGTCGCTCTAGAGGGAGAATTTTGTTGGACGGTAACTCCACCGAGAACATGACCAAGATAGATTACCAAACGGCCACGACACCACGTAGCCGTGTCTGGCGCTTATTGAGGAACTTCTTTCTAGGGCTCGCAGTGATTGGTGGTCTGGCAATGCTGATAGACTGGGCTTACAAGCGGTATACCAACGTCTACATCGATGATGCACGTATTACGGCCGATATCATCTCCGTTAGTAGTCGGGTGTCGGGGTGGGTGACAAAGCTGCATGTATCGGAAGGGGACAGGGTCGAGGCAAAGCAGACCTTGGTTTCGATCGATACTCGCGATGCGAAGCTGCAGTTAAGCGAATTAGATTCCCGCCTTCGGGCGATTAGTTCCGAACAATCTAGGGCAATTACCGAAAAGACAATGATCGACCGCCAAACTAGAAGTGCTCAGTCGGTAAGACGTTCGCAAGTTCAGGCGGCTAAAGCGGCACTTGCTGGTCGGAGGTCAGATCTGGATCTTACACGGACTGACTTTGAACGGACCAAAAAACTCCTCAATCGAAGGGTTGTTTCTCGGCAGCGCTGGGAGGAGAGGCGTAACGCATTTCGGAAAGCAGAACAGGCCTTTCAGCAAGCTCAGGCTGAAGTCGCGGCAGCTAAAGCGGCATTGATTCAAGCGGCGGCAGATCGGGAGCAATTACTTGTGCTGGACCGGAAAATATCGATGTTGGCACATCGTGAGGCAGAGGTTTCGGCCCAGCGTGAGCGGCAATTACTCAATTTACGGGATCGCATCATTACAAGCCCAGTCGACGGAGTGGTGGATAAAACCTTCGTTAATCCCAGCGAATTTGTATTGGCTGGACAGCGCCTACTCATGGTGCATGACCCTAAAAAAATCTGGGTGTCGGCTAATGTTAAAGAAACTGACCTGCGGCATATCAAGATCGGCAGTGTGGTGACAGTTGGTGTAGACGCCTATCCTGACAAAAGCTTTGAGGGTAGAATTTCTAAAATTGGTAACGCGGCAACCAGTGAGTTTGCTTTGCTTCCTACGCCGAACCCCAGCGGTAACTTCACTAAGATTGTCCAGCGGATACGGATACGGGTCAATCTCGATAATAAGGAGCAATTGTTGCGGCCTGGGATGATGGTGGAGATAAACGTTGGCATCGACGGCCGCTGACGTCCTCGCCGCCCGTTACGGATCAAGCTATCGTTGGCTCCTTACCCTGACGGCAATGATCGGCAATATTTCGCTGATTTTATCCTCTACAATCGTCAACGTTGCCATTCCTAATATTATGGGTGCCTTCGGCGTTGGGCAGGACAAAGCACAATGGTTGTCCGCTGGTTTTCTGGCCACCATGACTGTGGCTATGCTTCTCAACGCCTGGATGATTGCCGTAATAGGTAAGAAAAACACCTACTATGTTTCAATGGCAGTCTTCGTCACTGGGTCGGTGATGGCTGTCGCGAGTAATAGCTTTGATATGCTTGTCTTTGCCAGGCTATTACAAGGGGCAGGCGCGGGGTTTATTCATCCATTAGCTCTGCAAGTTATTTATCAAATTTTTCCTTCTAATCAACGGGGCCGCGCAATGGGCTTCTTTGGTTTTGGGATTGTCTTAGCGCCAGCTTTGGGTCCCGCTTTTGGCGGTATTATGGTAGATATGTTTGACTGGCGTGCGGTGTTCTGGCTAGTCCTTCCATTCTGTGGGCTAGGAACAATTATGGCTGCAATTTTTATGCCGCCACGCGAAAAAGAGGTTACCCAACCAGCGATGGATTGGGCCGGGCTGGTTCTGGTTTCGGTTTTTATGTTTTCTTTGCTATCTGGACTGTCGAATGGCTCGCGTGAAGGTTGGGGCTCCGATTCAATAATCTTATACTTTGTGACTGCATTGGCAGCATTGATTGGTTTTATAATTTGGGAGTCTATTACCCCTCAGCCAATGCTCAGTCTCAAACTCTTTACCAACTTACGATTTGCGTCGGGTTGTGCGCTTTCTTTCGTATGGGGTGCTGGCAATTTTGGACTATGGTATTTGATCCCGCTTTTTGTACAGATCGTAATGGGTTACACCCCCACCAAGGCCGGCCTCTTGCTTATGCCAGCGGGGCTCTTACTTGCGTTTGTATTTCCTTTGACCGGGCGAATTAGTGATTGGATTAGCCCCCGTATTCCAATCGTTATTGGTTTAATCATGACGTCATTTTCCTGTTTTCTGATGGCAGGCGCTGATACCAATACGGCCTTTTGGGTATTTGGCTGGTGGCTGATTGTCGGGCGTGTCGGCTTAGGGTTTGTTTTTCCGCCTCTGACGACAGGCTCAATGCGTGCCCTGCCTCCTGAGCAGGTGAGCCAGGGCGCCGGTATGATGAGTTTTTCGCGCCAGCTTGGCGGGGCATTCGGGGTTTGTCTTTTAGCTACTTTCGTTGACCTTAGGTCTGCGCATTACGCGCACTCATACATCGCCACACAGACGGCAGGAAATTCTGCGACTATGGAATTCCTGCGGACCTTTCAAACCTATTTAGGTCAAGTGGGCACCCCCGAGGGATTGCAGATGACTGCCGCGCTTCAACAACTTGGGCAGGCGATATTCGATCAAGCGACAATGCTAGGTTTTCGAGAGGGTTTTCTCGTTACGGCATTAGTATTTTTTGTAGCTATAGTACCCGGTAGTTTTCTGGGTAAGGGTAAAGAAGAATAAGGAGGTAAATTGACCACGATGGCAGAAATTTCTCTTAAGGTGAATGGCGAAACCTTTACGGTCGAATGCGATCCAGCAACGCCTTTGCTTTACGTTCTGCGTAACCAGCTAAACTTGGTTGGTGCAAAGCTTGGTTGCAGCCTTGAACAGTGTGGTGCCTGTGCTGTGCTAGTTGATGGCGAACACACCTTATCCTGTGTCCGGGCGGCCTCGGAATTTGAAGGAGCTGAAATCACAACTATTGAAGGGTTAGCCGAAGGGGATAGGCTCAGTGCACTGCAACAGGCCTTTATTGAGGAAGGCGCTGCCCAATGCGGATATTGCACAGCGGGCCTTTTGGTCGCCGCAACGGCGCTGCTCGAAAAGAACTCCGAGCCAGATGACAGGGAAATTCGTGGGGCGCTTCAGGATCATTTGTGCCGCTGCGGTTCGCATTTGAGGGTCCTAAAAGCCATTGACCGCGTCATTCATAGGGTGGCGTAGCATGCCTCACAGCGCCAGCCTAAAAAAAAGCCCGAGCCTTGATAAATGGATTTCAATTGCCGAGGATGGTCGGGTCCTGATCCGTACAGGTAAAGTTGATATTGGCCAAAGAATTTCGACTGCTCTTGCCCTGATTGCAGCGGAAGAGCTCGATGTTGACATCAGCCGTATTGATGTTGCCCGCACCGAGACGGGTGTTGATCCAGATGAAGGGATCACTTCAGGCAGCAACTCAATGGAGGAGGCGGGTAATGCTATTCGTGCCGCCTCAGCGACCGCCCGGCGCCACCTACTTTCTCTTGCTGCTGAAGCGCTGGGGGTTGATGTCTCAACGCTTGAAATTTCAAATGGGTTGATCCAGTCGCGCAATACCAACCGGGCAATTACCTATGCCGAATTAATTGCCGACAAGCCATTCGAGATCGATGTCGACCCTGCAGCTCCCGTTAAAGAGCCGGCGTCCTATAGAGTTATAGGTAAGCCGGTAGTCACCCGAGGTTTAAAGAAGATTGTTACTGGTCAGCCGTATTTTGTGCAGGATATGAAGATGTCCGGGATGCTGCATGCTCGTATTGTGCGTCCGCCGCATTATAAAGCGCGCCTCAACGCTCTTGATCCCGCTGTTGAATTACGACTCGTACAAGCGGGTTGTGAAATCGTTCAAGATGGTTCTTTCCTTGCTGTTTCCTGTGCCGATGAGTTTGGCGCTGTTAAAGCGGCGGAAAATTTATTCGAAACGTCTGACTGGGACCTTGGGGGTGGGTTGGAGCCGCAGGACGTTTATAAACGACTTATGGCTAATGAGCGCCTAAGCCTTCCCGTCGTCGAGGGTGTTCCGCAAAAGAAAACTGTTGAACCGCTCGGCCCGCCGCCAACGAATGCCCAATCGACACTATCGGCGCGCTATGAAAAGCCCTATCTCATGCATGGCTCTATTGGTCCATCCGCAGCTATCGCCCTCGCAGAAGGTGACAAGTTGACAGTCTGGTGTCATAGCCAGGGTGTATACGTTTTGCGTGCCAGCCTGGCCGAAGCGCTCGGTATGGAGATAGAAAATCTTATCATTGTTCACGTCCCGGGCTCTGGTTGCTATGGCCATAACGGAGCAGATGACGCAGCGGTTGACGCTGCGCTGATTGCCCTAAAACTTCCTGGCAAACCGATCCTACTTAAATGGACGCGGGAAGACGAACACGCATGGGAACCATATGCCTCCTGTATGGCGATGGATCTGACTGCGAGTATTGATAGTGACGGCAAAGTCATCGCCTGGTCTCAGGATACATATAGTGACACCTATGGTATGCGTCCGCGACCTGAACCTGGTGGTGCCGGGCCCGCAAGATTATTACCAATGCAGTATCGCAAGGATGCGGTGAGACCGCTGGTACCCCAGCCAAATATGTCGCGGCATTCGGGACTGCATCGTAATCTTGACCCCCTCTATTCTTTTGAAAACAGACGATTGACAAAAAACCTGGTGCGCGACTTACCCTTGCGGACATCCGCACTTCGTACGTTGGGTGCTTTTGCGAATGTTTTCGCTATTGAATCTTTCGTCGATGAATTGGCAGAGGAGGCTGGAATTGATCCCGTAGCATTTCGCCTGAAACATCTAGAAGACCAACGAGCGAAAGATGTCCTGCAAGCTGCGGCGGATAAACTCGGCTGGGGTTCAGATGTCTCTGATGGCAGGGGGCACGGCATTGCGTTCGCTCAATACAAAAATATTCAGGCCTATGCCGCTGTGGCGGTAGAGCTTGAGGTAAATGATAAGGCGGAGGTAATTATGCACCGCGTAGCGCTTGCCGGGGACGCCGGACAAATTGTCGATCAGGCTGGATTAACCGCGCAGTATGAAGGTGGTTTCCTTCAAGCTGCGAGCTGGACGCTCTATGAAGAGGTTACCTTCGACCAAACTGGTATCACTAGCCGTGACTGGGAGAGCTACCCTATCCTGAGGTTTGATAATATTCCGGAGATCGACACGGTGCTAATCAACCGTCCCAACGAGCGGTTTTTAGGAGCAGGTGAGGCGGTATCCGGGCCCACTGCTGGCGCAATTTCTAACGCTATATATATGGCGACGGGGCTCCGATTACGACGTCTACCATTTACCCCGGATATGATCCGCGCTGCGGCCATACAATAGATTTAATTAGGGCTAGGCGCCTTCTAATTCTTCGCGAAGTATTTCCAACTCAAGCCATTTTTCTTCGGCATCGGCGAAGTCTGATTGCGCTTTGTTTAGTGCCTGCGCTGCAAGCTCAAACTTTGCCGGATTGCCGGCGAATAAATTAGGTTCATTTAGTATCGCCTGTTGTTTATCGATATCGGCCTGCAGCTGTTTAATTGTTTTTGGCAGCGTTTCGAGTGCGTGCTTGTCTTTGTAGGATAGTTTACCCTTGGAAGGGGTCGGCTTAGCTGGGGTATGGGATTTGACCTTGTTGGATGCCGGGGATTTTTTCTTTGGTGCGGGGTGTTCCTCTAGAGGCGCACCACGCTGGCTAATCATATCGCTAAAGCCACCAGCATATTCAATCCACTCACCATTTCCTTCAGCGCAGATGATCGACGTTACAGTGCGGTCGAGGAAGTCCCTGTCGTGGCTGACAAGTATAACTGTTCCGGGATACTCTGCGATCATTTCCTGCAGTAAGTCTAGGGTCTCAAGGTCAAGGTCATTAGTCGGTTCATCCAGAATTAATAGGTTTGATGGGTGTGCCAGGGCGCGTGCTAGCATCACTCGGCCTCGCTCTCCGCCGGACAAAACGCCGACGGGGGTTTGAGCCTGCTCGGGATTAAATAGAAAATCTTTCATATATCCTATTACATGCTTGTTCTGCCCTCCAACCGAAACAATTTCACCGCCACCTGTCAGAGCATTTGCCAAAGTTGAGTTTGGGTCTAGCATTTCACGTTTTTGGTCCAATGTGACCATTTGGAGGTTTGTACCAAGGCGAGTAACGCCTTTATCAGGCGAAAGTTTGCCGGTTAGCATATTGAGGAGGGTTGTCTTTCCTGCACCGTTTGGACCGACAATTCCAATGCGATCACCACGCTGAATCTTGATCGAGAAACTGTGTATGATCGGGCCGTTACCGAAATCCTTAGAAATTGATTTTGCCTCTATCACTATCTTTCCCGACTGAGCATTGTCGGTTTTGGTGAAGTTTACTTGCCCGGTTGGACCTCGTTGGTCGCGGCGTAATTTGCGTAGTGCGAAAAGGGCCCGCAACCGCCCCTGATTGCGTTTGCGCCGTGCGGTTACCCCCTTCCGGAGCCATTCCGTTTCAGCGACCAGTTTGCGATCTAGCTTGTGGCGTTCTGTTTTTTCTTGTTCAACGATACCATCACGCCAGCCTTCAAATTTACTAAAGTTTTTGTCTAGCCGCCTGGTTGTACCCTGCGCTAGCCAGATTGTCGTTCTGGAGAGTTTCTCGAGAAACCGCCGATCGTGACTTATTATGGCTATTGCGGACCGGGTAGTGGAGAGCTCCTTTTCAAGCCACTCGATAACCGGCAGGTCCAGGTGGTTAGTTGGCTCGTCGAGGAGCAAAATATCCGGTTCCGCTGCGAGGGCTCTTGCCAATGCGCAGCGCCGTGTTTCTCCGCCAGAAAGGGTTGCAGGGTCTTCCTTGCCAGTCAGGCTAAGTTGGTCGAGCAAATACTGTGCGCGATAACGATTATCACCTGCCGTTAATCCTTCCTCAACATAGGATAGCGATGTTTTGTACCCCAACATCACGGGTTCTTGGGGTAAATATCGTATGGTGGTCCCAGGCTGTATGAAGATCTCGCCGTCGTCGGGTTCGACTATACCCGCCGCAATTTTTAAGAGGGTCGTTTTGCCAGACCCGTTGCGTCCGACGAGACATAGCCGTTCGCCTTCGGAAACAGAAAGTTCCGCCCCTTCGAAGAGCGGCGTGCCCCCGAAGGTAAGATTAATATTGCGGAGAATCAAAAGGGGTGGCGCCATGCTGCTCCTGTAGCGCGCCTAGGGGTTGACGGCAAGTCTTCTAGCTTTAAGAAATTGATGTATAATGACCATAAACGGATTGGTAAAATAGGATGGCGCTTATGGAAATTGTACCCTTATCAGATGCCGTCGGGGCTGAAATTAGAGGCGTCGATCTTCGTGAGAGTTTGAGTGCTAAAACATTCGTTCAAATAGAAAAGGCGTTTCACGACTTCGCGATCGTCCTACTGCGAGACCAGGATATTACGCTGGAGCAGCAAAAAATCTTTGCGTTAAAGTTTGGCGAGCTTGGAAGCCGCAATCGGCCGGGGACAAAGCCTAACGAGCTTGATGAGTATGGTGAACATGTGATGCTTGTTACCAATGTTCGCGAAAATGGTAAGCCGATTGGGTCCCTACCCGATGGAGAAATGACCTTTCATGCCGATACGGCTTATTTCGAGTTTCCGTCAAAAGCGACTATGCTTTACGCGATGGAGTTGCCGACTTGGGGTGGTAACACCTTGTTTTCGAACTGTTATACTGCGGCAGAGCACTTGCCTGAAAATTTAAAGCGACGTCTTGACGGTCAAAAAGCCATGCAGGTTTACGAATATGGGACAACGTTAAAGACCAAAGAGAGGTATGACCGCAAAAATTTCCCCCATTATGCCCATCCGGTGTTTCGTGAACATCCGGCATCCGGTCGGTCCGCATTATTTGTCAGCGAGCTTATGACTGAGGAAATTATTGGAATACCAAAGGCTGAAAGTGATGAAATTTTACAAAAACTGTTTGCGCATCAAAAAAAGTCACAATTTGTTTATGAGCATGAGTGGAGAGTTGGCGATTTAGTGATGTGGGATAACCGCTGCACTATTCATGCACGGACAGACTTTCCAAGAGATCAACGTCGAATGCTTCGGCGTCTCACCATTCAGGACAACAACCCGGTTGTGGAGGGTGCAGTCCCCTATGCGCAGGCGGCTGCTGAATAAAGCGGGTATCGATCCCGTTGCATGGGGATAAATCAGGTGTATCCTTTCAAAAAGTAATAATATTAGCGAGGGTGTGTCTGTGGTCGATTTTGGCGATAAGGGGTTAGATTATATAATTATTGGCGGCGGATCGGCTGGCAGCGTGCTGGCGGGACGCTTAACCGAGCAATCTAGTAAAAAAGTGTTGCTGTTGGAAGCCGGTCAGGACTTTGCCCCTGGCAGTGAGCCGCAAGATCTCAATAACAATTTCGTCGCGACGGCCAAGGGAGCACCTTTGTACACATGGCCGGGTCTTAGTGCCCGTTTCCTCCCACGTCCCGGTAATGCGCCCGATGATCGTCCGGAAAGGCGATACAATCAGGGGCGTGTTATTGGGGGAGGCTCTTCGGTCAACGGCATGTGTGCCAACCGCGGCCTTCCTTCCGATTTTGATGGGTGGGAAGCACTGGGAGCAAAGGGTTGGGGCTGGGAAGCTGTCCTGCCTTATTTCAAAAAACTTGAAAGTGACCGTGATTTCGATGGCCCATTACATGGTGATGAGGGGCCAATAGGGCTCCGGCGCTTGTTCGAAGAACAGTGGCCGGGCTTTACGGCTGCTTCGATTGAGGCTGCTAAAAAAGACGGTTGGAAAAACTTGAACGACCAGAATGGTGTTTTTGAGGATGGTTATTTCCCAATCCCCATGAACAATATTGATGGTAAACGGGTATCCGCCTCATCAGCTTATCTAACGAATGATGTCCGCGCCCGGCCTAATTTCGATATGCTCGATCATGCTCATGTCGAGCATTTGCTCATAGATGGCACACAAATTTTTGGTGTTAGGGTCGCTAGGCGCGGTGAAGCTTTTGATATTAAGGCGAAGGAAGTCATTGTCTGTACTGGAGCCCTCCACACGCCGCCTCTCTTAATGCGCTCTGGGATTGGTCCGAAAGCAGAATTGTCTGAGCTCGGGATTGATGTTGTCGCTGACCGGCCTGGTGTTGGTAAAAACTTGATGGAACATCCCGGCGTTAATTTTGGGGCTTATTTAAAGAAAGGCGCCCGGCTTACACCCGGGCTGCCAACTCATATGATCGCTGCAGTTCGCTGGTCATCAGGTCATGAAGGTGTGCCCGCAGGTGATATGTATATTGTTCCAACAAATCGTGCGGCATGGCACCCAATTGGCGATCGCATGGGTATCATGCAGCTTTGGGTCAATAAATCCTACTCAACCGGGGAGGTGACGTTGAACGGCGATGATATTTTTGGAGAGCCCAACGTCGATTTCAACATGTGCTCCGATCGCCGAGATATGGATCGCATGATTGACGGCGTTCGCGTGATGGCAAAGCTCTGTGCGAAACCAGAAATTCAGGATGCTGTCCTTGATGTATTCCCGGTCAGCTATGGGACACGAGCCCGTAAAGTCGGCGTCTATAGTAATTTTAACCGCTTGCAGACTTGGATTGGTGCTCAGTTGATGGATGCGTCATCCTTTGCTCGAAGATATATAATCGAAAATATGATTTCCACGGGCCCGACCATTGCAGAATTACTGGAGGACGACTCCACGATTGAGGAGTGGATTCGTAAGACTGTTCTCGGCCATTGGCACGCTTCCTGTACATGTCGCATGGGCGCAGAAGAAGACCCCGGCGCGGTAACTGATCCATCGGGCAGGGTCTACGGCGTTCAGGGCCTGCGCATTTGCGATGCCTCAATAATGCCAATGGTACCCTGTGCTAACACCAATATTTCTACCATTATGATTGGCGAAAAAATGGCGGCGACAATCCTTGAGGAATAACTATCAGGTGCTAGCTCCCTGAATTGCACGCCAGACTTTCTCGGGCGTGGCAGGCATATCCAAATTCTCAATCCCAAGGGGAGCCAAGGCATCGACGACAGCGTTCATGATTGCAGCGAGTGCACCGACATTTCCAGCTTCGCCAGCGCCCTTTGCGCCGACAGGGTTTAGCTTGGTTGGCACCGGGTTGTTGTCTAGGTCGAAACTGCACATGTCATCGGCTCGGGGCATTCCGTAATCGAGAAAAGATCCAGTTAGAAGCTGACCATCGGAATTATACTGAATGCCCTCTGTGAATGCCTGTCCGACGCCTTGGCCGATGCCGCCATGAATTTGGCCCTCTAGCGTCAGCGCATTGATCACCGTGCCGACATCATCGGTGACCGAATATTTAAGGATCTCGGTAGTGCCCGTTTCGGGCTCGATTTCGATTTCTACGACGTGACAGCCATTGGGAAAGGTGGGCGTGCCGGGCGTAAATGTATCGGTATCGAACAGGCCGCGTTCCATACCTTCCGGTATCAGGTCGCTGCGATAGGAAGCTCTGGCTACTTCCTGGATGGTCACCTCTTTATCCGTCCCTACAACATGGAAACCGCCGTCCTTGAACTCAATATCCGCATCGGCCGCTTCCAGAATATGTGCGGCAATCTGGGTTCCTTTTTCAAGAATTTTGTCGATAGCCCTGACAGCTGCGGAACTCCCAAGGATTGCGGTCCGAGAGGCGTAAGTGCCACCACCATAGGGTAGGGAATCTGTGTCCCCGTAAGAGATACGGATATCTTCTTCGTCAATCCCTAAAGCATCAGAAACAACAATTTTATACATGGTGTCATGACCTTGCCCGTGATCAACAGAGCCGGGTATGACCGTTACGGTGCCGGACTGATCAAACTGAATACTGACCGTTTCGCCATCGAGCTGCGCGGTTTGTTCAATGAAGTTGGCGATGCCAAGACCCCGAAGCTTACCTTCTTTACGGGCATCTTCGCGGCGGATTTCAAAACCATTATAGTCACCCATCTTTAGGGTGTTATCCATATTGGCGCCAAACTCGCCACAATCGAGCGTGTAAAGTAATCCCGTTTTAAACGGCATTTCCTCCGGTGGGACAATATTCTGCAGGCGAATTTTTGCCCGATCTAAATTCATCTCCCGCGCTGCATTATCGATGAGTCGCTCCATGACATAGGACGCTTCGGGTCTGCCTGAGCCTCGGAATGGCCCATTAGCGCTGGTATTGGTAAAGACCGCTGAAGCCTCGGCATAAATCAATGGCGTCTTGTAGGTTGCGGCTAATCCCCCAAGATGACCTGCAGGAGAAATTGTTCCGCCGGGATCGAGCCAGGCACCAATATTGCATATATTGCTGACTTTTAAGGCAAGAAACTCACCCGTCTCGCTAAGGGCAAGCTGGGCGTCGGTGAGCTGATCGCGATCATGATAGTCCGTAACGTGCCCGTCACTGCGTTCGCATACCCAACGGACCGGGCGGCCAATTTTCTTAGCGGCCCACATACAGGCATGATTTTCGGGCGCGTGTCCGCCTTTCATGCCGAAACTACCGCCAACATCTGGTGTGACCATCTTAACAGCTGTCTCTGGTACGCCGAAAACGTCAATCGCTAGTGTTTTTCGCAGGAGATGTGGGCGCTGTGTGCCCCCCATCAGAATATAACGGTCAAACCGGTGATCGTAATCCCCAATACAGGAACGGGGTTCCATCGTGTTGGCGGTAATTCGGTTGATCTTAGTCTGCAGCCGGGTAACGTGATATGCTGATGCGATGGCCGCTTCTACGGCTTGCTTGTCGCCAGCCGTATAAAAATACCCTTCATTATCTTCGCAGCCTTCATGCAAAACTGGCGCACCTTCTGCTCGGGCTTGAGTACCTTCCGTAATCACTGGCATTAGGTCGTATTCCACAACGATTTTTTCGGCAGCGTCTTTACCCAGATTGACGGACTCCGCGACTATCATAGCGACAATATCGCCGGTGACTTTAACCGCTTCATGCGCAATGGCGTTGCGTGT
>MDTB01047221.1_pt1 | contig 15245 bp, 11 predicted proteins | sample 811161 | NCBI WGS metagenome assembly MDTB01 (sample SAMN05326650, study PRJNA326480) | marine metagenome | isolation source: seawater | place: Mediterranean Sea | collected 2009 | reverse complement strand
ATTAATTAAAATTCAGCTTCTCGATACACAATTAATTTTGATGCATCGACATCTTATATAGGGATAACTCCTATGTGATCATTAATGGCATAGCCTGCCATTGCAAAACCCATGCTGCCAGTTAGATGCGTAATGGATCCGAATCCTGCTGCGCAGTCTAACTGGCGTGGGCCGTCATCGGTAGTGGGTTTTTGCGTGCAGATGTTGCCTTGGTTGTTGGGGTAGCGCATGGGTTCGGCGGAGTAGACGCAGGGGATGTCAAATTTAACGCGTTGTTCACGGGGGAGTTCGAAATCTTTTCGTAATTGCTTTCTAAGTTGAGCTAAAAGGGGGTCGTTGTCTGATTCTCCCAGATCGGCGGTGCGAATTTGGGTGGGGTCGATGCGGCCGCCGGCGCCTCCACAAGTAATAATTGGAATGTTGTTTCTGCGGCAGTGGTTAATGAGGTGTATTTTGGTTTTTTTTCGATCAATGGCATCTAGCACATAGTTCATATGGGGAAGAATAAGTTCATCGGCGGTTTCAGAAGTATAGAAGGCACGTTGGGCATGAACGGTGCAGGTGGGATTGATCAATTGTATGCGCTGAGCAAGTTGGTCGACTTTGGACTGTCCGGCGGTGCCGGTGTGGGCGTGGATTTGGCGGTTGGTGTTGGAGAGACAGATATCGTCCCAGTCGATGAGGGTGAGGGTTCCGATACCGGATCGGGCGAGGGATTCGGCTGCCCAGGAACCAACGCCTCCTACGCCAACGATAGCAAAATGTGCTTGTTGAAGAGTTGGCACGTGTGTGTTTCCGTATAGCCTTCTAATGCCACTAAATCGGTGATCATAACTACCTATTTCTGGGGTATCTTGATTCATTATTTACTTCTTTATTATATTTAATAACATATATAAATTTTGGTATAGATCCTCATCGAACACTAACGTTTGTTTGCTATCTATTAGTTTAAGTAAAGGATAAAGAACATCCATGATGAAATGCAACGTATCGAAGGCTGATTTACATGTCCACAGCAAATACTCGGATCGACCGAGCCAGTGGTTTTTGCGCCGCATTGGTGCGCCTGAAAGTTTTCTTGAACCCGTTGATATTTATGAGTCTTGTCGTCGAGCTGGTATGGATTATGTAACAATCACAGATCATAACACGATCCAGGGTTCGTTAGATATTGCCCATTTTCCCGGTACATTTATTTCGAGTGAATTGACGACCTATTTTCCAGAAAACGGATGTAAACTGCATATCGTTGTATCGGGCATTACAGAGAATCAGTTTGGTGAGATGCAGCATCTGCGCGAAAATATATATGATCTCCAGGATTATATGTTGGAGAAGCGAATTGTTCATTCGGTGGCGCATCCATTGTATCAGGTGAATAATAAGCTGACGGTTGAGCTTTTTGAGAAGATGATACTTTTATTCTCTCGGTTTGAGTCGATCAATGGATCAAGAAATCCCCGTGCCTGTGATATTAGTACAGCGCTTCTCTGTTCATTAACTCCGGAAATGATCACGCAGTTGGCGGATAAACATGGGATTAAACCGGTTGGGCTGGAGCCGTGGAATAAGACCTTTATTGGAGGTTCAGATGATACGGGTGGGCTCTACATAGCGGGAGCTTATACGGTTACGCCGAAAGCGGCTTCGGTGATTGATTATATCGAGTTTCTCCGAGGTGGGCAGCATGAGGCGCAGGGAGAGTCAGGGACCTCTATTCGTTTGGCGAATAATCTATATCGAATTGCTTATCAATTTTATAAGGAGCGGTTTATTACGCCGGGTATGGCGGATCGATCGTTGGTGGGAAATTTTTTACAACATCTATCGAAATCTTCCATGGAGAAGCCCGCACGAGAAATAGGGATTAGAGCGGCGATTAAGTCGAAGATTAAGAAGAAAGTGCAACAGGCGTATATTAAGACCCAGATGGGGGATCTTGAACAAATGATTGTGGAGGAATTATCAGCGGTTTTAGAAGAAGGGGAAGCCATTGAGAATGAAGCGATGAATAGTTTCACTTCTGCCTGCCGCATCAGTCAGCAGTTGAGCTTTGCATTCTTAAAGAAAGCGTTGGAGAAGATTCGAAAAGGAGAGTTGATTGGATCGTTGCAAGCCATTTCATCAATGGGTCCGATGGCACTAGGTGTGGCCCCTTATTTTACGGCTTTTTCAAGTCAGCATCGTGATGAACAATTCCTGCGTGAGTTGTGTCGTTCTTTTCCTGCAGTAGGACATCTTGAGAAGCGTGGAGGAGGAAAAGCATGGGTTACCGATACCTTTGAAGATGTAAATGGGGTAACCAAGACGATCCGCACCTTGGCTGGCATGGCTCATGATTCCAAGATTCCGATTACGGTCGTCACGTGTTTAGATCAGATTCCGCAGGTTGATTTTCCTCTTAAGAATTTTAACCCAATTGGATCGTTTCGGATGCCGGAGTATGAGTCGTTATTGATTAGCTTTCCTCCTTTCTTGGAGATGATTGCTTATTTTGAAGAAGAGGAATTTGATGAGATTATTATTTCAACTCCTGGATCGCTGGGTTTAATCGCGTTGGTAGCGGCGAAGATGTTGGGGCTATCGGTGAGAGGGATCTACCATACGGACTTTCCGCGGTTTTTCAGGGATATATCGGGGGATGATCGTTTGGGAGAGATGACGTGGCGATTCATGCGTTGGTTTTATGGAAAAATGGATCAGGTATTGGTTCCGAGTTTGCAGTATAAAAAGCTTTTGATTGATGGCGGATTTGAACCAACGGTTATTGATGTGATGCCGCGGGGGATTAACTTGAAAAAATTTAATCGAGAATTCCGCAAGCCAACATTTTATGCAGATCGGGGGTTGGTGCATTCATTTCGATTTATTTATGCCGGTAGAATCTCCCGCGAGAAGAATATCGAACAATTATTAAAGGCATTCAAGATGCTCTGTGATCGGGGTGTCGAGGCGGATTTAGTGTTGGTGGGAGATGGCCCGTTGCGCGAAAATTTGGAGGCGAAGTATGGATCGGAACAGATATTGTTTATGGGGTATATGTATGGGGATGAGCTTGCTGAAGCCTATGCCAGTGCGGATCTTTTCGTGTTTCCAAGTCGCACCGATACGTTTGGTAATGTGGTTTTGGAAGCGCATGCGTCAGGACTGCCAGCGATTGTTTCGAATGAGGGAGGCCCGCAAGAAATTGTTGGTTCCCATGGATCGGGTTTGATCGTTGATATGAGTTCGGCGGAGTTGTTGGCAGAGGCCATGGAGCGTGTCCTTCAAGACCGTACGTTGTTTGGACAGTTAAAATTAGCCGCTGAAGAAAAAGCGAAAGCGAGTCGATGGGAATATGCCTTGGAAAAACTATAGTCTTATCTTTTCACTGCTGTTGACGGTTGTATCGACGAGTTCTGGGCTCGAGACCCTATCTCTTTTAGATGAAGGTCGTGCGCGGCTTCTTCTCGAAAAAAAGAATCCGATACAAGCGGATGTAAAGGGGCGTATTGCGGTTTCCTTTGATACGATGTTGGGGTTGTATGAAAGTCCGTCGATGTTGTTGCGGATTCAGCAGATTTATCGTGATTATGTGGTAGGGCCTGAAGGGGTAGAGTTTGAGGTGGTAGAGGTAAGGCCGAATTTCTATGCATATGTGAATCGGAATGAGGAGCGAACGATTATTGAAGAGTGTTGTCGCTTGAAACCGAATGAGGATCAATTTGATTTGGTTCTCTATACGGAGGGAAAACGGTTTTTTGGTGCGTATGAGGCGGTTATTCACGTGCAATTGGAGCGAGGGTTAAATCAGAGCCTCTATCAAGCGACCGTGTATGCGTATCCTCGGAATGGGCTAAGTCGATTTTTTGGTCGTTATTTGGGCTTAATAGAACGCTTTTTTAAGCAGAAAACCGCTGAAATGGAATCGCTTACGGTTGAGATAGCTCAGTACATGAGTTTTCCTGCAAAGAAAGAGAAGACAGCGGTTTTTGTGAATTGAGGAGATGCGTCTTGGCTTCGTTTGATAGATGCGTTGTTCTGTAAGCCCTTTCAGGATTTATGTTTGCGGTGGTTGCCTGTAATTTCGTTAAGCTCAGACCGATCTAGTTGTGGAGATATAGGGCGTGTTTGTACGCTAAATGACTCTTTTTTTTTGGGATTGCATTTAGTGGTTAAACCGTGAGGATATCAGCCCTTCATATGAGTGGAATTAATCAGCGAAAAATCGACCACGTTAATTTGGTTGCGACACACGAGGAATTAGATCGTGAGCGTGGCTATTTTGATCGTATTCATCTGACGCACCGCGCCTTGCCGGAACAGAATTTAGCGGAGATTGATCCTTCCATAACATGGATGGGCAAAAAGCTCTCATTCCCCCTGTTGATATCTTCGATGACGGGGGGGTCGGATGTGGAGCTGATTCAATTAAACCGGACGCTTGCGCTAGCGGCGGAAGCTGAAGGGGTTGCTCTGGCGGTTGGTTCACAACGGATTATGTTGAATGAGGCGTCGGCGGAAGAGAGTTTTGCACTTCGGGAGTGTGCTCCGACCGCGCTGTTGTTAGGGAATATTGGTGCCGTTCAGTTGAATTATGGTGTGGGTGCGGCGGAGTGTCGTTCCATGATGGGCGTATTGGGTGCCGATGGATTATTTTTGCATTTAAATCCGCTTCAAGAAGCCGTACAGCCGGAAGGAGATACGCGGTTTGTTGGTTTGAGTGATCGAATTGCGGATTTGGTGAAGGAGCTTGATCAACCGGTTATTGTGAAAGAAGTGGGTTGTGGAATTTCTGAGGGCGATGCGCTCTTGTTGAAAAAAGCGGGCGTTCGGTATGTCGATGTGGCGGGTGCGGGTGGTACTTCATGGAGTTTGGTTGAAAGTAAGCGTAGTTCGGATGCATCTATCGGAGAGCTTTTTGGAGATTGGGGCATTCCGACGCCGGTTGCGTTGAGAATGATGAAGCCGTTTCGATCGGATTTTGATGTGATTGCTTCTGGGGGTATCCGAAATGGGCTCGATATGGCGAAGTGTGTCATTTTGGGTGCGTCTTTGTGTGGATTAGCGCGTCCGTTTTTGCAGCCAGGACTGGAGTCGGTGGAGGCGGTGCGAGCGGTGATTCAGCGATTGAAGCGCGAGTATGTTACGGCACTATTTTTATTGGGTGTGGAGAGCACGGAGGCGTTGATCGGTCGGGAGGCGTTGATTCGCGATGAAGATCGGGATTGATCAGTTGCATCTTTACAGTTCGCATTATTATGTGGATTTAAAAACGTTAGCCGTTGAACGCGGTGTGGATGTGGATAAATTTTATCGTGGAATCGGGCAAGAGCAGATGGCAGTGCCAGCACCGGATGAGGATGTGGTTACGTTGGGGGCGAATGCAGCGCAGGGATTGGCTGCTGGGGGTGATTTAGACGATGTTGAATTGCTTTTATTTGCGACGGAGAGTGGGATTGATCAGTCGAAGGCGGCAGGTGTATTCGTGCATCGATTGTTGGGCTTGTCGGAGCGCTGCCGAACCGTGGAGTTGAAGCAAGCGTGTTATAGTGGAACGGCGGCCGTGCAGTTGGCGGTGCAGTATGTGGCACGACATCCGGAAAAGAAGGCATTGGTTATTGCGGCTGATATTGCACGATATGAGCTTAATAGTCCGGGAGAAGCGACGCAGGGATGTGGAGCAGCAGCGTTGGTGATTGCTGCAAACCCCCGGCTGTTGTGTTTGGAAGAAGAGGCCGGGTTTTATACGGAAGATGTGATGGATTTTTGGCGTCCAAATTATCGGTCGGAAGCGTTGGTAGATGGAAAGTATTCGACGTTAGTTTATATCCGGGCGTTGGAGGCTTGTTGGAAGCAGTATGAGGCGCTGAGTGGTCGTTCGCTTTCGGACATTGATTCTTTTTGTTATCATATTCCCTTCACGAAAATGGCTGAGAAAGCGCATCGGAAGTTATGTCGGTCGGCTGGGGCAGCGTTGAGCGCGTCAGAGATGGCGGCTGCGTTGGATGATAGTTTAAAATACAGTCGTCGAATGGGAAATTGTTATACGGCTTCGATGTATGTGGGTTTAGCTTCTTTATTGGAGCAGTCGGGTCGGGATTTAACGGGTAAGCGGATTGGTTTGTTTAGTTATGGTTCGGGATGTGTGGGTGAATTTTTCTCAGGGATTGTTCAGCCGGGGTATCAAATGATGTTGCAGGGGGCTCTTCATCAAGAGATGTTGCGGGATCGAACGGAACTGAGTTATCAACAGTATGAAGATATTTTTAATTATCGCGTGCCGACGGACGGGGGAGTCTATACATTTCCAGAGTACCGTACGGGTCCGTATCGCTTAAAAGGGATAAATGGACATAAGCGCGAGTATGAATCATTGGTGGAGAGCGATGAAAGCGGTAGCGCCGGGTAAAATAATTATAAGTGGTGAGCATGCGGTCGTGTATGGAGCACCTGCGGTGGGCATGGCCGTTGATCGGAATGCGGTTTTCCAGCTGAAACCGCAGGTGTCTGATGAGATTTCATTTGATCTGGAACATGCCGCTGCGAGTTCGTTTACGTTGTTGGCTCTGCGCGATGTAAAGAAACGTATCGAGCGAAAATACAGTCAGTTCCAGCAGGGAGAGCTTGGCATTCGGTATGTGTTGAGTGCCCCGGCTGATCTGTTTCGATTTGCGTTTATTCATGCCTTAGATGGATTGCATCGTACGTTAGACTCGGGATTGGTGATGAAATTGCGTTCGACGATTCCGGTGGGGTGTGGCATGGGATCCTCGGCGGCAACGGTGTTGAGTGAGATCCGAGCACTTGGGCATTATCTGCGGGTCGATTTTAAGCCGGACTGGTATTATGAGTATAGCTTGGAAGTGGAGCGGTTGCAGCATGGGTATCCGAGCGGAATTGATTCGTATATGGCACTGCATGGTGGATGTACGTATTTCAAAGAGGGTCAGGGTCAGAAAATCCCAATGCCATCGGTTAAAATGTTTTTGGTGGAGACGGGAATTCCTGAAAGTTCGACGGGGGTTTGTGTTGAGACGGTTCGAAAACAATTTGGTTCCAGTTCTATTTGGAGTGAGTTTGTGTCTGTAACGGAAGAGGTCCGAACGCATCTGGAAACGAATGAGCAATCTAAATTGTATGAGAGTATTCGTGCGAATCATCGGCTATTGGATCAGATTGGGGTGGTTCCAGGGCGAGTGAGTCAATTCATCCGTGAAGTTGAAGCCCGGGGGGGCGCTGCCAAAATTTGTGGAGCCGGAGCGGTAGAAGGTGAAGCAGCAGGTGTTTTGATCGTGTTGGCTGATGAGACGCCCACGGCGTTGTGCGAGAAATATGGCTATACGGTTTCGCCGTTGCGAGGGGATCCGTTGGGTACGCGGTTGGTATAAGTATGGGCTCAATTACGGTATCTGCTCCAGGAAGTTTAATGCTTTTGGGAGAGCATGCTGTTCTCCATGGATTTCGAAGTGTGGTGTGTGCAATTAATCGGCGTATGCAGATCACGTTGACGCCTCTACCGGAGGCGGTCATAGAAATTGAATCGGCCTTGGGTTCATATTCCGCACCGTTGCATGAGTTGAGCGAAGATGATCAGTTTCGGTTTGTTCTAGCGGCGGTTGAATCGGTTCGGGCGGCTATAAAAACGGGTATTCGAATTGCGATCCAGGCTGAATTTGATGCGCATCTTGGATTTGGATCGTCGTCGGCTGTCACGGTAGGCGTGCATGCCGCATTGGTGTGCCATCTTACGGGGCATTTTCCGGAGGAGCGTGAATTATTCCAACTTGCTTTGAATACCGTTCATCGGGTTCAGGGGTGTGGATCCGGGGCGGATGTGGCAGCGGCGGTCTATGGTGGTGCGGTGGGTTATACAACCGATCCTTCGTTTGTTCCGGTTGCATGGGCGCATCCGATTACGGCGGTCTATTGTGGATATAAAAAGCCTACCCCAGAGGTGATTGAGTGGGTTGAAACCCGCTTTAAAAACGATCAAAAACAGCTCCAGCGCTTCTATGAGCAGATTCATCTTTGTGCGGAAAAAGGATTGAGAGCGCTTCTTAAAAAGGATGAAGAGACGTTGGTTCAAACCTTATCTGCACAGCAGCGGGTAATGAATAAAATGGGGCTAAGTTCTCCGGAAATTAATGAGATTGTGTGTGCGATGGAAGCCGATCCAAAGGTGCAGGGCATTAAGATTAGTGGATCTGGGCAAGGAGACTGCGTCATTGGTTTGGGTCGCCTTAGCGCGCCTATTGGATCGTATGAGATCCATGAATTGGACGTGGATCCTATGGGGTGCGTGCAGGTGGAAATAGCCGATCCAACAGCGGGGTAAATAGATTTGCAATTAACACCGCGAATACCATCGCTTCTGTGTAATAGGTTTCGGTTCGAATCCAACCGTTGGCGATTCCAATAATAACGCCGAAGAGGATTTTTCCTCGGATACTTTTGGGGGTTGAGTAAGGATCAGAAAAAAGAAAAAGCATGCTGAAGAGGCTGGATGCGGTGATGAGATTATAGAGGGGATTTAAGCCATATAATCCGTTGAATATGGAGAAGGTGATCGCATAAGCCGCTACCGTGTATCGATTGCAGAGATTCTTCCAACTGAAGAAGAGGATCATGACCAGCAGGAGAAGCGGAAAATTGGAACCTGGGCTGCCGGGGACTAGGGTGTAGAAGTCCATCCAATTGCCTTGAATGGGCCCCCAAAGGAGCATGGAGAGATCGAGTTGGGCGCCTTCCGCCCGATAAAGCTCTTGAGGTGTGGCAGTGCTGAGCGTGTCGATGGAGGCAACGCCCCATGTGGTGCTTTCGGTGGGGAATAGCAGCATGAGCAGGAGGCGGGCTGCCAAAGCACTGTTGAGTCGAACGCCGATGCGAGGAAAAAGGGGTTTAACGACCCAACTCGCAAAGAGCACACCGATGAGGAGCTGCCAGAAGGGCATCGTGTTAGGTAGGCTGCAGGTGAGCAGTCCGGCAGCAAAGGCGGAACCCAGTCCATACGCGCGAAGCGGTTTTTTTTGAAGGTATACAAGGGCACCTTCTGCGAGTGCACCCAGGGTCATTAAAAGGATTAATTTGCCGATAAAGAGCGGCGCATAATAGAGGCTGTAGAAGGTGGCGGTGAGAAGCAACGTGGAAAGAATAACATAAATTTTATGCGAGCCTTTCATGGGTTATTGAGCGATCCCTTGATTTTTTTTCTCTAATTCAAGAGCGGCGCGTCGTGCCATATAGTTGATATAATTGAGCGCTTTGGCTCCATAACGGGTTGCGCCTGATACGGTGTTCACGGCTCGTTTCCCGCTGTCGGGGTTAAAGGTGATCTCTTTGATAGGTTTAATAATCGATTCGACTTGGCGGCGGTTTTTTCCGTTTTTTATTTTTGAAATATCGGGAAAGGAGGCGGAGCGAAGAATAAATCCATCGTCGGTGATGTCTACGACAACGACGCCGGTAATAGGTTTAAACGATTCAATTTCTCGATACGCGACTGCACGAGTGGCGCGGCCGGTTGCATCGCAGCCGAGTTGCATGAATTCGATTAGGTCGGAAAAGGGCGCTTGCGGTTCAAGGGTTTGGTGATGTTGAAAGGTCTCTTCTAGGAACTCGGTCACTTCGGCAGGTTGTGCTGCAACGGTCAAGATGGTTGTGAGTATGAAGCCATATAGGATGATACAAGTTTGAATCTTCATCTCGTTTGTCTAAGGTCTTTTCGGTTTAGGTGCAAGCTTGAAGGGTTAGTTTTGCTTATCTATTCCCTAAAAGAGGATTTATTTAGTTATAAAAAAGCGTGGAGGGGCATTGACGGTTCACTATCCGACAGGTACTTTTCCCGCTGTTTTCTTGTATGAATCAACCCGAAAAAAGGAAAGGCGAACAATGGCAACTAAAGTAGGAATTAACGGTTTTGGACGAATTGGTCGGATGGTATTTCGTGCGGCAGCGACTCGTGATGATATTGAAATTGTAGGGATTAACGATCTTTTGGACGTCGATTATTTGGCATACATGCTCAAATATGACTCGGTTCATGGGCGTTTTGATGGTTCTGTGGAAGTGCAGGACGGGGCGTTAATTGTGAATGGATCTAACATTCGTATTACAGCTGAAAGAGATCCAGCTAATTTGGCATGGGGAGATGTCGATGCGGAAGTGGTGATTGAGTCTACTGGATTTTTCCTGACGGATGAAACTGCTCGTAAGCACATTGAAGCGGGTGCGAAGAAAGTGGTTCTTTCAGCTCCTTCGAAAGATGCAACACCGATGTTTGTATGTGGTGTAAATACAGATGCGTATGCGGGAGAGGATATTGTTTCTAACGCTTCTTGTACAACCAACTGCTTGGCTCCGATTGCAAAAGTTCTGAACGATACCTTCGGTATTGATAAAGGTTTAATGACAACAGTTCATGCCGCAACAGCGACTCAGAAGACCGTCGATGGTCCTTCGATGAAAGATTGGCGAGGCGGTCGTGGTATTCTTGAGAATATTATTCCTTCATCAACGGGTGCGGCGAAAGCGGTTGGCAAAGTGATTCCTGAGCTAAACGGGAAGCTGACGGGCATGGCGTTCCGTGTGCCTACGTCGGATGTGTCAGTTGTTGATTTGACGGTTTGTCTCAAAAATGAAGCTTCCTACGAAGCGATTTGTGCAGCGATGAAGGAAGCGTCTGAAGGCAGCTTAAAAGGAATTTTGGGCTACACAGACGAGCCGTTGGTTGCTACGGATTTCCGTGATGAAGTTTGCACCTCGGTATTCGATGCGAATGCGGGGATTCAGTTGGATGGAACTTTTGTGAAGGTAGTCTCTTGGTATGATAACGAGTGGGGCTATTCGTGCAAAGTGTTGGATCTGGTGAACGTAATCACTGGCTAAGGGATCCCTTGGATAAGAAAGCGCTCCTTTTGAGGGAGCGCTTTTTTTTGGTTTTTAAACGGAGATAGGAAAGATGAACAAGCTTGCGTTAAATGAATTGGATGTAAAAGGGAAGCGCGTGTTGATGCGTGTTGATTTTAATGTGCCTGTGAAAGCGGGTGTGGTGGGAGATGATACGCGGATTGTGGCGGCCTTGCCTTCCATCCAGCATGTGCTTGATCAAGGAGGATCGTTGGTTCTGATGAGCCACTGCGGTCGTCCGAAAGGGGAGAAAAATATGGAATTCACCCTCAAGCCAGCGGTGGATCGATTGGCTGAATTAGTCGATGCGAATGTCACCCTTGCTCCCGATGTGATTGGGGATGAAGTACACTCCTTGGTGGAGGCATTGCAGCCGGGTGAAATTTTGGTTTTGGAGAACGTGCGCTTCTACAAAGAAGAAGAGGGCAAGGGATGTACGGAAGAAGAGCAGGAAACATTTGCGAAGACACTGGCATCGTATGGAGATGTCTATGTTTCCGATGCGTTCGGAACGGCACATCGAGCCCATGCTTCGATGGCGGTGATCACGAAATATATGGATACGTGTGCAGCGGGATTCTTATTAGAAAAAGAGATCGCGTATTTGGGCAAAGTATTGGAAGCCCCGGCGCAACCGTTTGTGGCGATTATTGGGGGAGCCAAAATTTCCGGTAAAATCGATGTGATTGTGAACCTGATGGATAAATGCCAAACCATTTTGATTGGGGGAGGTATGGCGTATACGTTTTATGCGGCACAAGGTCTTCAGATTGGGGATTCTTTATTGGAAGCCGATAAGGTTGAGCTGGCGCGTGAGATTTTACACCAAGCGAAAGAGAAGGGCGTTAACTTACTCTTGCCTGTTGACCATATTGTAGCGGATGCCTTTTCAGCAGAGGCTCAGACGAAAGAGATTGAGGGTGAAATTGAAGCGGGTTGGATGGCGCTTGATATTGGACCCAAAACGGCCGCGTTATATAGTGAGGCCGTAGCAACGGCTAAAACCGTTGTTTGGAATGGGCCGATGGGTTGTTTTGAAATGGCGCCATTTGCAAATGGAACCAACTCTGTTTGCGCTGCCGTGGCTGCTAGCGATAGTGTCAGTATTATTGGCGGAGGTGATAGTGTGGCGGCTGTGAAGGCGGCAGGCGTCGCTGATCAGATGAGCCATGTTTCGACGGGTGGCGGTGCCTCGTTGGAGTTCATGGAAGGCAAACAGTTGCCGGGTATTGTGGCTCTTACGGACGCGTAGAGCATCTGCCAGTAGATAAGAAGCGCATCTCGATGGGGGTGCGCTTTTTTTATTTAGAACGAGAGACTTACTTTTCCAGATACTAGATGCTCTTGGTAGCTTTCACCGGTTGTTAGATCATAATCCAACTGAAATTTAGTTGCATAAAAATGCCAACTCCAAAAGTCGAGACCAACTCCCATTTTGAAAAGGCTTTCTTCTCTGGAGCGAATGCTTAGCGTGTCCGAACCGAGTGCACTTGTATACCGCATATCATCTAGATCTGGGTTTAATTCGCGTAGCCAATGGAATCGAAGTTCAGGGATTACTGCGAGGCCTCGGTTAAACCAATCGATTTGGTTTTTTGTTGAGAGGGTCGCCCCGAGACTGAGCAATTGTGAATCGGCTGAATAGGAAGCAATTTGCTTGGTATCACCTGCGTAGACGCCACTGCGCTGATAGGCATCTTGATCGTAGGTTGATATAAGGAGGGAAGCTTCGGGGGTCATTTTAAACTGGTTGTTTAGATGAATGGATCGTCCTGCTCCAACATAGAAGCTGTTGAGGGTAGCTGAGTAAGATTCTTTTACATTTGATAGGATTCGATTGTTTACGTCGTGATCCATATCCGCTTGCGTGTAGGCAAAATCGAAATAACTTTTTTCACTCCCGATAGAGGCATAAACGCCTATTTGGGTAGAATCGATAGAACTTCCGTAGGTGGTTCCTCCGTCGATTTGACTGGATGCAGCTCCAGCTGATAGACCAATCAGCAGACTGCCATATCGTTTGTCGAGGCCGATGACGGTACCCGATGTATCTGCATCGTATCCGGCAAATAAGCTGGTTTCATCGCGGCTTGAAGAAGCTTGATAGCCACGAATCCATCCTTGCATTTGGGTATTTGGTTGAGAGGGTCCTGCAACGCCTGCGGGGAGTCGAAGTTGTTTCGTTGTGCTTGCGAAGCCACTTTTTGCCCGCACTTCATTGCTACGCTGAGCAATCACATTCGCCACTTGTTGCTGGGTTTGCATGCTGATATCTGCATTGTCAGAGGTTTGTGTTTCTGTGAATCGAATCAGTTTCGTTCCGTTCGCTGCTGATAAACTGTTGAGCTGAGAAAAGAGGGCGTTATTGGTACGAACCTGTTCGTTTAGATTTGAAGAAATGTTGGATACATATCCATTCAGTGGTTGGTATTGATAACTAACTTGATAGGTATTGGTATTCAGCTCAGCAGAGGTTAACCAGCCAAAATCGGCCTCGATTTTTTCCACTCCGTTGACACTGTTTGCGGTGAGGAAGTCAAGGGTTCCCGAAGAGGTAATGGCTTTCCCTTGCACGATTACCTTTGCACCGGTTGCACTGAGGTCTAAATCACCGGTGAGGGTAATAGCGCCATTTGCAGTCCCATTATAGGCAACCGAAAGAGTGGCGTTCTCTTTCAACGTTAAATCGGTTGCAGTTATACTTCCGTAATGAGCCGCCACTTGGCTACCAGCGGAGAAGGTGCCTCCTTGCGATAGATTCAGTGTCGCATTGGTTGAATCGAGTTGTATATGTGCGTTAGGAGCTGAAACAAATGCACTACTTAATAGATTAAAATCACCCGATTGAATTTGAACAGAATCTAAAATACGCCCATCATCTACGGCAGACAACGTGGCGTTTACGATACCTGATTCAAGAATGAATGAGCCGCGAATCGTAGGGTTATTTGAGATGGTTAAAGCGGTAGTACCTGTTTCAAAGTGGACGTTTCCGTTCACCGTTCCGCCCCCTAGGGATAGATCGGTCGTATCGGTCACTAATAGATCCCCATTCAATTGGGCTGTGCCTTGGATGCTGACGGTTCCGGCATCATCGAGCCAAACCGCCACGTGGCTAAAGGTGGTTTCTTGTTGTCCCACGAGGTTGCCGTCGAATCCACTTTCAAATGTGCCACCGTTCAGCGTTGCATTGGCGGAGATATAGGCACCTAACCCGGCACGAGCGGTTGAGGTGGATCCCGACTGATTTTGAATATTGGCAACGCCTCCATTCCCCCCACCAAATAGACCGCCGTTAATGGTCAGTGTTCCTGCGGTTTGGTGAATCGCATCTCCCCCGCTTGCATCAATGGATCCGTTGTTGATGCCACCAAGTCCCCCGTTGCCTCCATAGAAAGAGCCATCTTGGATTGCGCTCGTTCCCGCGCTTTGGAAGGCATCGCCGCCGCTCATGGTGAGTTGCGTTTGATTGGTTCCAGAGAGCGCAAAAGAGCCTGCCTGCCCCCCGATAAATGTACCGGATTGAACGGAGAGGGTTCCGCTGAGGGCCCGACCCCCATTCATATCGATGCTATTGGGATTGGATCCTGTGGTGATGAGAGTGGCACTGCCTCCATTACCAGCTTGAACAATTGTACTTGAAATCGTTCCTTGCACACTACTTGAATTATTCAAGCCTGCGCCGCCATTCAGTGTTAAATTAGCGGCTCCCGAAGTAAAGCTGATGCCTTCTGCGGCATTTCCTGCTGTGAGTTGTCCATTGATAATAGATCCACCTCCCATGGCACCATCATACGCACTCCCCCCGCTCAGTAGGACGGTATGAGTTCCTGAAGAGGCATCATTTAGCGTCATTTCACCCGCATGCCCGCCCGTGAGGGTTATATCTTTTAAAACCCCGTTCCCAGAGCCTCCGTCGATGGCAGTTCCGCCATTACCAGTGAAGTCAAAGCCCCAATCTTCGTTGTCACTCACTCCGGTTAAGAAGAGGGACCCTCCGTCTGTGCCGCTTATCACGCCATTCTGGATGTTAATATTGGCTGATCCAGTCACATCCATTCCGTCGCCACCATTGGCCGAGCCATCAAAGTCGGCGGTATCGCGAGTGAATGCGATCCGATAGGAGCCTGCAATTCCACCCTCTGCAAATAGGTTGGTGGCAAGAATGGTAGTGGTTCCAGCCACAACTAAAGCGGAACCCGCTGAAGGACCAGCGGTTCGAGCGGCGAGTGAATTTTCCTGACCATTGCCTCCCGTTAGCTTATTGGCAGTCGGATTGTTTTGATAATCAAAAACAGCTAGAGCGACATTGTTTAAATGAAGACCCGAGCCTCCATCGTTATTGATCCATGCAT
>MDTB01083805.1_pt1 | contig 15247 bp, 14 predicted proteins | sample 811161 | NCBI WGS metagenome assembly MDTB01 (sample SAMN05326650, study PRJNA326480) | marine metagenome | isolation source: seawater | place: Mediterranean Sea | collected 2009 | reverse complement strand
ACGTACAATTTGCGATAAATCCAAAAAATGGAAGAATGGTTATAATAGAAATGAACCCAAGAGTTTCTAGATCTTCAGCTTTAGCCTCGAAAGCAACTGGATTTCCAATCGCTAAAGTCGCCGCAAAACTTGCGGTAGGTTACACTTTAGATGAATTAAAAAATGAAATTACAAAAGTTACACCTGCTTCATTCGAGCCGACTATTGATTATGTAGTAACTAAAATTCCAAGATTTACTTTTGAAAAGTTTTCAACTTCAGATGAAATTTTAGGCACATCAATGAAATCAGTTGGTGAGGCGATGGCGATAGGTAGAAATTTCAAAGAGTCTCTTCAAAAAGCATTAATTTCTCTTGAAACTGGATTTTCAGGTGTAGATAAAATCTATAATTTAAAAGTTAAACAAATTGAAGAAAAACTTAAAAAAAATATACCAAATAAAATCTTAATTGTTGGAGAAGCTTTAAGAAAAAAAATAAATATAAAAAAGATTCAAAAGCTTTCAAAGATTGATCCATGGTTTTTAAATCAAATTAAAGATATTATTGATTGTGAGCATAAAATTATAAAGTATGGTTTACCAAAAACTTATAATGAATTTAATTATGTAAAATCTATTGGCTTTTCTGATAAAAAATTATCAGAATTAGTAAATATACCGGAAAATATTGTTAGAAAAAAAAGATTAGCTTTAAAAATTTTTCCAGTTTTTAAAAAAGTAGACACCTGTGCATCAGAATTTAAATCATTCACTCCCTATATGTATTCTACTTACCAAAGAAATTTTTCAATAAATACTGAGTGTGAAGCTAATCCTTCCAGTAGAAAAAAAATTATAATTCTAGGAGGAGGTCCCAATAGAATTGGGCAAGGTATTGAATTCGATTACTGTTGTTGTCAAGCTAGTTTTGCTTTAAAAAAAGCGGGCTTTGAAACAATAATGGTAAATTGTAATCCTGAAACAGTTTCTACTGATTACGATACAAGTGATAGATTATATTTTGAACCACTAAAAGAAGAATTTGTTTATAATATTATTAAAAAAGAAAAAACAGCTGGAAATTTAATTGGAGTTATTACACAATTTGGAGGTCAAACCCCAATAAGATTAGCAAAATTTTTGCATAAAAATAAGCTTCCAATATTAGGTACTCAATACACATCGATTGATTTGGCTGAAGACAGAGATAGGTTTAGAAATCTTTTAAATAGATTAAAATTAAAACAAGCTGATAGTGGTATAGCAAAAACTTTTTCTCAGGCTTTAAAAATAGCTGACAAAATTGGTTTACCCTTAATGGTTAGACCATCATATGTATTAGGTGGAAGAGCAATGGAAATTGTATATGAAAAAAAACAGCTTAAAAGTTTTGTTCAAGCGGCGTTTAAAGCAGCAGAAAAAAATCCGATCTTAATAGATAAATTTATTGATAATGCAATGGAGATCGATGTGGATGCTTTGTCCGATGGCAAACAAGTTTTTGTTGCCGGTATCATGCAACACATAGAAGAGGCTGGTATTCATTCAGGTGACTCAGCTTGCAGTTTACCTCCAGTTTCAATTAAGTCTTTTTTAATTAAAGAAATCGAAAATCAAACAAAGAAATTAGCTCTAGCTTTGAATGTAAAAGGTTTTATGAATGTTCAATTTGCAATAAAAAAAGATAAAATTTTTGTAATAGAAGTTAACCCCAGGGCTAGTAGAACAGTTCCGTTCGTGTCTAAAGCAAAAAATCTTCCTCTTGCTAAAATCGCATCTAGGATTATGGCTGGTGAAAAATTATCTAAATTCAATTTGAGAAGTAAAACTAAAAAAATGTTTGCAGTAAAAGAAGCTGTATTTCCCTTTAATAAATTCCCTAATAGCGATCTTTTACTAGGACCGGAGATGAAATCTACTGGTGAAGTCATGGGATTTGATAAAAACTTTGGAATGGCTTTTGCTAAAAGTCAGATAGCTGCTTCCAACTCTCTTCCAACTAAAGGTTTGGCATTTATTTCTCTTAAAGATGGCCATAAGGAAGAAGGTGTAAAACTAGCTAGAGAATTGATTAAACTTAACTTTAAACTCTGTGGAACTGGAGGAACTGCGGAGTATATTAATAAACATGGGATTAAATGTAAAAAAATTAATAAAGTAAATGAAGGATCTCCACATATTGTTGATGTACTAAATACAAAAAAAATTGCAATAGTCATCAATACTGGAGGAGGTAATAGTGAAACTCAATTAAATGACGCTGTAGCATTAAGAAGAGCCACATTAGCTAACAAAGTTCCTTACTGTACAAACATGTCTACTGCGCAGGTTTGTATTGAAGGTATAAAGTCTCTTAAATCTGGTAATATAACTGTGACTTCTTTGCAAGATATTTAATTAATAAACTTTCCAGTCAGTTTCAAAAGTCACATAATTAATTTGGATACATCGTCTTTCTTTTTTTATCTCTTTTTTTTCCATGCCATGCCAAGTATTTGGCCCACTCGTGAAAAAATAACCATAATTATTTTTATATGGAACTGTTTTAACTTTATTTAAATTTTCATCGTAAAAATCTGTTCCTAAATTTTCTGACTCATCATAAGGATTCACAAAGACTATTGAGGACATTAATTTCTCTTTAATATCACAATGCGGCTTGAGCCAAAATCCTTCTCTGTCACATATAACTTCTAATCGAACAAACGAGTTACTTAAATCCTTTTTAATTAAAGATCCAATTTTTGTATAAACATTAGCAGATCTTAGTTCTTCTATAAAATTTGTTAAATGGGGAAATTGATTAGAGTTATCTTTAGTTATATAACATCTTATTTTTTTAGCTTTTCCCCCGTCTTTTATTCCTTCACGAAAAGCTCCTTTTCCACCATCTAAAGCTCTTGTTCCATCATAATTTAAATTTTCTTTTCTTGGATCCATAATATCAGCATTACAAATTTCTTTGATTGCCTCATTCGTTAAAGGTTCGTTAAGCTCAAAGTGCTTAAAAGGAGCTGTGTAAGATTTAGTTTTTTCTTTTAAAGATCTATATAATTCCATTTAATTTCATTTTTTCTTTTATTATTGGAGCAATTCTATTGGCCTCATCTAACGTATTGTAGCTCCATGAGTCAATACTATTTTCTAAATCTCTTATAATACCGAGTTTTTTGAATTGAGAGTAAAAATTTTGAAATCTATTATTATTTTTTATTGCTTTCATATTCGCAACATAAACAGGCTTGCCTGTAACAGCCGCCTCAGAAATCATTGATGTAGAGTCGCATGTCACAACCGCATAGTCACATATACTTAGAGATGATAAATACGCATCTTTATTAATTTCTTTTATAACTACATGATCATGACTAAAAGTATTATAAGCTTTTTTTATGGTGTGTTCAGGCGTTCTATAGGACGGAATTATAATAATCTTATATTTATCTGCTGTGAATAAATTTTTAATTTTATTAAATACAAAATCAACTTGATCCTCGGAATAATCAAAATATTTGTTTGGACCCCCCATTAAGAAAGCAACAATCTTTTTATTCTCTTTATCTATTTTTAAATGCTTAGACTTTCCGTCAATTTCTTTTTTGCTTAGATAATGAATTGCCCCTTTTGTATTAATAACATTAGCTCCTTTTAATCTATCGTGCTCTGGGCAAATAATTAAATCAAAATGTTTAAGCGAAACTTTAGGATCTTGAATATGAATATTAAATATTTGATTTTTAAATCTTTTCTTTAAAGCAATAGAATGAATGACACTTTTTCTTCCACAAGAAATGATAATTTTTGAATCACAAATAAAATTTTCTGTTAATAAGTTTTCCGATATTGGAGTGAATTTCGGAGGTATCATGTTCCAAATAGGTTTTAATTTTACTTTATGGTGTTTAAAATTAAGTTTTAAAGCTTTGGACAAACCTTCTAATTGGCTTATCATACCATGCATTCCCTGTGATAAAAGATGAGCTTTTAATTTCAACATTTGTTACTATATATATTTAAAAGTATGAATAATAAATCAACTAAACACACAAAAGTGTTAATTATTGGATCTGGTCCAGCAGGATATACAGCTGCAATTTATGCTGCTAGAGCATTACTTAAGCCAATATTAGTATTTGGCTCAGAGCCTGGTGGGCAATTAACAACAACTACCGATGTGGAGAATTTTCCTGGCTTTTCCAAGGTCATTCAAGGACCGTGGTTAATGGAGGAAATGAAAGGCCAAGCTGAGGCAGTTGGCACTGAAATGGTGCAAGATCACATTAATAAAGTAGATTTATCAAAAAAACCATTCACTGCGACAAGTGATAATGGTCAGGTTTATACTGCTGACTCCATAATTATCTCAACTGGAGCACAAGCAAGATGGTTGAATCTTGAGTCTGAAAAAAAATTTAGAGGATTTGGTGTTTCAGCTTGTGCAACTTGTGATGGCTTCTTCTTTAAAGACAAAGAAGTTGCAGTTGTGGGTGGAGGAAACGCTGCGGTTGAGGAAGCTATGTTTTTAACAAAATTTGCATCAAAGGTTTATTTAATTCACAGGAGAGACCAATTAAGAGCTGAAAAATTACTTCAAGAAAAATTAAAAGCAAATAAAAAAATCGAGATTATTTGGGATAGCGTTGTAGAAGAAGTATTAGGAAAGGATAATCCTAAAGTTGTTAATGCTATTAAAATGAAAAATGTAAAAACGAACAAATCCTCTGAATTAAAAGTTAATGGTCTGTTTATCGCTATTGGTCATGATCCCGCTACATCATTATTTAAAGATCAATTGAAAATGGATAAAGAAGGATACTTAATCACAAAACCTGATTCAACAACTACTAATATCCCAGGAGTTTTTGCTGCTGGTGATGTAAAAGATAAGATTTTCAGACAAGCAGTTACTGCTGCTGGAATGGGCTGTATGGCAGCTTTAGAAGCAGAAAAGCATTTATCTGATAAGTAGTAATGAAAAATAATCTCCACGTTTTTTTAGGGTCTACTGTTGCAGATGCTGCAGCAAGACCTCTTCATTGGGTTTATAATCAAAAAAAACTTCTCAACTACATAAAGGGTAAAAAAGATTTTACGTTTTTAAAAAAAAATAAGAGTCCTTTTTATAATATTAAAACTGGCAAAGTTTCAGGATACAATGATATCAGTCAAGTTATGTTTAAAACTTTAATCGAAGGGAATGAAAATATAGAGAAAAGATTTAAAAAAAATATTATTCGACACTTTGGCTCGGGGAGTAAATATTGGAAAAATTTAAATTTAAGAGCAAAATATAAAAAATTAAAAGATTGGAGAGGAATAATAAAGGGGCCTTGGATACATCAAAACATAATCGAAACAGTTAGAAATATAAAAAATAAAAAAAAAATAACTGGTGGAAAAAAAGTAAATGAATCTGATGGTTACTGCGCAGCTCTACCATACTTTTTATATGGTTATGATTTTAAAAGTTTAAAGAAAATTATATCAACAGTTACTGTTTCAAAAATAAGTCTTAAATATGCTTTAGCAAAATTTCATTTGATAGATCTAGCTCTTAAAGGTTCTAAAAAACCAATTAAAGAATTTACTAAGAGGTATAAGAAAAATTCATATTTCAAGAGCATTGTCGAAGACATTAGATTGGTAGAAAAGTTAAAAAAGAAACCACATTCATTAGTCGTAAAAAAACTTGGAATGGCTTGTAGTTATCCTGGAACTTTTAATAGCTCAATTCATTCAATAATTAATTCAACAAGTTATAAAGGTGCTATTTTAAAAACAATTAAAGCTGGTGGCTGTAATTGCTCACGTGTAAATTTTATTGGAGCTTATTTTGCAGCTTTAAAAGGTTTTCATTCAATTCCAAAAATATGGATAAAAAAAAACTTTAGCATCAAAAAAAATACTAAAGCAAAAATAATAAATTTTTATTTTTATTTTAAACTTTTACAGAAAGATGAAATTCTTTCTAAAGCTTTTTTTAAATTTATCATTGAAGTAGCATAAGAAATTCTAAAAAACCCTTCCAACCCAAAAGCAGACCCTTGAACAACTGCTATTCCATTGTTTTCAAGTAAAGACTGAACAAAGTCTGTATCAGTTTTAATTTCTTTTCCATTCTTATCTTTTTTTCCCATTAAGCCTTCACAGCTAGGAAAAACGTAAAATGCACCATCAGGATTTAAGCATTCTATTCCCTCGATCTCATTTAATGTTTTTACAACAAAGTCTCTTCGCTCCTGAAAAGAAATGGCTCTTTCTTTAATAAAATTTTGTACACCATTTAGAGCCTCAACTGCAGCAGCTTGGCTTATTGAAGATGGATTAGTAGTTGATTGAGATTGAATTTTCGCAATAGCTTTAATTATTTCTTTTGGTCCAGCAGCATAACCTATTCTCCAACCTGTCATTGAGTAAGCTTTACTTACTCCATTCATAGTAAGCACTCTTTCTTTTAAATCATTGATTTGTGCAATAGTAAAAAATTTAAAATTACCGTAGGTAACATGTTCATAGATATCATCGCTTAAAATATAAACTTTAGGATAGTTTTTTAATATTTTAGCAATTTCTCTTAAGTCTTTTTCAGTGTAACAAGCCCCGGTTGGATTTGACGGTGAGTTTAATATTATCCACTTTGTTTTTTCATTAATAAATTTTTCTAATTCTTTTGGATTAATTTTAAAACCTTGTTTTTTGTTACACTCGATAATAATTGGAGTTCCTCCTGCTAATAAAACTATATCCGGATAAGATACCCAATAAGGGGCGGGTACTATTACTTCATCTCCCTCGTTTAGAGTAGCCATCATAGCATTATAAATTACCTGCTTTCCCCCAGCTCCAACTGTAATTTGATCAGTTTGATAGACTAAATTATTCTCTCTTTTAAATTTTTTAACAATTGCTTCTTTCAAAGCTGGAGTTCCATCAACTGCTGTATATTTTGTATCTCCATCTTTAATTGCTTTTATGGCTGCTTGTTTAATGTTGTCTGGGGTGTCAAAATCTGGCTCTCCAGCACCCAATCCAATAATATCTTTGCCAGATGCCTTTAATTCTCTAGCTTTTTGTGTAACAGCTATTGTGGGTGACGGTTTTATACGTTTTAAATTGTTGGAAACTATGCTCATTGAAATTTATAATATATTTAAACTATTATTAACACAAAATGCAAAATACTTATCAAGAAAAAATGGCTAATTTAGAAGTGAATAACTCTAAAGATGTAAAAAAACTAGAGGGAGGTATCTCCTTTCAAATTAAAAGTGATTTTCAACCTAACGGCGACCAACCTGAGGCAATAAAAAAAATACTCAAAAATCTCAAAGAAGATAAACATGAGCAGGTTTTATTAGGAGTAACAGGTTCTGGTAAAACTTTTACCATGGCAAAAGTAATTGAAAAAACTAACAGACCAGCATTAATTCTGGCTCCTAATAAAACTTTAGCAGCCCAACTTTATGGTGAGTTTAAAAGTTTTTTTCCTAATAACGCTGTTGAATATTTTGTATCCTATTATGATTATTATACTCCTGAAGCCTACGTTCCAAGATCTGACACTTATATTGAAAAAGAGGCATCAATTAATGAACAAATTGATCGAATGAGACATTCTGCAACTAGATCTCTTCTTGAGAGAGATGACGTAATAATAGTTGCAAGTGTATCTTGTATTTATGGACTTGGATCAGTCGAGTCTTACTCTAAAATGACTATTACTTTAAAAAAAAATTATGACTATGAACGAGATCAAATCATAAAAGCATTTATAAATTTACAATATAAAAGAAATGATCAAAATTTTTTTAGAGGCACGTTTAGAGTAAGAGGTGAAAATTTGGAAATTTTTCCCTCGCATTTAGAGGATAGAGCTTGGAGAATATGTTTTAATTTAAATAAATTAGAAAAAATTGAGGAATTTGATCCTTTGACTGGAGACAAAACAAATGACTATTCGATTATTAAGATCTATGCAAACAGTCATTATATAACTCCAAAACCAACTATGGAACAAGCTATAAGGCAAATTAAATCTGAGTTATCAGAAACTTTAAAAAAACATAGAAAAGATAATAAACTACTAGAGGAACAAAGACTCAGAGAAAGAACAAAATTTGATTTAGAGATGATTGAAGCAACGGGAACTTGTGCTGGTATAGAAAATTACTCAAGATTTTTATCTGGAAGAAAACCTGGTGAACCACCTCCTACTTTATTTGAGTATTTTCCTGATAATGCGATTATATTTGTAGATGAAAGTCACGTCACTGTTCCACAATTAAATGGCATGTACAAGGGAGACCATACAAGAAAAAAAACATTAGCTGAGTACGGTTTTCGTCTTCCGTCTTGCATGGATAATAGACCTCTAAAATTTGAAGAATGGGATTTAATGAGAACCCAAACAGTTTTTGTTTCTGCCACTCCTGGTCCTTGGGAATTGAAACAAACAAAAAATGAACATATCGATCAAATTATAAGACCGACTGGTTTAATTGATCCGCCAGTAGAAATTAGACCAGCTAAAACTCAAGTTGATGATTTAATGCATGAAGCTGCTAATATTGTAAAAAAAGGTTATAGGATTTTAGCAACCACTTTAACAAAAAAAATGGCAGAAGATTTAACAGAATATCTTCATGAAAATGGACTCAAAGTAAGATACATGCACTCAGATATAGACACTTTAGAACGTATAGAAATTATTAGAGATTTAAGAATGGGTGTATTTGATATTTTGGTTGGAATAAATTTACTTAGAGAAGGTTTAGATATTCCTGAATGTGCTTTGGTTGCAATCTTAGATGCTGACAAAGAGGGTTTTTTAAGATCTGAAACTTCATTAATTCAAACTATTGGAAGAGCAGCAAGAAATGTGGATGGAAAAGTAATATTATATGCTGATAAAAAAACTAAAAGTATTAACAAAGCTATTCAAGAGACAGATAGAAGACGAGACAAACAACTAAAATATAATAAAGAAAATAAAATTACTGCTGAAACTATTAAGAAAGAAATTAATGATATTTTAGAATCTGTATATGAAAAAGACTATGTAAAAATTTCTGATGGCTCTAATGTTGGTGGAAATTTAAAGAAGCATTTAAAAGCTTTGAATCGTAAAATGAAAGAATCTGCTTCAAATCTTGAGTTTGAGGAAGCTGCTAAAATTCGCGATGAAATAAGAAAACTTGAGGCCAGTGAATTGGAAATCACTTTAAATCCAAAAATAAGTCAATACAAATTAAAAAATAAAGTATACCCTAAAGGAAGGTCAACTATGGGTATGCCAGGGACAAAACCTAAAAAAGCAATTAAAAAATGGAAGCCAAAAAAATAATAATTACAGGTGGAGCTACCAGAGTCGGGGCTGCTATTGCAAAAAGTTTAGCAGGACACGAAATAGATATTACAGTTCATTTTAACAAATCAAAAAACGCTGCCGACAAATTAAAAAAGGAATTAGAGGATTTAGGTAGCAATGTTTTTTTATTAAAGGCTGACTTAAACAATTCTTATCAAGCAAAGAAATTAGTTAGAGACTCATACAAAAAAATGAGCGGATTAGATTGTTTGATAAACAACGCATCTATTTTTGAAAATGATAGTTTGTTAAATTTTAACGATAGTAGCTTTTCTAAACATATGAATGTTAATTTAAAAGCACCTATGATACTTACACAAAATTTTAAAAAATATGTAAAAAGTAATTATGGAAATATCATCAATATTATTGATCAAAGAATTGAAAAACTAACTCCCTATTTTCTCTCTTACACGCTGAGCAAAGCAGCTTTAGGAACACTTACTAAAACTTCAGCAATGAAATTAGCCCCCAATATTAGGGTTAATGCAATATCGCCTGGTCCAACATTAAAAAATAAAAGACAATCACAATCTCATTTTAAAAAGCAATGGAGATCTGTTTTGTTGAAAAAGAAAGTAAATTTAGAGAATATATGCGAAACAGTAAATTTTCTTATAAAAAATGATAACATAACTGGAGAAATTATAAATGTTGATAGTGGTCAAAGGTTGGCGTGGTTGACACCTGATATTATAAACACAAAAGAATGAAGATAATAAAATTTAAAGAGAAAAAAAAATATAAATATAATAGAAAAGTTAATATTAAAAACTTAATACTAAAAATTTCTATTGGTCTTCATGATTTCGAAAAAGAAAAGAAGCAGAGAGTAAGATTTAATATTGATATCATTACAGACTCAAATATTAAACCTGACAACGATAATTTATTATCAATTGTAAATTATGAGGAAACTATAAATAAGATAGAAACTGTCACTAAAAAAAAACATCACGAACTTTTAGAGGATTTGGCTGAAAATATTTTTGATATAATTTTTAAAAATAAAATAGTAAAAAAAGTTAATTTAAAACTAGAAAAATTAGATATTATCAAAAATACAGAATCTGTTGGAATTGAGGTATCGAAAAAAAAAGATGAATAATAGTTTAGAATTAGGAAAAAAAGTTATTAAAGAAAAAATACCTTTAATTCCAAAAAATTCTGGTGTTTATAGAATGATAAGCGTTTCAGGAGAAATTCTATATATTGGTAAAGCTAAAAATATACCAAATAGACTTAAAAGCTACGTAACTGACTCCAACTTACCGATAAGAACAGAGAGAATGCTTTCGTTAACACATAATCTTGAAATAACTACTACTAATAACGAAAGTGAAGCTCTTCTTCTTGAAGCAAACTTAATTAAAAAACATAAACCAAGATTTAATATTTTACTAAGAGATGATAAATCATTTCCTTATATTTATATTGGAGATAAAGATAAATGGCCTCAACTCACTAAACTTAGAGGAAAAAAATCTAGAAATGGATATTATTTTGGTCCTTTCGCTTCTATTGGGTCAGCTAACTGGACGATAAAAATTCTTCAAAAGATATTTCAAATAAGAGTTTGTGACGATACTGTTTTTAAGAACAGAGAGAGACCTTGTATTTTGTATCAAATCAAAAGATGTTCTGCACCATGCGTTGGTCATATTGATGAGGTCCAATATAAAAAAACAGTTTCAGACGCAATAGATTTTATTTCAGGAAAGTCCAGAAGAATACAAAAATCTTTATCAAAAGATATGGAACAATCAAGTAAGGAATTAGATTTTGAAAAAGCCGCTGTAGCTAGAGATAGAATTAAAGCTTTAACTCAAATTCAAACTTCTCAAAAAATAAATCAAACGAATCTAAATGAAGCAGATGTTGTAAGTATTTACAAAGAGTCTGGAAAAACCTGTATTCAAGTATTTTTTTTTAGATCTAAACAAAATTGGGGTAATCAAGCCTTTTATCCTAAGCACGATAGTGATGATGACATGAAAGAAATACTTAGTTCATTTTTAACACAGTTTTATGAAAATAAAGTAGTTCCAAGCATGATTATAACAAATATTGAAATTAAAGATTTAAAACTATTAGAAAAAGCTTTTTCACTTAAAGAAAAAAAAGAGATATTAATTAAAAAAGCAAAAAATAAAGATGAGATAAATATATCAAAACTTGCTGAAAAAAATGCAAAACAAGCATTAACTCAAAAGCTTTATCAAGCAGAGAGCAACAATAACTTAATAGAAAATTTAGCAGATAGGTTTGGTTTAAACAATAATATTAATCTTATTGAAGTTTACGATAATAGTCACAATCAAGGAAGTGAGTCTATTGGAGCTTTAATATGTTTTGGGAATGAGGGTTTTGTTAAAAAAAGATACAGAAAATTTAATATAAAGAATGAAAAAATTAGAAATGATGATTACGGCATGATTAAAGAAGTTTTATTTAGAAGATTTTCAAAGGCCGTTAAAGAAAAATCAGGATCTTTAACTCTTCCTGAATTGATTATTATAGACGGGGGTAAAGGACAGTACTCTGTTAGCAGGGAAATTTTAAATGAGTTGGGTCTGCACGATTTACCAATATTAGCTGTGGCTAAAGGAAAAAATAGAAATGCTGGAGAAGAAAAGATCTATCATGGAGAAAAGAAATTTGACTTAGAAAAAAATGACCCACTTTTATTTTTTATTCAAAGACTTAGGGATGAGGCTCATAGATTTGCGATAAGTACACATCGGGCTAAAAGAAAGAAATCAATGAGTAAATCTTTACTAGACTCTATTGATGGAATTGGAAAACAAAGAAAAAGAGCTTTGTTGAACCATTTTGGATCTGCTAGATCAGTAGAATCTGCTAGTTTGGATGATCTTAAGTCAGTACAAGGAATAGAAGACAATATCGCAAAGAAAATATATAATTATTTTCACGAATGAACATTAAAATTCCAAATATACTCACTATTGGGAGAATAATTATTGTTCCAATATTTGTTGTAACTTTTTTTATCCCAGGACTTTTCGGGGACTTAATCCCTTTTTTTTTATTTGTAATTGCTAGCTTTACTGATTACCTTGATGGTCTTCTGGCAAGACTATTTAAAGAAGAGTCAAAACTTGGTGAGCTTTTAGATCCTATAGCAGACAAAATACTTGTTGCTGCAGCACTCATTTTACTTGTAATGAACGGAACTATTAAAAATTATGAAGTAATTGCTGCTATAATAATTCTTACTAGAGAGATTCTTATCTCAGGATTAAGAGAGTTTTTAGCTAAAGTAAGTATTTCGATGCCTGTGACAAGCTTAACCAAACTTAAAACATTTTTACAAATGTTATCAATTGCAATTTTATTAACTGGAGATAGTGGGAATAAGATAATTAATTTTCAAGATTATAATGCTCAGACAATTGGAATAATACTCCTTTGGTTATCTGCTTTCTTAACTTTATATACTGGTTATGACTATTTGATTAAAGGGATAGATCACGCTATTAACGAAGATAGCAAAAATTAAGCAGCAGATTTTTTTCTTACTAATGCTTGATAGCTTTTATTTAAATCTGTTATAACATCACAAACTTTAAACTGGTATTTAGAAATCTGAGAAACAGGTGTTACTTCTGCAGCCGTACCAGTCAAAAAACATCCGACATAATTGGTCATTTCTTCTGGTTTAATTTTTTTTTCTATAACTTTAACTCCTTTAGATTTTGCAATTTCTATTACTGCTCTTCTTGTAATTCCATCTAAAAACGAGTCCGGGATTGGAGTATGCAACTCTCCATTCTTTGTTTTAAAAAATATATTTGCTCCTGTAGCTTCAGCTATATTTCCTTCGTGATCTAACATCAGAGCATCGGTAAAACCATTTTTTTCTGCTTCGTGCTTTGAAAGTGTACATATCATATATAAACCAGCAGCTTTTGTATCCCAGGGTATAGAATTAGGATGAGGTCTTCTCCATGATGAAATATCCAATTTAATACCTTCTAACTTTAGTTTTGGATCGAAATAGGATCCCCATTCCCAAGTAGCAATCGCAACGTGAATTGTATTTTTCTGAGCAGAAATTGCCATCATCTCGCTGCCTCGCCAAATAACTGGTCTTACATAACCGTTTCTAACTTTTTGTATATTGACAATCTTCTTACAAGCCAGATTAATTTCATCTTTAGAGTACGGAATATTTATTCCCATTCTTTTTGCAGAATAAAACAGCCTATCTGTATGCTCATTTAATTTAAATATTTCACCGTCATACACTCTTTCCCCCTCAAAAACGCAACTAGCATAATGAAGTCCGTGGTTTAAAACGTGTATTTTAGCATCTGCCCAATCTACAGTTTGGCCGTTAAACCAAAGTTTTCCTGATCTTTTATCGTAAGGTATTGTTTCCATAAAAAAATTTAGATTAAACGATTTTTTTGTTACAAAAAAGTATATTTCTTAATACAATATGTCAATATAACTTACCAATTATGAAAGAGCTACTCTATTTAAAAGACAATCAAATAAAGGATTTTATTCAATTACTGTTTTACGCTTATAGAGAAACATTTTCAGATCCAAAAGATATTTTATCTAAAAAATTTTTTGGCTTGGCCCACTTAAGAGCATTAAATTTAATTGAGAGATATCCTGGCATATGTCTTGGTGAGTTAATGTTTAAGCTTAAGGTAACAAAACAAAGTTTGAATAGAGTGTTAAGAGAATTAATAAGTGCTAAAATGATAAAACAAGTAAAAGATGATGAAGATACTAGAAAAAAAAATTTATTTCTTGATAAAGAAGGAAAAATTTTTTTTGATAAAATATATGAGTCACAAAAAAAAAGAATTTTCAATGCATTAAAGAATTCTGAACCAGAGTCAGTTTTAAAATTTAAAGAAGTATTGAAAAAAATTATAAATGGAAAAAAATAAAAAAAAACATATTTTGGTTGTTGACGACGATGACAGAATTCGAGAACTGGTCAAAGAATATCTAAATGAGAATAATTTTTCTGTCTCAACAGCAGCGGATTCAAATAAAGCAAAAGAATTAATTAAATATTTTAATTTTGATTTAATTGTTCTTGATGTGATGATGCCTGGGCAAAGTGGCTTTGAACTCACTAGTGAAATTAAAAAAAATAATTCTGTCCCTATAATTTTATTAACTGCTAAAGGTGAAGTTGAAAATAGAATTCAAGGCTTAGAATTAGGTGCAGATGATTATCTTGGAAAACCATTTGAACCTAAAGAGCTGTTATTAAGAATTAAAAATATTATCACAAAGAAAGAGAAAATAAATATTAAAGAAATTGTGCAAGTCGGAAATGCTAAAATAAATTTGAATAAAATGATTATTCAACTAGAAAACAAAGTAAGTAAAATAAATAATGCAGAAAAAAAAGTTTTAATTGAAATGCTTTCAAATCCAGGTAAAACTTTCTCAAGATTAAAGATAGGTGAAATATCAAAAATTTCTCAGGAGAGATCAATTGATGTAATGATAACAAGATTAAGACAAAAAATTGAAATAAATCCAAAAAATCCAAAATACCTACAAACAATAAGAGGATCTGGCTATGTCTTATGGACTGAATAAATTATTAAAAAAACTTCTTCCTAAAGGTTTGTTTTATAGATCTTTAATAATCATAGCCGCCCCAACAATTATTCTACAAATTATTATTACTATAGTTTTTTTTGATAGTTTGTGGATTAAAGCAAACAAAGGGATGACAAGGTCTTTAGTAGGAGAACTTAAAACTATGAATGATGTTTATAAAAATTACGAAGGAGAGATTGAATTTATTACAAACATATACAAAAAAAACTATAGTAATAATAATTTGTAGAATAATTGTTGGGGCGGCTATGATTATTAAAGATCTATAAAACAAACCTTT
>MDTB01062371.1_pt1 | contig 15248 bp, 10 predicted proteins | sample 811161 | NCBI WGS metagenome assembly MDTB01 (sample SAMN05326650, study PRJNA326480) | marine metagenome | isolation source: seawater | place: Mediterranean Sea | collected 2009 | reverse complement strand
TTGATTGGATAAAAAGGCATAAGCGAGAGGAAGGCGAATCTTGATTTAAACGGGTCAACGCAATTGGTCAAGTAGCAAAACTCATTTCGAGCAGCGGTTTGAGGAATTGTGATTACTCAGACAGAAAAAGTAACTCTCAAGAATACGGATTTTTGCTACGGCAACCCAGAAAGGGTGATTTTGCGTAAGTAGCCAAGGCGTGTGTTGGTCGTTTGAGTGAAGCCAAACAAGAGTTTATTCAAACGGGTTTTCCGCATCATCTGCTGGCTGATCAGCATCGTTCGAGATGGTTTCAGACTCCTCGGTATTCTCTTCCGCCTCATTTTCGGTTGCGGAGTCATCGTCATCGTTTTCAAACTCGGGACCGTCAGCGTTTTGCGAAGCGTCTTTTTTAACGGGACTCCGTGTTGAAGTTTCAATGCATTGGATCAACCCATTTGTGGACGCCAAGTAAATTCGATCGGTGAGGTGGTTGGTGATTGGTATGGAAACACCTCCCGTTTTAACGGTTCGCAAAGATTTACCAGTTTCCGTATCAACAATCCGCATATTTCCTTTCCTGTCTAAGCCAAAGACTCTATCAGGTGTAACTGAAAGAATCCGAGCTATGTCCGGATTGAACCAGGATTCATTCCCCTCTTTTAATGATTGTTTTTCGTGGGAATCGTTAGATTTTTTCGCCTCGTTTTGTACCCCGTTGAGCGAACCGGATTTTTCGGCGACTTCTTCGTCTGCGAGAATTCGATAGAGTCCACCGTCTGGCGTGGAAATATAGATAAATCCATCAAGTGCAACGGGCCGACTAATGAGCGGAGTTCCGGTTGAAAATCGCCATCGAATGTCACCCGTCTTTACATTTACTTTATACAAATAGCCGTCTGCAGAAACAATGTACAGGTAGGAGTTAATCTTGACGGGTGGGACAACCACGTTTTCAAAAGTTTCTAAACGGAAAAGAATTTCCATCGGTTTGATGCGTGCGACATAGAAAGAAGCCCGGTCATTCGCCCAACCGAAAAGACCATCAAATATGGTTGGCTGAATCATAGTCTTGCCATGAGAATTATATCTCCAGACGGGAAATTGCGTATCTGAAACCGATCGAACTTCCTTCCAGGCTCGTGGCTCATCCAAGGAATAGACCTCGATATTTCCATCCACTTTTGGAACGAAAACAAAATCTTCACTTACGCCCGGCGTCCCAATGACCCCCCCTGATAATTTTCGCGACCAAACTTGTTTACCTGTTTTACGTTCAAAAACCAGAAGATGTGAGCCATTAGCTACGGCAGTATGATTCGGACCCACGCCGACGGAACTCGTAAAAAGCGTAGGGGAATCTACGTTGGTGACCCAGAGTGTGTCCCCTGTTTCACCGTCGATTGTTTGAATGACACCCCGTTTTGTTTGAACGGTGAGAAGTTCTCCGTCAAAATTTACCGATTCAACACGGTCTCTTCCAACGTCCATTTGGACCTGTGTGAACCAGGGACGTGTCAGTCCCTCTCGCTGTAATTTTCCCCTGTCGACTAGCGTGTCTGCCATCGCTGGGCGATGCTCAGTATCCGCGATGACAAAAATGCCGCCAACAATGAGACACAGCATCATTCGCTGAAGAAAAATCATAGGAAAAATTCACTCCACACAAATAAAATTGGAGCCTTTAAAAAGTTTCACTAGAAGGTCGACCTAGCAAACAACATCTTTCATTCTAGTCGAAAAGGATCCGGGGTTGGGGTCTGGCTAATTTTTAGTGAAAAGCATTAAATAGAAGACAAAAAGATGCTCAACGATCATGTTTTATAGATACGACGAGTGCTTGATATGCGTCTATTCACCCGTCCGTCCGAAAGCGGCACAAGATAGTCTGAGCTAGACGTTTTTATTTCAGGTTTTAAAAATTCTCCCACGACGCCAAGACAACTTTTCATTTTCACTTATCCAACAGCCCAACAGCATGTAGTACTCACACCGGGTCTCTTGTTTATTCAAGGTGAAAAATGATGGCCGAGTTAGTCACCCGAGATTGAAATGTTCCCAAAGAAAAATAGCTGATTCGATAAATCCATGAATAATTTTGCGAATCTATCCGAAACTGAGCAATCGATTGAAGCTATTTTAGGCTACCTCAATTTTTCATCTGGTAGCCATGATCCACAGTTTTTCAAACACTTGAATCAACTGTACCAATATTGTGGCGAGCAAACGGGGCATTCGCAATTCGCAGACGATCCATTGGTACCTCTGTGGCAAAGCGTTATCCAACTTCTTGAAGAGCGCCTGAAATGTCTTCAAAAACAAAATTCGACATTTACGAATAACGATCAAGCCTCTCTTGTTTTGGGAAAAATCAGAGAAAATATTTTGCCCCAGTACCTCAAATTTCATTCTGATTTATTATTTCACCAATCCGAAAATATTCTTTACGGACCGTTCTTTGTTGGTCGTGTGCTTGAATGCCTTCTTGCTGAACTCAATCGGTCGCCGAAGTGGAGCGACACGCGGCAGCGTGAAATCATTGATAAGCTCAATGATTATGTGGGTTATCGGCCGGTCGCTGTTCTAGAGAATGATCGGAAAATGGAGCCTTATTCCCATGAGTGGTGTCGTCCCATACCCGTATTTATTCGGGATGCTGGCGTGGCGGTTGGGATGTACGCGGAATTGATAAATGAGGCGATTCAAATCCTTCGCTCGATCCCACAGCAAATTGGCGTTGCGGCACAGTTTGATTTGAATAATGTGCAAGAGTTTGCGTTCGATCCTCGTCCGTATGATTTCGATCACCCTGTTAACAAGCGTCCTAATTATCAATTCGGTCTTTGGGATCCTTTGAGTGTTGACGGCCGTGGTTTTTATTCTCGATTTGTCATTCAGCAGACCACACTCGACATCTTATTAGATCGCGTAAAGTGGGCGAATCCAAAAGATAAACCGCAAAGGCTATTTGAGTCGTCAGCGGCACTAGCAGGGACCATGCTTATGGCATCGGCCGTAAGTGGATGCGGTCCGGATGCGTACACGTCGGAAGTTACGTTAGGTAAATTATTGCCCGTGATTTCTGGATTGCGCGAGGCATTTTATGCACATCTCATCGATGCGGCGAGGAATAATGAACAGGCATTCTCAAAACATTTGATTGACGAGGCGAATGAGTTAAATCAACCTTTTGGAAGAGTACGACGCTTTTTGAATGCCCAGCTGTCACGCCGACGCGCTCAGCAGCTTGAATGCATGCACCTGGCAATCATTTATGCTCAGATAGACAGACCGGAAGCAGCGCAACGCCAAGTATCTTTTGTGCCGGCAACGAGTACCAAAATACTCTGTGATTTGGAATGTTTATTTACAGAAAACGAAACATTGCTGCTCGATCGAAAAAGTTTGGCGGCTGCATCCAATCTAAAAAAGTCGGTCGATTTATTTATGCGGGGTATCCACTGTGGAGCCATTGTTGACCCCTGGAATATTCTCGGATTTGATTCGAATTTCAGCCTCTTTCCCGCACTTGAAAATAGTGTGCCTGATCACCGGGTTGGAATATTAATCGACTTAGTGGACCGGATATTCTCTCAGTTTTCGCGCACTTTATGTTTAGCGGCATCAGAAGAGCAGTCAGATGTGGTTGATCGCATTTCGAATGAATTTGTTTTGTTTTCACGTTGGTGGGACCAATTTGCAGTGGATTCCATTCGTAATGTTGATGCAATTATTGGCAATGCCGTCTACGAAGATGCGCAAATTGCGGCTAGGGCGTTGGCAGCATGGCAAGAGGCGGGAGCCACGTCTGGTGATGTTCGCTTTTGGCAGCCATTCGTTGGAAAAATTGACTCCCCCAAAGGTTATGTGCTGATTATTAACGCAATTCTGGATCGCAAAGACTTTGTGGCTGCAATGCATTTACTAATGCATTGGCTCAGCCAATCCGATCAAGTTAATTTACAAAAAGGCAGCGATTTATTTCATGTTATTGCAAATAGGTGGCTCAACGATGTTCTGGGGGAATTAGATCATTCCAAAGCAGAAGAAAATACCGATGTCTGGCGCATGGTGGAAAAGTTTTTTGATTTTCTGGAAGCCAATTCCGGGGACTACGCTCAGGTCCCCCAATGGGAGTTAGTCAATTCCGTTTCGGAACTTGGCGAACATGCCTTCGAGTCGGATGGAGAGTCAGAGGACGACATCTATTCGGCGGCGTATGAAGAGGTTGTTTATCGTGATAGCACAGACGACGGAATTGATGGCGAAATTATCGGACCTGAGGTGGACGGTTTCGGTCTTACCGAGGAGGCACGTCGAATTAGTGAGAGATTGGGCTTTATTGTAACGACGATGCGATTATGGAAATATGTGGTTGCAACGGCTTTAGCTCAAGGGGTAGAGCAGGAAGCCTCTTTGTGCGACCGTTTTACAAATTGGCTGACCCAGTCTCTAGATCAACAAAAAAAACTCCTCAGCTTACTGAAAGCGATCGAGATCTGTGATCTTCCACAGCCACTTCCTACATCGGAGTCTCTTGTTGAATACGATCGAAATCGTGCAATCCATGAAGTTTTGATAGAGCGGGTGATAGACGCCTATCTTGTGGATGTTGAGACAACTCAGATGTTGATTGCGGCAACGCTACCGGCGGCAGGTGCGAATGAAGGGCTAAAAGATCCCGTAGCCTGTTTGGTGCGCGGAGCCATTAAGGGCAATATTGCTGAAGTAAAATCGTGGGCGTCCGAATATGCAAAAGATCTTGCCAAGCAAAATCTGCTTTATGTTCCGATCGCTAGAGGAGGTAAACTTTTAAATATTGTTGAGACTAAAGGTTATCAACGCAACTTAAAGATGGTCTTGGATATCCTTCCGCGGATGGGGCTTCTTTTTGAATCTGTTTCCCTGCTTCGCTGTTGTGCCAAGAGTGAACGTGAACAACTTGGCAGCTCTGGAAGCGTCACGGAATTCGATCAAATATTTTATGTGGCGAATCAGCAGCTGATCGATTCGATTGTGTTGAGCGTTGTGCAATGGTCCGCAGAAGCAGATTCAAATAACCAAAAAAATCGCGAGCTTCATGACCGGCTGTTGATCGACTATCTGCAACAATTGATGGAACAAACAGCCCAAGTATGGATTGAACACAGTCAGACTTTGAGATTGTCGGTCCTTGAAAAAGTCTATTCGGACAAAAAGTGGGAGGCCTTGGTTAATTTCATCCGAGCTCACGGACACGATATATTCACCCAAGAGTTTCTTCACCTAGGTAATCTTCGTGCAATTCTCCATCGCGGTGTTTCCTTATGGTTGGAAGAAAAGATGGCTTCTTCAGAGGTAAGCGACTGGTCAATTTATTCCGCGATGAACACCGAGGCGAATAAGCAAAAAATTGTGGGACAACTGCAAATTGTGATTGAGGCCATCGTAGAGAGTTATGGAGAATATAAGGAGTACAACGGAACCACAACACAATCGGATAAAGGGGAGCTTCTCTACACTTTTCTAGATATGCTGCGGTTGCGATCTAGTTATGATCGCGTAGCCTGGAATCTCATTCCGGCGATGCAAGTGCATGAGATATTACTTCGCCATGGTTGTGTGGATGCTGCGGAAGCCTGGCGACTTGAAATGGTTGAACGAACGAGAGAATCTGCTGACGAAATGGTCAGAAAGCTAAGAGAACTGGAACAGCGATACGGAATGCGGTTATCGACGATTTCACACCGTATAGAAGAACGTTTCGTACAACCACTCGATATTGGGCGGGCAAAAATACTCGTCAGAAAATGTATGGATAGTGAAAACAATAGTCAAAATGAATGGTTCCCGCTTCTTGAAGATCAGATTGATGAGCTCTCACAGGAGCCGACAGGAGCTGGCCTCGATTTGCCACAATGGATCGCCACTTTAGAAGAAGAAGTCAGTGGCTATAGAACGAAACATCTTCGACGCATTCGCGAAGATATTACAAAAAAGATATCCCCGAGATATCTATCGCGCGAAGAACTGGAGCAACATCTTCAGCATCTTGAGTGAGCTTCACTCGGACAAGAATTCGGGCCAGAGGGAATCACTAATGAATAACCCTTTTCGCGTTAATTTTAATTGATCGTGTTCGAGCGTTAGGAATCCTTGTTCTAAGAAACGATTGAGAGATTTCTCGAGAAGCCTTGGAATATCAAATCCAGTAGAGGCATGAAAAGCAGAGAGTGAAATGCCTTCCATGCGTCGCAGGCCAAACACAACAGCTTCGCGAGCGGAAGCCTCAGCCGATAGGTGTTCTCGGAAAGCTACAGGAGAACCCCCGGAAAGTAATTTTTTGATATAGGTCGTCGTGCTACGATGATTTGTCTCGCGTGTCCCGTTAATGAATCGCGACGCCCCCGCACCGATCGCAAAATAACTTTTGATTTTCCAGTACCCCTCATTGTGTCGACAACGATGACCGGGTCTCGAAAAATTAGAAATTTCATAGTGATCAAAACCAGCATTTTCCAGCGTATCAATGCCATACTCGTACATTTGCAACTCTAGATTTTCCGTGACGCGATTTATTTTTCCGTGGAGCAGTTGGTTATAAAAAAGGGCTCCTTTTTCATAGGTCAGTCCATAAGTAGAAAGATGGTCAGGTTCAAGATTCAAAGCCTTCTGCAAATCTGTTTTCCAGACATCGAAGGTTTCGTCGGGTGCACCGAAAATGAGATCAATCGAGACATCCAGCTTATGCTTTTTTAATAGAAACACAGCATGCGCGATGTCAGCCTCTGAATGCGTTCGATCGAGTCTGCGAAGTTTACTCTCGGTGAATGATTGGGCACCCAGACTAACGCGTGTGACCCCAGCATGACATAATATTTCAGCCATGCTTTCGGTAATGTCACCAGGATTGGCCTCTACTGAAAATTCCCCCCCGCTCTCCAAGGGAAACCATCTATTGGCTAAATCAAGCAATCGTTGTAACTGTGTCGACGGGAGATAGGTTGGTGTACCACCACCGATAAAAAGTGTTTGCACTCGATGACTCTCATCGAGACTATGTAATTCAATATCGACAGCTTTTAAGTACTTGTTGATTAGATCATCACGGTTCGCTATCAGCGTAAAATTACAATAGCCACATCGGTGCTGACAAAAAGGAACGTGAAGGTAGGCAGCTTGAGGTCGCGAGGTTTTCAAAGCGTGAGATAGATCGAAAGATTGGTCGCCCATGACTGCACTAATCACGCTGAAGTAAAAACGTTGAGGTAATTTTTGTCACGTCGCCGGTCATTCGGTTTCGTGCCAGGCTGGGTTCGAATTTATCCTCAGATCCATAGATGGAGCTTACCATCGATCATGTCGGGAATTTTTTTCTCAACCAAATTGCGGATAGTGTTTTTATGATAACGCGTGCTGAAATGGGAAGCGATAATTAATTTGTTATTAAAACGATCTCGCCGCTCTATCACGTCCTCGAGATGAAGGTGACCGAACTTGCGTATTTTTTGTCGGCGGTGATGTGGTGAGAGGAACGTCATTTCCGTAATTAAAATTTCAGCCTCGTACATTTCCGGTGCAGCGTCGAGGCCTTCAGGGGCACTATCTCCCAGATAAGCTATTAATGGTCGACGATGTTCTTCTGAGACCTCTTTTCCCAATAGTCGTAGGTCACGAATCTCAGCGCCACTCAGCGACTGGTATTCCGCCTTCAATTTTTTTCGCCTTTCCCAGACGATAAACCCAAAAGAGGGAACAGAATGCTTTGTCGGAGTGACGGTTACTACATATTCACGTGACAATTCTATTTCATTTCCTGCAGCGATCGGTAGCAAACGACATGGTAATTTCCCGCGATCGAGTTGCGTGAAGTGGTAAAGAATTTGCTTCACAGAATCGATGGTTACCTCCGGAAGATAAATCGTGGGAGGCTCCATTTTCATCATTCGTCGACGGGCAACATAGATTGGAAGTGCCGCAATATGGTCGAGATGACCGTGTGAGACAAACCAGGTCCCCGTTCCCATAAAAGACCAAGGTTGTGCTCCCAAATCAAAGCCTATTTTTAGCTCGGGAATACGCCAATAAGTCTGAACCGCCGCACGCGAATACCCTTCGATCGTGAGATTATTGTAGACAAGTTTTTTAACAGGAAGGTTGTCGATCATGAACGTGCGCTATATGCCGCGTTGCCTATTGAAATTGTAGCGATAGAGATTCTGAATCAGTGTAGATCGGCGGTGCGGGTCATGAAAAGGGACCAGCTGACGAGAAGTTCGGATCGATGCGATGGCGGGCGTTATAACAAATGCTTTCCAAAACTTACATGACGCATATTACACGCCGAGAAACATAATAGCGTTCTTAGGAATTTTTCGGATCAGACGTTTCGGGGCTTGCATGCTCGTAAGTGTCACTCGATTGAAAATCAATATCGCCACCAGATTTTTTATCCGGAAGCAACCACATTTCACCAAATAAATCTTCTTGTTTGCATTGAAGGCTATGGTGGCGTATTAATTCTAATACGGCGAGAAAAATCCCGATCATCTGTGACTTATGCATTTGACTATGAAAAAGATCGGAAAGTTTCAGACGACCATCCACATGCAGTTTGTGATGAATTTGCTCCATGTATACGTGAATAGGTGTTTCATCGTAAACGATACTAGAGGGCTTTTGGGCCTGGCGATCCTTAAGAATACGACTAAAAGCGCTTACTAAGTCCCACAGCTCTACTTCACGAATCGGTTCCGCAGCAATGTTTCGGGTACGCGCAGGCAGGTCTTTCGCCTGTCGAGGAAAATGCTGTTGCCATTCACGACTTTTGTCCTCCAAAAGACTCGCCGCGTCACGATACTTTTTGTATTCAAGCAATTGACGTACGAGATCTTTCCGCGGATCTTCGATCTCTCCTTGCTGTTCATCGCTATTGGGAAGTACCAGTCGCGACTTGATTTCGACCAGTGTACTTGCCATCTCTAAAAAATCACCCACTTTGTTCACATCAATTTTTTCGAGTACCTCAAGATGACAAATAAATTGTTCAGCAATGGTTGAAATTGGAATATCTGTAATTTCAACCTCATGCTTTCGAACGAGATAAAGCAAAAGATCTAACGGCCCGCGAAAAATATCCAGATCAACACGGAACATCACTGCCGCCTGTTCCCCGTGATTTTTATCTTGATCTGAGTTGCTTGTTACCATAATGAACGGCCGAGAGATCGGGGCTGGCAGGAAGGTGATCGGTATGTAACCATGCAGCAATAGACAAGTGTGTCGATAGCATTGATGTATACCATCTTCGTGGCAAAACCACTTCATCTTCAGTATATCCCTAAATCAGTTCACAAGCATTAGCAAAAGATAAGGGACATTTGGGTCAAAATGCGGTATACAATTTTTATATCGTCATGACAAACACCATCAATATGTCGCCGAGTCGGTATTCGATGGAAAGGATAGAGCGTGGCAGGAAAAGATAGAGAGAGTTTTTCTGGTTTTGAATCAATTGCAGATCGGGAAAAATTACTGCTTGCACGATTTGCAATTCATAGCACAGATACCAAGGGACGAAAATACGCAGAGCCTGTCCAGGAGTACCGAGGCCCTTTCCAAAGAGATCGTGATCGCATTATTCACACTGCGGCATATCGACGGCTGAGTCATAAGACACAAGTTTTTACTAACGAACTGGGTGATTATCATCGCAATCGACTGACGCATACGTTAGAAGTCTGCTCCATTGCGCGTACCATTGCCCGAGCGCTGAAGCTGAATGAAGATTTAGTTGAGGCGATGGCTTTAATGCACGACATCGGACATCCGCCATTCGGTCACTCTGGTGAAGATGCACTTAACGAGTGCTTGATTGATGATGGTGGATTTTCCCATAATCGACACGCGTTACGGATTGTCGAAGTTCTTGAGAACAGATATCCGGATTTTCCCGGTCTGAATTTGAGTCTCGAAACCTTGGAAGGCCAGCAGTTTCGAGCTGCAAAAAAAGATGCCAACGCAAGTCCCTCCCTCGAAGCCCAAGTTGTCGATGCAGCAGATAGTATTGCTTACGACAGTCATGATGCTGATGACGCACTAGAATTAGGATTATTAGATATCGCGCAGTTAATGGAAGTTTCCATTTGGAGTCATGCCGTTACCAAGGTGAGTGAAGGCAGGGAACTCTCACCAGTTTTACTCCGCCGGTCCGTTGCGCATGAGTTAATAGACGTCCAGGTAAAAGATCTTCTAGGAAACACGATGCTGGAACTCGATCGCCTCCAGTTGCGATCTGCCGAAGAGATAAAAAAGCTACCCCCTGTCGTAGGTCATAGTGAGCAGATAATGCATCAGAAAAAAGACTTTGAATCGTTTTTGATGCACAATGTCTATCGGCACCCCAACGTGATTAACGTCCGAGATAGTGCGCAACAGGCGCTACGCAATCTCTTTGAAATACTGAAAAGCAAGCCACACCTGCTTCCGGAAAATTATAGACTGAGGTCACAAGAGATAGGGCTTCATCGAACGATCGGTGATTATATCGCGGGTATGACGGATCGATTTGCTTGGCGCGAGCATGCGCGACTTAGTGACGACTAGTGACGACACCTATTCGCCAGATTCAGCACTGGTAAGTCAGAATGGGTCGATCTAGAATGAAATAGATTATTCCTCCTCTTATAAAATTTCATTCGCTATTTCAGGTCGTCCCTATCGTTTTATATCCCGGCGATCGTTCCATATTTATTATTTATAAATTCATATCGTTTAGGCAGGTGTTATTGTGAATGCATATCGAAGTGAGTCTCTTACCATCTTTTTTGTGCGGTTCGTGTTTGTGCTTGTCGCGGCTGGTGTTGGGGTACAATTAATTCGTACCGAAGGAATTAAAGACCAACCGGTCATCATTTTATGGTTGGTGTTTTGTGGAGTGATGTTTGCGGCACTGACGACAATTGCGATCGATGTGCTGTTTAAACATAAACGGCTGGATGTGATTACGGCTATTTATTTCGGACTCATTATTGGACTATTTCTGACCTACATCCTGAGGTTGGCACTCGTTTCAGTTCTTCCGACACAGGCCTCAATCGTTCAGGTTGCGGGTCTGATTTTTGGAATGTGTATTTGCTATGTGTGCATAAGCGTTTTAATGCAGACCAAGGACGATTTTCGCTTCATCATTCCATACGTTGAATTTAGTCGGGAAATCAAAGGTGCCCGACCCTATATTTTAGACACCAGTGCAATTATTGACGGACGTATTGCCGACCTTGTGGCAACACATGTTTTTGATAGCCAACTTGTGATGCCGCGTTTTGTAATTAATGAACTGCAGGGAATTGCCGATAGTTCTGATCGGTTGAGAAGGATGCGTGGACGCCGCGGACTCGATATTCTCAATGCTCTTCGTAGCAACCAGGAAGTCGATTTAAAAATATATGATCACGAGAGTGCGGAATGGGCCGATCAACCCGTTGATATAAAATTAGTTTTTCTTGCAAAAAAACTTGACGGGAAGATTGTCACGAATGATTACAATCTGAACAAAGTTGCCAAGCTGCACGATGTGGCGGTCGTTAACTTGAACGATATTGCGAATGCTTTAAAGCCGCAATTTCTTCCTGGGGAAAAAATTGATGTCAAAGTGATCAAGCAGGGTGAGGAAAGCGGTCAGGGAATCGCCTATCTTGAAGATGGGACGATGATCGTAATTGAAGGAGGCCAGGATCATATCAGTCAGACAATCCAGATTATCGTGACCAGTGTGCTTCAGACCAGCGCTGGCCGTATGGTATTTGGCAAGGTTGCCTGACAGATATTCTGCAACACAGTTGTCCCGATGATCTCAATCCGCCGGTAGCCCTCAGCGTGGGCTGAGGTTGGTCTCAATCTAGGACACCGTTTCGTGAAGGTGGACGAGGGTGGTCTCCATCGATTCAGTTTCGAGAAGCACGACCGTAGGGTCATCGAATGTCCAGCCACTTGTTTCACCCGGATTGATGCATAATCGATCTTTGAAATCGCGGTTAATCTTCGGTTTATGCGAATGCGCGTAAACGGCCACATCAAATTCACCACGAAGATCCCGCAGTTGCCTTTCCATATGCGCCAGAAGAAATCGAGTGCCATCTTCCGCGATGTAGCAAAAAGGCGGCTCTCCCAGGACGCCAACAATTCGTATTCCGGCGAGGAGTCCCGGCTTATTCCCTTCATTGTCTCCAAAGCAGGCCACTAGCGGGCAATCCAGTTTACGAAGAGGTGGAATGGAAAAAGTGGAAACCAGATCGCCTGCAAAGAGCACGGTGTCGCATTGGGCTCGGTTAAAAACGGCGACCGCCTTGCGAATATGATCGAGATGATCGTGACTATCTGCAAATATTCCAATACGCATGACTGACTATCTTTATTGAAATAGAGTGCCAGAGCCAGACTACATCTTTTCAACAACGTTAATCCCGAGAAGTGCGAGCCCCATCTTCAGCGTTCTGGCGGTCAATGCACATAAGAGGATTCGTTGCTCACGAACAATTGTTGAATCTGCTTTGATCACGGGGCACCGTTCGAAAAAATGGGAAAAACGTTTCGCCAAATCCTCAAACAAATAGTGCGTTAAGTGATTGGGTCGGTAATCAGAAGCAACTAAATCGAGTGCTTCGGAAAATCGTAAGATAGCCAATCCCAGTGCTCGTTCCGCCGTTTCGCAGAGCCTGATACTTGTACCCCGATTAACAATTTGCTCAACATCGACATCAGCCTTCCGCAAAATACTCTGAATGCGGGCATATGCATACTGAAGGTAGGTTGCTGTGTTGCCGTTGAGAGCGAGCATTTTCTCATAGCTGAACACATAATCACTCTCGCGATTTTGAGAAAGATCAGCGTACTTGAGTGCCCCGATTCCGATGATTTCCGCAATAGATTGACAACCGCCGTCATCAAGATCAACGTCATTTTCTTTCGCAACGATCGCTGCCCGCGCGACCGCCTCGTCAAGCAGACTATCTAAACCCACCGTGGTACCCGAGCGGGTTTTAAACGGCCGACCGTCTTCACCTAAAACGGTCCCAAATTTCACGTGGACCAGATTTGTGGAAACCCAGTCTACTTTCTCCACCGCCGAAAAAAGCTGTTGGAAGTGGAGGCTTTGACGATGATCGACGACATACAAAATAGCATCGGGCTTCCACGTCTTGAGGCGGTAATAGACTGTTGCCAAATCAGTTGTCGCATAAAGATACGCGCCGTCCTTCTTTTGGACAATCATCGGAACGTCTTGTTCCTCCGAAAAGATGCAAATCGCACCGTCGCTCTCTTGAGCTATCCCGGCCTTCTGCAGATCTGACACAAGGCCCGCCAGCATGTCATGATAAAAACTTTCTCCCAGTGTGTGATCAAAAGATATGTCCAGTCGTTGATAAACGCGATTCAACTCTGCAATCGCGAGCGGCATAAACATATCCCAAAGTTGTTTATTTTCCTCGTCACCGGCATGAAGTTTTGCGGTCTCCAGTAAGACATCGTGGTCGATAGTGGGGTGGACTGCGAGAAGTTTATTTTTTGCCGGGTCTTTTTCTATCGAATTTTTTTGCTTCGAAATGGCTTGCATTTCGGTATCTGTCTGGGAGCGTTGATTTTCCAGGCGGCGCAGTTGTTTTTGCTGCGACTTTTTCGTGTTTTCCTGCTCGTCTAATTCCTTACGAAGCCTTGCGATTTTTCCATCGAGGTCCAATTGCTGCTTTTCCAGGATCGGTAGTTGTGCCACTCCCCGATGATACTGGACGAATTGGTTCACCAGTTGATAGAGCCGTGCTAGTTCACCAACCGGATTTTTCTCATAGCTTTCCGAGTCCAAGAAATGTTTATATCCGTAGATGATCATGCCGAATTGCGTTCCCCAGTCACCGATGTGATTGTCCGTAATCACTTGATGTCCAAGGAAGCGGAATATTTTTGCCAAGGAATCTCCAATCACGGTAGACCGAATGTGTCCGACATGCATTGGTTTGGCGACGTTAGGCGCAGAATAATCCACCACAATCGTTTGCGGATGAGTCGTTTCAGGGATGCTCAGTCGATCACTCAAGAGGGCATCGCCTAACTCTTTCTCGAGCCAATCGGTGCGAAGCGTCAGATTGATGAATCCTGGCCCTGCGACCTCTTTTTTTTCACACAGATCCTCAAGAGCAACATCACGAATTAAGCTTTCGGCGATATCGCGAGGACTTCGGCTGAGTCTTTTTGCCAGTGGCATCGCACAGTTTGCCTGATAATCTCCAAACTTTGGATCCTGACTTGGCTTGATCATCTCGAGGTAGGGATTGACGTCCTCAAGACCAAGAGATTCTAAGACCGGTCGGAATCGATGGCAGATCGTATCCAAAATATTCATCGGGATCCTCATGCCACAATAAAAATATTTGTGTAGAGAATTACCTTCAAGCAACAAAGAATCCGTCTTGTCGCCCGGGCCTAGTTTTCGTTCTGTAAACGCACAATCTCATCAGGTAATGCAACGTGCTGTGCGCCTGCCCACAAATCCTCGAGTGCATAAAACTTCCGCATCTCAGTGTCAAAAAGATGGATGACGACTGTGCCATAATCAAGCAGTATCCAACGGCTTTCGCGATATCCCTCTATTCCTGAACGATGATCCTTCAAGTCATCTTCTAATTTGTGGTCAATGTCTTCGCTCATTGCATGCAACTGGCGACGACTTGTTCCTGTAGCAACAACAAAATAGTCGAAAATGGGCGTCAACTCGCGCATGTCGAGAACGACGATATCGCGACCGTTATTTTCCGCAGCGACTCTGGCCGCTGCCAATGCCAACTGGAGGCTTCGGGGGTGGCTGGTCTTTGAGTCGGCCGGCGAGGGGGTGCTGGAATTCAAAGCAGACTACAAATCAGTTAGGGGGAACATAAAGACTTCGCAGTATTCTAACGCGACCACTGTTTTCTGTCAGTCGGCAGAAAATAGAAAAATAACGACCTAGCATAGTCTGCTCCCGTTTGGTTTACCGATCGCAGATTTCTTTGGTCATTGTGTACTTCTCGTTTTCTAAAAGATACCGAGTGCCATCAGGCTATATCGAACCACTAGTCCGGCAGCCACCACACTGACCATACTCATGAGTTTGATCAGAATGTTGAGGCTAGGACCACTTGTATCCTTGAACGGATCGCCGACCGTATCGCCCACGACGGCGGCCTTATGGGCCTCAGTGCCTTTACCACCGTGTGCCCCAGCTTCGATATACTTTTTGGCATTATCCCAAGCGCCTC
>MDTB01083207.1_pt1 | contig 15251 bp, 15 predicted proteins | sample 811161 | NCBI WGS metagenome assembly MDTB01 (sample SAMN05326650, study PRJNA326480) | marine metagenome | isolation source: seawater | place: Mediterranean Sea | collected 2009 | reverse complement strand
TGACATTAGAATTTGGATAAATTTTGATAATAGCCTAGTGACAATTTCGATAGATTCAACGGGACAACCTCTTTATAAACGTGGCTGGAGAAAAGAGGGTTTTATTGCGCCCTTGAAGGAAAATCTGGCAGCCTCACTTATTAGACTGACCGAGTGGGATAAAAAGGCTCCGATAATTGATCCAATGTGTGGCAGTGGAACTTTCATTATAGAAGCTGCAGGGATAGCAGCAAAACTTCCTGCAAATTTTATCATTTCGAAAAAAAGGGTTTTCTCATATGAGCTGTTTGCAAAACCTTCTCCATTTGGCAAAGTTAATACAAAAAAAATCTACTCAGATGCAGAGAAAATTTGGAAAACGCTTGATGAGAACGCGCATACATATCCATCGCTTTTTGGCTTTGATATTTCTGAAAAAAATATTGATACAGCAAAAAGAAATGCCTTTAGGGCTCTTCCCGAACCCTTAGCCGAAAAAATCTCATGGAATGTTAAGTCACTGCATACCCTCACTCGCCCGAATTTTGACAAAGGGTTAATAATAACTAATCCTCCATATGGTAAACGGATGGGCAAAACCAGTTCGATGGATGAATTAATAGCAATCTTTAGTTCAATTTTGAAAAAACAATTCAACGCATGGTCTGTCTGGATACTCACGAATGAAAAAGAATTAGTTTCTAAGATAAAATTAAGAGCGTCCGAAAAGATAGCTTTAAAAAACGGTGACATTGAATGTTTTTGGTTTAAATTCGATATCTTTAGAGGGTCGAAATTTCGCAAAGAGAGAGCAAATGACAATATTGGATAATCTTAAGCTGGTTAATGAACGAATTAGAAAGAGTTGTGCAATGTCAAATATTAATTTATCGAAAGTAAAAATCTTGGCAGTTAGTAAAAAAATGGGAACGAATAAAATTTTTGAGGCACATGAATCCGGCCTAAGTATGTTCGGAGAAAATTATGTTAGCGAAAGTATAAAAAAAATAAATTATTTTAAAAACATGGGTCTAAATTTGGAATGGCACTACATAGGACCAATACAAAGCAACAAGACAAAATCAATCGCTGAAAATTTTGATTGGGTACATTCAGTAAGCAATCCGAGAACTGTTAAAAGACTAATAGCTCAACGACCCATTGGATTAGGGCCACTAAATATTTTTGTTCAGGTAAACCTCAGCAACGAAAAAAACAAATCTGGCACCAAAGCAGATGAGCTGGGGCTTGTTTTAAAAGAGTGCACTGAGTTCGGAAGAATAAAGGTCCGTGGCCTTATGACTATCCCAGAAAATACATCCGACAGCATATTAATAAAAAGTCGGTTTAAGACTCTCGTGGATGTTCAGAAAAAATTAAAATTAGATTTCTCTAGACAAAATTCTTCTATTTTTATTTTTGACATGATCTCGATGGGTATGTCAAACGATATGGAATTAGCTATAAGTGAATCGGACCCATCTTTTACTACCTTAGTCAGAATTGGAACTAGTATTTTCGGAAAACGACCTTAAATCACGCAAAAACTTGCAACCAATTCCAGTATGCTAGGCCATAGATTTGACAGCCTTACTTAACCTACTTTTGTGTCTGGCAGCTTTGTTAGCATGCACAATCCGTTTATCAGCTAGCTTATCGATGACTCTCTGAGCAACAGCGAATGCTTCAGATGCTGCATTCTTATCACCAGAATCCACAGCTTTTTTGACGGTTTTTACAGCTGTGCGATAGCTTGTGCGTTGCATTTGATTATGACGTCTGCGCGAGTCAGCCTGACGAGCACTTTTTCTCGCTGATGATGAATTTGCCATTTGAAGACCTAATATCTGTAAAATAAAATAAAAATATACAGTTATCCATGACATTATTCAAGAGCACGCTATTAATTAGTTTAATTACCCTAGTTTCTAGAATATCAGGATTGATAAGGGAAATGCTATTTGCAACCTATTTCGGGGCCTCCTCCCAAACTGATGCCTTTTTCGTAGCTTTTCGAATACCAAACCTACTACGCAGACTATTCGCAGAAGGCGCATTATCCCAGGCATTCATTCCAGTTCTTTCCGAGGTAAAAACAAAAAAAGGGAAATCGGCGTGCCAAGTACTGAGTCTTAAAATTTTAACCATCTTGTTGTGCTTGCTTTCCTCAATCGTAATTTTAGGCATTATTTTTGCAGACTACATTGTTTTCGCTATGAGTGCGGGTTTTCAGGGCGATAACGCCACAAATTATCTGTCCGTTAATTTGACAAGGTTAATGTTCCCTTACATCTTATTTATCTCCCTATCCGCGTTAATTTCTGGGATTCAAAATACTTTTTCAGAATTCAAACTACCTGCCTTTATACCGGTGATTTTAAACCTCGCATTTATCGCATCGATCGTTTTTCTAGCGCCTGTACTTGACGAACCCATATACTGTTTAGCAGTTGCCGTAATTACAGGTGGAGTAGCACAATTGACCCTTCAAATATGGGGGCTCAATCGGATTGGTTTTTTTAAAGATGCAAGACGTAATGCCGCTCTCTTAATGCATTCAAAATTTCTTGATGAAAATGTAAGAAAAATTGTAAGGATTTTCATTCCAGCCACATTCGCAGTTTCAATAGCACAAATAAGTATTATCATTAATACCAATATCGCCTCACGACTCGAGACGGGAAGTATCTCATGGCTCTCCTATGCTGACAGGATAATGGAGTTTCCGACAGCATTGCTCGGTGTGGCATTGGGAACCGTTTTACTGCCAAATTTATCCGAAGCTTGGAGCGCAGGGAAAAATGAGCGTATTTCTGATCTAATTGATTGGGGCTTGAAGCTAGTATTCTTTCTCGCCTTGCCTATTAGTGTGATTGTTTATAATTTAGCTGTACCGTTAGCATCCGTTATCTTTCATTATGGAGCTTTCTCCGATTACGATTTAGATAAATCAGCGATGGCTATCAGTGCATACTCCATCGGAATTATTGGTTTAATCTCAGTGAAAATCATTGCGCCTGGCTTTTATGCCCGGCAAGAAATCAAAATACCAGTAGTGGTAGGAATTCTCACTTTAATAATTACGCAGATCCTCAATTTTGTCCTTGTTCCCCTATATCAACATGCAGGATTAGCATATGCTATTAGTATCGCAGCGTGCTTTAATGCAATATTGTTACTGTCTATCCTTATAAGGAAAAATATTTATCGTCCAAATAAGTCATGGTTTATGTTTGTTGCCAAAATAATAATTGGTTGTATCGTTGTATATCTTTTTTCCGCATACATGTCTGAGGTATTTGATTGGAAAGCAATGAGAACCCAACCGCTTGAGCGAATATTTTATTTTGCAGTAATATTCGTAACTTGCCTTGTAGCGTATTTAAGCGTTACAAAAATAATTGGTATTAATTTCAAAAATCTAATCAAACAGTAAAGGATCTTATCTATGAGGATTTCTATCTTAGGAGCTGGGAACATGGGTGGCGCCATTTTTAATCATTTATCCCAGAAAAGAGGATATGAGTTAGCATTAATAGACCCAAAAATAGATAAGATTTGGAAATCGCTAGGAAAATCGAGTAAAGTAAAATCGCCTTTGCTCTTTAGAGATTTGCTGGAATATACCCAAAACCTAAAAAAACAAAAGACAATCCTCGTGCTTGCAATCAAACCAAAGGAGTTGTTCCCTCTTTACGAGGAGATTAAAGTTTCAAAAAACCTTTCATTTGCTAATTTCGTGATTGTTTCTTTAGTTGCTGGAATCTCCTTATCTACATTGCGGAGAATTTTTAAGACAAAAAATATCGTCAGAGCCATGCCAAATACACCAGTAACTGTCGGTAAGGGTATGACGGGCCTGTATTTTCCTAAAAATATATCGCCAGAAAATAAGGATAGCGTGCAAACCATTTTCGAATTATTGGGAAAAACATTGATCGTAAACTCTGAAAAGAAGCTCCACTCAATTACGGCTTTATCTGGATCAGGGCCCGCATATTTTTTTAATTTCTATGAGGCTCTACTGTCGACAGGTAAAGAGCTTGGCCTATCAAAAAAAGAAGTCTTGCTACTAGTCAAACAAACAGCGATTGGTGCAACTGCTCTCTTTCATGAGGCAAAAGAACCAATCAACATTTTACGGCATAATGTCACATCTAAAGGGGGAACCACGGAAATAGCACTTGAAACACTAGATCAGTACCAGTTTGCAAAAGGGATTCAAAAAGCAGTCTTGAATGCAAAAGAGCGAAGTATAAAGTTGGGCTCAGAACTGAATTCCGAAATCCAGGAAAATACCCAAAAATAAAATTGCTCCTACTCTTTGATTTTTTTGAAAAAGTGACTGATAACTTACGTTGGGCAGGGATAGATTTTTCAAAAGATAATAAGAGTACAATGCTGCTAAAAACCAAAAGAAGCCATAAACTATCCCGGTTTTCATTACAGCTACCGGGGCAATCATGAGTAGCAAAAAGATAGTCTGGAATATATAAATTCCTAACCCAACATTTGACCCCAAAGTTATCGCACTACTTTTCAGACCGATCCTTTTATCATCCTCAATATCACTTAACGCATAAACCGTATCATAAGCAATTGCCCAAAAAAAGTTTGCAATAAAAAGAGCCCAGCCAACCGGTTCTATTACCCCTTTAATCTCGGAAAATGCCATCAATATTCCAAAACCAAATGCAATACCTAAGATCGCTTGTGGAAACAAAAAAAATCGCTTAAAGAATGGATACGTCAACGTCAATACTAAAGCTCCTAAAGCCAATCCTATAGTTTGACTATTTAGAGAAAAGAGTAAACTGGCTGATACAGCAAGAAACCCAACCATAAGTATTACAGCTTCCTGTAGCGAAACTTTTTTGTTTGCCAGCATCCTGTCTTTAGTTCGAGAAACATCCTTATCAAAGTTCATATCGATTATATCGTTTGCAATACAACCAGCTGATCGCATAAAAATTACACCTAACACAAAAATGAGTAAGGTATCCATCTCTGGGAACCCCTGCGATGCTATAAACAATGCCCAGAGAGTAGGCCACATTAGAAGTAAAATTCCCACCGGCTTATCAAGCCTCACAAGTTTGAAATACCGTCTGTACGTATCTAAAAAACTATCCAGATCGAAAACCTCCAAAATTAGTGCTTGTCGTAACTAAGTTTCTCGCAAGAATCCCACGTTTCGCACAAATGACATTTCCAAAAGAAATAGTCGAACTTCGCAGCACAAAAATTACAAATAAAATCCCCACTATCTAATGCAATCTTGTTTTTATCAGAAAGAATCTCTTTAACCCGTTTGTGGTCTGAATTCATTTTCTTTAGTTTCTCTTTGTATTTTATTATCCCGTTCTCAATTAATTCGCAAAAAAAATGAATACGAAGATTTTCATATTCCTCACCAGAATGATTTTCCAGATTTTCAAGGGTCTTTAAAGCCTGTTCCCACTGTTTAAGTCTCTGGTTAATTTTTAACCTTAATTCAAGAGTCTGGCGACAATATTTTTCGCTCTCAATCAGCTCTAAAGCTTGAAGAGCCTTGTCGTATAACCCCGCGCAAATATAATCTTTGGTCAAGTCAATTAAAATAGAATCTAAAAAAACAGAATCAACTTTACGCATAGAAAGTAAAGCAGCATGAATTTCAAGTGCTCTGTCAAAAAAACCACAGCGCCTAAACAAAATACCGAGCGACTTTTGCAGATAAAGCGATCTTTCATAATCCTTAATTATGCCCTGTAATAGCTTAATTGCATCACTATGGTTTTCCTCGGTCAAAAACAATACTAATTTTTCCAGGTCTTTGAACTTTGTTTGCTTTCGACGTCTATTTTTTTTTCTATCCCAACGTGAAGCAACCCACCCAATTACAAAAAAAATAGGAACGGTTAAAAACCACCAAAGCTCAAGATACATTGCTTTTCTTTGATTTTGTATTTTTTAATACCGTCGGAAGAAAAAAAATCACTGTTACAACAACTCCCAAAAAGAAAAACAACAACAACCAAATAATTAGAGGAGCGTCTATTGCAATATCAGCAACTCCTGGAAAAATATTTATAGTTGTTAAATGGGTATTGTTTAGAGAAAATAAAAACACTATTAAAAAGATGATCGATTTAACTATCAAAAAAAAAGTGCGCATCTAACCGTGCCTGTTAAGTTTAAGCTTTAAGTCTTTGCCGCACTTAAAATGCGGTACCCTCTTTTCTGGCACAAGTACCGAATCTCCTGTCTTAGGGTTCCTGCCGACCCTTGCTGGTCGGAGATTTACTGCAAAAGACCCGAAACCCCTAATCTCTATTCTCTTTCCTTCTATTAGAGAAGCCACCATATATTCAAGAATTGCTCGCACACACAGGTCGCAGTCTTTTACATCACTAGTCTGCAACGATATGTCATTATCAATGCGCCCTCCATCATGGAAGGAATGCTTTGTTCTACTACGCCCAACTAAGCGTTCAATGAGCTCCGATCGCGTCAAACTTACCACCTATCATTTAGTTACTTTCGTCATTGGAGTTGTCTAATTTTGCCTTAAGGAGCGCACCAAGGTTTGTTTTACCTGACTGACTACCACTATCTGCAGCCATTTTTTCCATAACCTCGGCTGTGTCAGCCAACTCTTTTGCCTTGATTGAGATCATCACTTCACCTGACTTCTTATTGTGGTTCACTACTAGCGCCTCAACCTTGTCACCTTCACTGAGAACTGTTCTGATGTCGTCTACTTTTTCACGTGCAACATCTTGCGCTCGCAAAATACATTCTTGCCCATTTTCAATCTCTACAATAGCAGCCTTTTTATCTACCGATTTAACTTCTCCATTTACAAGCTGCCCTTTCTCCAATTTAGCAGCTAATTCTTTCGCCTCTGAGTCCAGTTGCTTAACACTCAAGGATATACGTTCACGCTCAACATCGACTGCCATAACGACTGCTTCAAGCTCCTCACCCTTCTTAAATCTTTTAACAGCCTCTTCACCAGTCTCTGACCAGGAGAGATCAGATAAATGTACTAATCCATCTATGTTACCAGGCAGCCCAATAAAGACTCCGAAATCAGTGATGGACTTTATAGGACCCTTTACCTTCTCCCCTTTGGAAACACTACTTTCGAACTCTTTCCATGGATTTGGTTGACATTGTTTTACACCCAATGAAATTCTACGCCTATCGCCATCAATTTCTAATACCATCACCTCGAGCTCATCTCCGCTTTGCACCACTTTCGCAGGATTGACATTTTTATTGGTCCAATCCATTTCTGAAACGTGTACAAGCCCCTCTATACCAGATTCGATTTCAACAAATGCTCCGTAATCCGTAATATTTGTAACCTTTCCGAAGACTTTTGCTTGAGGAGGATAACGTCTCAAAACACCTTCCCATGGATCATCCCCCAGTTGCTTGATTCCGAGAGAGACTCTGTTTTTTTCTTCATCAAATTTAAGGACCTTGGCTGTAATCTCCTGACCTATGGACAAAACTTCAGAAGGATGCCTGACTCTTTTCCAGGCCATATCGGTTATATGAAGTAATCCATCAATTCCACCCAAATCTATGAATGCCCCATAGTCGGTAATATTTTTTACTAGTCCTTTGACAGTAGCACCTTCATTTAATGATTCAACTAACTTACCTCTTTCCTCGCCCATTGTTATCTCTACAACGGCGCGACGTGACAGCACGACATTATTTCTTCGCCTATCAAGCTTGATAACCTTGAAATCGAGTGTCTTGCCCTCAATATGGGAGGTATCTTTTACCGGCCTCACATCCACTAACGAACCTGGCAAAAAGGCTCTTATGCCGTTTGTCATAACTGTTAGGCCCCCTTTTACTTTTCCAGTAACGGTTCCAGTGATCAAATCCCCAGCATCTAACGCCTTTTCAAGACTAATCCAGGCTGCCAGACGCTTAGCTCGGTCTCTAGAAAGCTTGGTTTCCCCTCTACCATCCTCGAGAGATTCAATCGCAACCGAAACAAAGTCCCCTTCTTTTACGTCAAGCTCTCGCTGATCATTGAAGAACTCTTCTATGGGGATAAAACTTTCTGACTTTAGACCTGCATTAACAATTACATGATTTTGATCTATTCTTACAACTTCTGCAGTAATGACCTCTCCCGTCCTCATTTCCTGTTTAGATATAGATTCGGCGAAAAGGGAAGCGAATGTTTCTGTGTTAGTTTCGTTTGATATCATAAGGTTGCTAGTTTGAAATTCATAAATAGTGTTAAAAACACTGGTTAGTTAATAAAATTACGAAAGAGATTTATATTTAGAAACAATAATTTCGACAACCTCTTCAATAGTTTTTGAAGAGCTATCAATTCTTAATGTTGCTTTTTCTTCCGCAAGCGCCAGGGATGCCACCGATCGATTGTAGTCACCATTATCTCGGTTGGTGATATCCTGAAAAATGTCATTTAGTTTACAAGGAATTTCTTTTTCAATCAATTGCTTGAACCGTCTTTTAGCCCGAATTTCTGGTTTTGCCGTTAAAAAAACTCTTAGCACCCCTTTTGGAAACACGACACTACCCATATCTCTTCCGTCAGCTACTAGCCCGGGTAAACGTGCAAAATCCCTCTGTGCCATAATTAAGCCTTTACGAACATCCTCATATTTGGCAATTTGGGACGCTACCAATCCAATTTTTTCATCTCTTATTGCCATTGTTACGTCATCAGGGCCCAAAAAAAAAACGAGAGCCTTTTGTTCGCAGTGAGAGGGTTTTAGCACGGGACGCTATCGCGAGATGATCAGCTAAATCAATATTTTCCCGCCTTGTAATTAGGGCTAGGGACCGATAAAACACACCACTATCGAGAACATTAAATCCCAGGTTTTTCCCTACACGATTGGCAATTGTCCCTTTTCCCGAGGCTGTCGGGCCATCCACAGTTATCACTGGGACTGCTTCAGAGCACAACCTGGAGAATTCTTCAAAAAAGTATGGGAACGTTTTCTCAACACACTCAGGATTTTCGATTTTTAGAACCCTATTTTCAGCACATCTAACTTCACCCTTCAAAGCAAATGTTGCCATCGAGAAAGTCATGGCAATTCTATGATCGTTGAAGGTTAATATCTTAGCACTCTTAAGACGGGGAACAGGATTTATAGTAATCGAATCATCCTTCTGATGCACGGAAACACCTAGGCTCTCCAACCCCTGCACAATTGCCGCAATCCGGTCTGTTTCCTTTTCTTTCCATGAGGATAAGTTAATCAATTTAGTTGGTTGATCACAAAAAAGTGCGAGTGTAGAAAGGACCATCGCGGCATCTGGTATTTCAAGACAGTCAATTTCAATACCACGCAATCTTCCTTTACGAGAAATTTCAACGTATGAAGCACCCCATCTTACCGTCGCCCCGATTTTCTTTAGTACGTTAAGAAGCTTGATATCACCTTGCTTCGAATCTTCAGAAATTCCGTAAACTCTGATGGGGCCTCCTCCTATACAAGCAGATGCAAAAAAATAACTCGCAGATGATGCGTCACCCTCAACCGTAAAGTTTTTTGGAGATTGTACACTCAGAGCAGGGGTGTAAAATTGACCCGGAAGATTTTCTACAATCGAGCAGCCAAATTTGCTTAAAACATGCATTGTAAGATCAATATAAGGACGACTAACAATTGTACCTAGAGCATGTAATTTTATTTTTTTACTAAAAATTGAGTTTAAAAATGGAAGAATTTGCAAAATACCTGTAAGAACCTGGCTAGACATGCTGCAATCAATTCCAAGCTCAGTAATCTTTCTTTTTGTACTCGGTGATAACTCGCACGGTAATGAGCCCTGTTGCTTATGAAACAATATTTTTAAGCCTAAATTTTCCAAAACTGAAAATAATTCCGACATCGGTCGAACCCGCATTCTCTCTATCCCATCTAGAAAAACAGAGCAGTTTGCCCGAGGACTCAGTAACATTAATGCGAGTGAAGGGAGAATAGTCCTGGCAGATAAACCCGAATTTTTTACGTTTAACGTAATCCTTCTCTTCTGTTCCAGAATTGGGAAAAATCCGTCACAACCAGAAATGATACATTGGCCGTTGGAACTAAACTCTGAGCTGTTACTAGAATCTGCAAATAAACTTACGGGTACCCCTAGCTCTACTAATATATCTCTCATAACCAGAGTATCTTCAGAAATAAGAGCATTCTTGATTGTTACATCTCCCTTGCCCATTGCAGCTAAAAGCATTGCTCGAATTGAAATACTTTTACTGGCTGGCAGTTGCAAATCCCCTGTAGCATTTTGACGTAAACTTAATATAAGCTCGGATTCTAAAAAATTAGATGTTCTCATGTGTTAGAACTCGCTTCACCGGGAGCTTTTTAATTTTCCTAGACTATTTCGCCAAACTGATGACTTAGAAATTAATGTTTTCAGCTTCCCTTTGTCTCCTCTTTCCAAAGCATGTATAAATTCTTCATAACTTTCTAACCATTGCTTACCGTTTGATAAAATACAACTTCTGTTTTCCATCAGAATATCGGCCCATAAACTGGGAGGAGAAGCTGCAATTCGGGTAAAGTCTTTAAATCCCGTTCCATGAATAGTTTTAGAGATATTGTCATAATCTGATGAAGACATAAATGCCCCTACAGAAAAAGCAAGTAAATGGGGAAAGTGGCTAATGATTGAAAGGAACTGATCGTGTTCTTGTAATGGGAAATGTTCTACTCTACAACCAATGCCTTCCCAAAACCTTTCCAATCTAGCAACCTTTTGCTTATGGGTTGAGCTTTCCAGATCTTGGGTTAAATAATGATCTCTTCCGGAAGGTATTCCATGCGTACCTAACAAACAAACAGTTTTGTCGAACAAGCTAGTAGAAGCACTCTCCCATCCCCCTTGCTCAGAACCAGCTAATGGGTGACTAGAGATAAACTTAGACAAGAATGCCCGCTTAGAATCATACTTGAGTTTATCTATAGCTTCTAACAAAGATCTCTTGTTGCTAGCTACGTCAGTTATCAAATCGTAATTCAATAGACTATGATTATCAGCCAATTCCTTTACAACAGCTGAAATTCCTTCAATCGGAATTGCGATAACACAAAGGTCTGCTTCCTCAAAACTCTCGAGCGTTCCGGCCATTTTATCAAAGAAAGGATTTTTTTTTCTCATTAGTTCGTATTTTTCATCGACACCAACTATTTCTTTAGCTAACCCATGCTCTCTCACCGATGCAGCTAAAGAAGACCCTATTAACCCACAGCCAAGTACTAGGACGCGTTCAAAAATCAAGACAAGTTCTCTTTCAATTTGTGTAACGCATCCACAATTCTTTTATTTTCCATCTCAGTCCCAATACTGACCCTAAGCCAATCAGACAGATTATAATTGTCTACCGGACGGGTTATTACACCAGTCTTAAGGAGATTATTGGCCAACTGCGCTCCCGCGTTGGCAACTTCCTCTCCATTAACCAATGTAAAGCTTCTAACATTCGCTAAAACAAAATTCCCCATTGACTTTATAGTTGGGATGCCGATCTCTTTAAAAGAGTCTTCTAAATAACATTTATTGACAGCATTATGCTTCACTGACTCTCTTACAAAGGAATCGTCTTCGAGGGCAATACAAGTTGCCTTCTGAGCAATGCTGTTTATGTTGAACGGTTGTCGTACTCGGTTCATATATGCAATAACTTTATCTGAGCTAATCGCATATCCAACTCTGAGCGCAGCTAAACCGTAGGCCTTCGAGAAAGACCTGGTTATGATTAGATTAGGAAAGCGACTAACTAACTCAGCAGAATTCTCTTTTTGCGCCGAATACTCAAAATAGGCCTCATCCAGAACAACAACAACCGATGAATCAATTTTTTCCAGAAAATCTTCAATCTCCTTAAACGAAAGGTAAGTCCCAGTTGGGTTGTTTGGATTGGCAATAAATATAACGCTTACGCTTGGCAAAAAACCTGAAAGAAAATTTTCCAAATCATGACCCAGAGCTCCATCAGTTTCAGCCACTATTGCCTCCGCTCCCGTCGCTTTTACGACTAGAGGGTATACAGCAAAACAATACCTGCTGTAAATTGCATGTCTACCCGATGTTAGAAAAACTCTAGCAATATAATCCAAAATTTCATTACTGCCGTTTCCTAGAAAAATTTGAGACGGATCAACACTGTTTTTTTCAGATAATTTTTTTTTTAATTCGAAACAGTTAGAGTCAGGATAACGGTTCAATCGACCCCATTCATCCTTTAAAAATTTTTTGACCATTGGACTACAACCATAAGGATTCTCATTAGATGCTAATATAACTACATTCTCGGAAGATATTTTGTTTTCATCTGCTACATCCGAAGACGAACGTCCTAAACTATATTCAGGCATGTCAGCAACCCATTGGAGTAATCTTGCACTTTTATTCAGTTTTCATTCCCCTCACGTTAGTTGACTCGGTAAACCTAATTTTTCAAATAAGGGATAAGAACCCAAGTTTTTAAAAAAAACAGAATTTTCCTTAACATCATCTAAGGCTTTCCTCACTTTGATATCATTTATGTGCCCTTCTAAGTCAATATAAAATAAATACTCCCATGCATGAACACGGGTCATCCGAGCTGGCCTAGATTCAAACCTACGTAAAGAAACATGATTTTTTGCAAATGATTCAACTACGTTGTGCATCGCTCCAACTTGATCACGAACTCCCACGATTATTGAAGTTTGGTCTGTGCCGCATCCATCAGGCTCAAATTTTCCTAGCGCAGCAAATCTAGTCCTATTGAACTTCTCATTCTGAATATCGTTAGCCAGAGAAACTAAACCATATTTTTCCTGTGCTAATTTACCCGCTATTGCCACAATTTTCTCGTCATTTTTAGCCATCTGGGCAGCTATTCCATTGCTCTCGACAGCTAATCTAGGAACAGATGGTAATCTTAGATCAAGCCATTTTTGGCATTGTAAGAGCGCCTGGGAATGGGCCACCACTTTTGTTATGTGGTTGAATCCATCAACTTTTCTGAGTAAAAGGTGGTTTATTGGAATGGAAATTTCCGCTGATATCTTGACTTTAGCTGTGACAAGCAAATCAAGGGTGCGTCCAACAGTGCCCTCAATAGAATTCTCAACTGGCAACAAAGAAATATCTGACTCGCCCCTTTCTCCTCTCTCCAAAACTTCTTCCAACGAATAACATGGAACAAGATCAACCATATGACCAAAGAGTACACGGGCAGCTAATTCACTATATGTCCCTTGTGGGCCTAGGTAGGCTATCTCCAGCTTTTTTTCTAACGCCCTACATCCGGATATAATCTCTAGCCAGAATGTAGCAATACTCTCACTTGGAAGACCCGAATTGAGCAGCCTGTTCCTCTCACACATCCTTTCGATAATTTCCACTTCCCTTTCCGGACGGAATTCCGGCAATTTTGCAGCCTTTTTTCTTTTTCCAACCTCTTTTACATAACCAGCCCTCTCTGCGAGCAATTCAACAATCTGGTCATCTACAGCGTCAATTTTTTCCCTAAATCCTTTGAGCTCAATGGGTTTCATAATAATACTCTTTCTCAAACAAGGACATCCAATCTAATAATCTCAAAACACCTTCCATCGGCATACTATTATATAGGCTTGCTCTGATTCCTCCCACAGATGGATGACCCTTCAGATTAATCAGGCCTCTTTCCTCTGCACCTAATAAAAAATTTTTTTCAAGATCAGGCTGCTTTATAAAAAATTTAATGTTCGCGAATGACCTGCAAGTGGCATCAACGTCATTCGAATAAAGTTTACTTTTGTCTATAAAATCATACATTGCTTTCGCTTTTTTCTCATTTTGTCCCCCAACTACTGTTACTCCCCCCATTTCGCTAATCCACTCCAGCATAAATTTTGTAGTGAGGATAGCCATAGTTGGTGGTGTGTTGTAACAAGAATTATTTAAGAAAGCATTTCTGTACGAAAATACACTAGGACAAATCGTGGAGCATTCTTGAGATTCAACATCAACAATTTTTTTGTTCAAAAGAATTAACGTTAAGCCTGCGATTCCAATATTTTTTTGAGCTCCGGCATATACTAGTCCAACATTTTTTAAGTTTAATTTCCTAGTAAAAAGGTTTGAGGACGCATCAATCACTAACGGGATGGTGCCTCTTCCTATTGAGGCTAAATCGGGAATTTCTCGAAACTCTATACCATCAACCGTTTCGTTCGCACATAAGTGCACATAGGACGAATCAGACCTAACCTCCCATTCAGATAAATTCTGAATACTTTTCAACCCGCTTGTTGAAATTTTGTTTGCTACCCAAACGTTACCATACTTTCTAGCCTCCGAAGCCGAGATTCTTGACCAGAAACCAGTTACAACGTGATCACATTTTTTATTTTCGTTTAACAAATTCATAGGAATAATAGCATTTTGACCTCTTGCCCCACCTTGCATGAACATAACCTCAAAACTATCTGGTAAGCCGAGCAAAGATCTTATTAATAGTTTCGTCTCATCTATTATTTCCTGAAAAAGCTTACCTCTGTGGGGTAATTCGGCTACCGCCATACCGCTTCCTTTCCAATTGATAGCCTCTTCAGAAAGTCTTCTGAGGACTTGCTCAGGTAACTGTGCCGGACCAGCACCGAAATTAAAAGGACGCTTCAACTCGTAACCCTATACAATTGTGACTTTTTGACGGCCAATCAAAACTTCAATCAACTGGCTCCTCTTCTATTCTTTGTAAAGTTATCAATGACTGATCTGTGTCGAGACTAATTAAACGCACTCCCTGTGCCGATCTGCCCATTTCTCTTACTTCTGACACTCGAGTACGGACAATAACACCGTTGTTCGTTATTAACATAATTTCATCTTTTTCACTAACTAAACACGCTCCCACAGCCTGGCCGTTTCTTGCACTCGTTTGGATACCAATTACGCCTTTAACTCCTCTACTATGCCTAGAGAACTCACTAATTCTAGTCCTTTTCCCGTAGCCATTCTCAGTAGCCAGAAAAACAGCATTTCTCTCATAATTTTCCCCTTCCTTGTTTTTTGATCTGGGAGCCGCCAGCATGCTAATGACTTTTTGACCAGAAGCTAAATTCATTCCCTTGACGCCGCGCGAACCTCGCCCCATGGATCTCACCTGTGATTCATCAAATCTGATTGCTTTGCCAGAATTAGAGAAAAGCATGATGTCATTATTTCCATCCGTAATGGTAGCCCCAACAAGCTTGTCTCCATCCCCAAGCAATGCCGCAATGATTCCTTTTTTCATA
>MDTB01139040.1_pt1 | contig 15253 bp, 11 predicted proteins | sample 811161 | NCBI WGS metagenome assembly MDTB01 (sample SAMN05326650, study PRJNA326480) | marine metagenome | isolation source: seawater | place: Mediterranean Sea | collected 2009 | reverse complement strand
GCTGTTCGGCCGCTCTGTCGGTCTTTTTTTGTCAGAAGGTTCAGTGCATGTATCGTTGTGTCTTTCAAGCCGCGTATACATCTATCAATCATAAACAGATTTATTAGCAAAGCACGGTAGTCAGGTGGAACAGGCGTAACGATTTCCGGATCGTTAGCGGTTATAATAGTGTGTAAATGGTGCGTGTCGTGACTTTTTGTGCGCAGAAAACTCTCTCTTAAAACCATAAAGCTTGTCAGTTCAAAAAAGAATTTATTCAATGCCTTGGTTTTAAAGGCTGTGCCATGGCCAGTCTCGTGTTCGCGTGACTGCGAGCCTGTACTGTACAGTACGCTGTAGACATATAAAGGAATGACGGCATACCAGCTTCCCCATAACAAGCAGGTTAAGCTGGCAAACCCACCCATCAGAGCCAACCATGTAAACATATCACGAAAGGGGCGGGCATCCTCACGCTTCATCAATGGACGCAAGTCTGCAGGGTCAACTTTTAACTTCACCCATCTCTTATTTTGTCCATATGTCTTGGTATTCTGTGTCATGAAGTAAGCTTGTATAATTAATCGTGCACTTATCAAAACCTCAAAAGCATCACCCTATCCTCATTTTTATTTCAAGTGAAAAAGCACAATTTTCTAAAGGCAGAAAAAAATTTATTGAATCATCGTGATGACTTGCCAACGTCAGTAGAACGCGGTTTACTATTTCCATAAATGGAATTGTGTATACCAAATTTTCCAAGGGAGGAACTACACATGAAGACGACTAAACTATTAGCGGCCATTGGTTCTAGTGTCGCTATCATGGCAGGTGCTATGATGATGACTGCAACACCAGCGATTTCTGATGGCCATGGGTCTATTGAAGTTATCACGCATGCTGGTGCAGGCGGTGGCACAGACGTGAACGCCAGAATGATGATGATCCGCACCCGTCGGGCTTTGAAGCAGGACATGGTTGTGGTGAATAAACGTGGCGGTGGCGGTGCTGCGGCGATGAACTATTTCAAGACACGTCCAGCAGATGGCAATACAATTTTGATGTTTACTGTTGGTCATGCGATTTCAATGGCTGCAGGCAAGACAAAGCTGACTCTTGACGAGATGGCTCCACTTGGTCGTGGCACGAACGACCCTCAGATCCTAATGGTTAATTGTAAAAAGACAAAATATAAGACACCTGAGGAGTTTGTTGCTGGTGTAAAAGCAGGTGATAAGCTGACTTATGGCGGCACACAGTCAGGAACAATCGACCATATCACAGTATATCTGTGGGCAAAGATGATGGGTCAGCCAATGCCAAATTATGTTCCATTTGGCGGTGGTGCAGAGTTGGCCACACAGCTGGTTGCTGGTGCGGTGGACGTTGGCACGCTTAATCTTTCTGAAGCATTGTCACAGGTTGAATCTGGTGATGTGTGCCCAATGGTTATCCTTGACAGAAACCCAATGGCACCAATTCCAAAAGCAAAGACATCTATTGGGATGGGCATTGACCTAGAGCTGGCAACTGTTCGCGGTTATGCCACTCACGCTGGTGTTGATAAAGCACGCCGTGATGAACTTGAAGCTGGCATGATGAAGGCAATGAACCATTCACTTTATCAAGCTTATCTGGCGAATTCTGGCCTCAACGAAACATCACCCATGGGTGCTGCAGAATGGGGCAAGCAGATGAAGATGATGGTCAATGAATTTGGCCCTGCCTTGAAAGAAATGGGCTTGGTGAAGTAATCATCATTTAGGCGAACTATCTGCGCTCCCGCATAGAGTTGCGGGAGCGCCTTTTTAAGGGGAAAAACTAGCCATGATCAAACAACAAATCGTGCCAATTGTGCTAACGATTGTTTCTGTTGTGATTATTTATCTGGCTCTGCAGTTGGATTTGTCGCCACCGATGATCGTTGGTGACAGTATGCAGCCCCGAGCATTTCCTATATTTTTGATGGCACTCAATTTGCTTTTGACAGCAATTCTTGCCTATCAAATATTTAAGACCCCGCCAAAGAAGCCTGAACCAATGAACCGTGTGACCTGGCTGTCCATGGTCTTAATGGTTCTGTTTTATGGACTAACTGTATCTACAGATATGTTTATCGCCATTGCTGCAGTAATGTTTTTGTTGTCATTGGCTTGGGGTGAACGGCGTCTGCTGGTCGCTGCAGCGAACGCGGTTCTTACACCTTTTCTTATTTTTCTTTTATTTGATAATGTTCTGCGCATCCGGTTCCCGCGCGGCATTCTAATGAATTGGTATTATGGATAGGGAGACGAACTGATGTATGAGGCATTATCCGCTCTAGGCTCAGTAGTTTTAGATCCCTATTTACTGTTTCTTATTTTTGCAACCACCATTATTGGTATTGTTATTGGGGTATTGCCTGGGCTTGGAGCCACTACTGGGGCAGCACTGCTGCTGCCTTTCACGCTAACAATGGACCCTGTGCATGCAATTGCTGTATTGGCCACGATTTATGTGTCAGCAACTTTTGCCGGCTCAATCACAGCTATTCTGATTAACACGCCAGGAACTTCTGCGGCTGCTGCAACTACTTTTGATGGTTTTCCATTGGCCCAGCGCGGTGAAGCAGGACGAGCTTTAGGAATTGCAGTTATTGCCTCGACCTTTGGTGGCATTGTCTCTGTCATTGTGCTGTGTTTTGCCGCCCCTCTACTGGCGCGTGTGGCTTATGAATTTCGTCCGCCTGAATATTTCGCCCTGACTATTTTTGGTCTCTCGATGTTGGCCAGCATCAGTGCTGGCGGCGCAGTAAAAAATCTGATTGGCGGCGTGTTTGGAGTCTGGTTATCAACTATTGGAGCTGAGCGTGTGACCGCGATTGAGCGGTTCATGTTTGGAAACTATGAATTATATGAAGGGCTCTCCTTTGTGCCCGTTATGATTGGCCTTTTCGCGATGTCTGAGCTTCTGGTTCAATCCAAAATGGCTAATCAGGCTGTTGAATATATAAAGATGAAAGCTGTTCAACTGCCAAGCCGGGAGGACTATAAGAAGATCTGGAAGACGGTTTTGCGTTCATCAGGTATTGGCACCTTCATTGGCATTTTGCCTGCGGAAGGGGCAACAGTGGCATCAATGATTGGTTATTCTGAGGCAAAAAGATGGTCCAAGAATAAAGAGGAATTCGGCAAAGGTTCCATAGAAGGAATAGCAGGTGCTGAATCTGCCAATAATGCAGCCACAGGCGGGGCGATGGTGCCGACCATGGTTTTGGGAATTCCTGGAAGTGGAACCACGGCAATTATTTTGGTTGGTCTAATGGTGCACGGTCTTCGCCCTGGCCCTTATTTGTTCAATGAACAGGTAACTGCTGTGTACCAAATTTTCGGGTCAATGTTTGTGGCAAATGTGATGTTTTTATTAATGGGCCTATATGCTGCTAAAATTTTTGCTCGTATCTCACTAGTCCCAGCCGCAATCTTATGGCCGATTGTGTTTGCCTTGTCTGTCATCGGAGCCTATGCGCTGAACTCTTCAATGCTTGATATTTGGATTGTGCTAATATTCGGTGTGATTGGGTTTCTAGCTCGCCGGTTTGGGTTTGCTGTTGCACCGATTGCGGTCGGCCTTATCCTTGGTAAAATGGTCGAGGTGAATTTGCAGAACTCACTCAAGATCTTTAACGGGGAATGGTGGCAGATTTTCACTCAACCTCTGGCAGTGTTTTTTCTCATCTTGGCATTTTTAGGGTTGTGCGGGCCGCAATTGTTCAGACTGGCCACACGGGGGTCATTTGAGGCCAAAGACGGGAAAAGCGATTAAGGTTCAATCAATTTCGAAGTGTGGTAGAGCAGCGGTGTTCAGCTCAAACCCTAACCCAGGCGCATCTGTCATTTTCAGCCAGCCCTGTTTCGGCTCAGGCAGTCCAATATATAGCCGTTTGCAGACCTCAACAGAGCTGTAGTGATATTCAACCAGTCCGCCATTGGACAGGCCTGCCTGCAGATGCTGGTTGAAAAAGGGCCAGGCCCCGCCATTATCCACTGAGATATTAAAACTGTTGGCCAATGCGGCAATCTTCTGACACTGGGTAAAGCCGCCTGTGATCGCTACATTTGGCTGAATAATATCAACAGCACCGGCGATCATCATGTCCCTGAACCGGTAAGCCTGTCCCTCATTCTGGCCGCAGGCCAGCCTGATTGTGGTCTGAGACCGCAGCTCAGCCAGTTGGCGGACATCATTTTGAGTAACAGGTTCCTCAAAAAATTCGATTCGAAAGGACTCAATCATCTGACAAAGCTGGCGTGCGTGATATAGATCAAGGCTACAATTTGCATCGATAAACAGCTCAACCTCAGGCCCAGCGGCCATGCGGACAGTTTCCACGCGCTTAGCATCTTCAAGGATGACATCGCCTAAAAGGCGCGGCTCATCACGCCTTGCTAAAGCTTGATTGCCTACAGTCATTTTTAGTCTGTTAAAGCCCTTAGCCTGCCATCTAGTGGCGGCTTCTGCCAATTCTTCTGCTCGATAAAATCCAAAGCCAAATGTTGCATAAACAGGACATTTATCCCGTGCTCCACCCAACAATCGCCAGATAGGCTGGCCAAAGGCCTTTCCCTTGATATCCCATAGCGCAATATCAAGTGCAGCTATGGCATGCATGCCCACTCCAGACTGGCCACGCGGGACTAACAACCAGTAAAGCTTGTCCCAAATCTGTTCGTGAAGCAGGGGGTCTGCTCCCATCAGCTCAGGTGCTGCCACGGATAAAACAGCTGCTTTTACTGGCACAGCAGGGCCGATGGCAGTCAGCCCATGGCCGGTTATGCCTTCATCGGTATCTATTTCAACCACACAGACCTGATGGCCGGCTGTTTTAATATCATCTGTGATATCCAGCTGAGCAGTCACATTTAAAGCATAAGCCCTGATAGCTGTAATTTTCACCTTAGTTCCTTTTTAGCGCGATAGGGGACAAGTGGTTACTGCCAGTTACTGACCATATTACATGCAATATCAAAAGCGGCCGTCATCGCCTTTACATCTGCTGTTCCTGTACCAGCAATATCAAAAGCAGTTCCATGCGCAGGCGTGGTTACTGGAAACGGTATCCCGCCCTGAACGGTTACGCCGCGGTCAAACCCCATCAGTTTTAATGCAATCTGGCCCTGATCATGATACATGGTGATGATGCCATCCACCTCGCCTGCCTTTGCTTTCAGGAAAACTGTGTCTGATGGCCAGGGGCCGTCCACATTCACTTGTTTTGCCTGAAGCTTTTGAACAGTAGGTGCAATAACATCAATTTCTTCGCGGCCGAAATTGCCATTATCGCCTGCATGAGGGTTCAGGGCAGCCACGGACAGTCTTGGTCTACTCATGCCAGAGCAGCGCAGTGTTTTATCGATCAGATGGACGGCTTCTGAAATACGATGCTCGGTGATGTAGTCTGGAACCTCTTTCAGGGCGATGTGGCTGGATACTCGGCTGGTCCACAGGCCTTCCAGCGTATTCAGCTCAGAAATATAGGTCTCCACTCCCAAGAATTCTGCCATGTAATGCAGCTCGTCCTCATGCCCCAGTCCAGCTTCAATCAATGCAGCTTTGTTAAACGGTCCAAAAGTTATCGCATCAATTATACCATCACGCGCCAGTTCTAATGCACAGTTAAGGTTTGACAAGGCAGACAGACCATTCGCCAAGGTGACCTCGGCAATGCTGACCTCTTCTTCAGCAATCGTCTGCCGGTCAAAATGCGCATAACCAGCCTTACTTACTTTCCAGTTGCCCTGAAGCGGTTTACAAGAGCACAGTTCAAAACTTACCCCCGCCTGGTCCATGCCTTGGGCAAACAGATGTCCGTCCCCAATTAACAGAATATCTGCCTTCTGCTGTGTTTGCCTATCTGCTAAGAGTTTTGCAATTAGCTCAGGGCCAATGCCACCTGGGTCACCTGGAATGATGCCTATTTTTGGTTTGCTCACAGCTTATCCTCTTCATTTATTTGTGTGGAATTTTGATCTGTCTCAAAGGCAAATTTAATATTTTCAACCGCGCTGCGGACATGTCCGCGTAATGCAGCTGCTGTCCTTTCTTTGTCTCTTGCCATCAGGGCGTCAGTTATATGGTGGTGCTGAGACAGTGTCTGCGCGCGTTTCAGGCGCATCCGTGACGATACAAAGCGCGCTCTGAATAGGCGTCTGTTGTATTGTGTGTGAGTTTCGATAAGAGGGGTATTCGCGCTGGCATGAATAATACTGCTGTGGAACTGCATATCCAGTTCGAAAAATTTCAATGCAGCTTCAGTATTAGTTTCGGACTGCATTTTATCATTCAGCAGTTTAATATGGTGCAGCTGCTCATCTGTTGCTGCTGTGCAGGCCAGCTCGCCAGCTAGGGCTTCAAGGCAGCTAATGACGGTAAGATATTCACAGATATCGTCAAAGGTGGGGTTGGCCACATAAGGCCGGCGCGTTGTGGTATATTCAATGAGGCCTTCCGTCTCAAGAAGCCGCATCGCCTCACGCATGGGGGTTCGGCTAATCCCAAGCAATTCTGCCAAATCACGTTCAGGTATAGATGTTCCCGGAGCCAGCTTTTCCAGAAGGATAAGATCGCGCAATGTATCGGCTGTTTCTTCACCAAGTGACTTGCGGGTCTTTACGGTTATATGCCCGTCTTCCAACAATTTTCTTAATGAAGAATTGCGGGCCATTTCAGCTATTTCCCCCAGCGCAGGACCACGGGGTCATGAGGAGCCATCAGTTCAATGAGCGCTTGTCTTGTTTGCGGATGAAGCGGGGCGATAGGGTGGCGACAAAACGCCGATTTGATCACACCGCCTTCTACCATCGCTTCCTTTGCTGCGCGGAATCCGCATTGTCTGTTTTCATGGTTGATTACTGGTAATAGACGGCTGTACCCCTCAACAGCCTCGTCACGCCGCCCCTCCATATGGGCAAAAATTACAGGTCGGATCAAATCGGGGATCAAAGCTGATGTCATAGAGCCCCTGGCACCGGCATCCAAATCTGCCAGCAGGGTAATGGCTTCTTCTCCATCAAATGGGGCTTCAATGGCAGCTCCGCCTTTATCAACCAGCACACGCAGCTTGGCCGCCGCTCCAGCACATTCGATCTTGAACATTTTGACCATATCTATCGTGTTGGCCACTCTAATCAAAAAATCAACCGGCAGTTCAACCCCGGACAAAGGCGCGTCCTGGATCATGATTGGAATACCAACATCCCCTACACGGGCCAGCTGTTCATAAGTCTGCTCTGCTGTGCCTTTCAATAATGCTCCATGATAAGGCGCCATCATCATGACGGCTTCCGCTCCAAGCTGCTTTGCGAATTTAGCACGGGTAACCGCAATATCAGTAGCAAAGTGACTGATGGTCACAATCAGCGGAATGCGCTCGCCAGCATGCTCAAGACAGACCCTTGTCAGTTGCTCACGTTCTGCATCTGAAATGAGGAACTGTTCTGAAAAATTTGCAAGAATGCAAATGCCATCAACACCCTGATCAATCATGCAGTCCAAAACACGTATCATGCCCTCATAATCAACCACACCATCTGCGCTGAACGGTGTTGGGGCGACAGGCCATATGCCCTTATAGACTGGCTTGGTCATAGTATTCAGCCTTTCATCCTTTAGGCGCTGATGTAGCTTGTTTTCACGATTGTATAGAATTCACGGGCATATCCGCCTTGCTCTCGCGGGCCGTAGCTGGACCCTTTGCGGCCGCCAAACGGCACGTGATAATCCACGCCTGCAGTTGGCAAATTCACCATCACCATGCCTGCCTTTGACTTTTTGCGGAAGTCAGTTGCGTATTTTAATGATGTTGTGCAGATGCCAGCAGACAGTCCAAAATCAGTATCATTTGCTAGATGCAGAGCTTCATCATAATCAACTGCTTTAATCACAGATGCGCAAGGGCCAAAGATTTCTTCACGTGAGACCCTCATATCATTTGTTGCTGAGGCAAACACAGCAGGCTTTTGGAAAAAACCCGGCCCATTCTGGATTGATCCGCCGCGGACATCACAGCCCTCGTCTGCTGCAAGTTTGACGTAATCCACATTCTGTTGCAGCTGTTTTTCATCGACCACGGGCCCAATCTGGGTTGCGCTGTTCAATGCATCACCAACAACTAGGTTATCTGCAGCCTCAGTCAGAGCACCTACAAATTTATCATAAATACCTCTAGTTACAATCAGGCGGGAGGAGGCTGTGCATCGTTGTCCGGTTGAGAAAAATGCTCCATTCACACACGCCCCAATAGCTACATCAAGGTCAGCATCATCCATGACCACCATCGGGTTTTTACCCCCCATTTCCATCTGAACTTTTTTGCCTAGGCTTGCGCAGGTCACGCCAATTTGGCGACCGGTTGGCACCGAGCCTGTAAAGCTCACAGCATCTATGTCTGGGTGTTCGGCAATACGGGCCCCCACCACGGAACCAGACCCAAGAACAAGATTAAACACGCCTTTGGGGCAGCCTGCCTCATCAAGAATTTTGGCCAGTTCCCAGGCGCATGCAGGGGTTAACTCAGCTGGTTTCATGACAACTGCATTACCAAAGGCAAGTGCAGGGGCAATCTTCCAGGCCGGAATCGCAATTGGAAAGTTCCAAGGCGTGATCAGCCCGACAATGCCAACAGCCTCACGCTCCATCATCACATCTACGCCAGGGCGCACAGAAGCCACTGCGTCACCCAGATTGCGTAAGGCTTCGCCAGCGAAGAATTTAAAAATCTGCGCGGCACGGATGGTCTCCCCCACAGCCTCAGCGAGCGTTTTGCCCTCCTCACGAGCCAGTAGATGGCCCAGCTCGTCCTTGCGAGTCATGATCAGTGCCCCTGCTTTTTCCAGAACATCATGACGTATCTGCGGGCTGGCATCAGCCCAGCTAGGCTGCGCGTCAGCAGCAGCGGCAACAGCCTGATCCACGCGGCCAGCATCGCCTCTGGCGAATCGGCCAATGATATCCGCCGTATTTGAAGGGTTTATATTCTGTGAATGATCACTATCCTCAACCCAGTTTCCGCCAATGAAATGCGCCCCAATAGTTTCTGCGTAATCCACAGCCCCGCCCTCCTTCAGGCACCAGTACTTTCTGGTTTGATTTAATTCAAATATGGTATACCAAAAACCATAAGCTGTTTTAGGTATCAACGCAAACGTAAAAGGGGGGGCTTCTTATTGTTTGTGCACTGATGAAAGGTGTTTACTTGCCTGTCCACTCAGCAGGCCGCTTCTCAAAAAACGCGCTAATTCCCTCTTTAAAATCATTACTGCCGAAGCACATTTTGATCAGGTCATGATCATCCGGCAGGGGAGTAGCTTCGCGCAGGCGCCGGATACCGTTAAGGGTTGCTTTTATGGTAAGTGGAGCAGATTGGGTCATAGATGTTGCCAGTTCTAGCGCTCGGGCCTCAACTTGGCTTTGGTCCTCCAAAAGTTCGGTGATAAAGCCTGCTGATTTTGCATCCTCAGCATCAATTAATTGCGCCGTAAGCAGGATATGGGCCGTTCTAGCCTCACCAATCAGGGCAATCAGTCGCTTCAGATTGGAAATCGCAACACAATTACCGAGTGTTTTGGCAATAGGTACACCAACCTTAACAGACCGGCTGCCAATGCGTAGAGAACAGGATGCGGCAATGGCCGCACCGCCACCTGTTACAAAACCATTCAGTGCTGCAATTGTTGGAACTTCGCAATATTCTATTTCGTGCAGAACAGCCTCGATCATCTGCTCATAGGCAATTGCATCATCTTCGCCTGAAAAGGTTTTAAATTGTGATATATCTGTACCGGCAGCAAAGGCAGCATCGCCAGCCCCTTTAAAAATGATGACCTTAAGCATATCCGGGTCATCATTAGTGCCAGCGCGTGCGCAGATTTGTTTAATTTTATTATACATTGCAAAGGTGGTTGCATTACGCCGATGCGGCCGGTTCAGGGTCAGGATGCCGATGCCATTTTGAGCCTCATAAAGCAGGTCATTTCCGCATGCTTTAGGTTCAGTTGTCATTTCCTGTTCTCCTAGCTGTTTGGATTTAATCAGTATGTGCGGAAAGATAGGACATAGCTTTTGCCATGCCGCCGGTCTGATGCGGAATGCCAGCCAGTCCCAATCCCATTTCAACGCCGCTGAGTGTACCCAGCATCATCAGATCATTAAAATCGCCAAGATGTCCAATACGGAAAACTTTGCCAGCTAGTTTTGATAAGCCGTTTCCAAGCGACATGTCAAAATTTTCCAAAACTGTGGCTCGAAACTCATCCGCGTTATGCCCTTCTGGTAGCAATACAGCTGTCAATGAACTGGAATAGTTTTTAGGCTCTTGGCATAGGACTTCAAGGCCCCAGGCTTGCACCGCCTGCCGGGTTGCTTCTGCGTGCCTGTCATGACGAGCAAACACATTATCAAGTCCTTCTTCATGCAGCATATCAATCGCTTCTTTCAGCCCATACATCAGGTTGGTGGCTGGTGTAAACGGAAAAGCTCCTGACGCATTTGCAGCAATCTGATCCTGCCAGTCCCAGTAAGACCGCCGCATGCCGCCTGTTTTGGACTCTTGAATGGCACGTTCAGACAAGGCATTGAAAGACAAACCAGGGGGTAGCATCAGCCCTTTTTGTGACCCTGAGACAGTTACATCGACGCCCCACTCATCATGTCTATAATCTATCGAGGCCAGTGATGAAATTGTATCAACCATTAACAACGCATCATGACCAGACGCATTTATTGCTGAGCGCACGTCATCAATACGGGATGTTGACCCAGTTGACGTTTCATTATGCACGACACAGACCGCTTTAATCTTGCCGTCCTTGTCTGCACGCAGCCGGTCTTCAACAGCTTGTGGATCCACACCGCGGCGCCAGTCTGTTTCCAAAAATTCTGTTTTCAGTCCCAGATTACTGGCCATTTTATGCCAGAGCGTCGCAAAGTGACCAGTTTCAACCATCAGCACCAGGTCACCTTCTGCCAGCAAATTCACCAGCGCAGCTTCCCAGGCTCCTGTACCAGAGGCAGGATATATTACAACATGACTCTTTGCTTTGAAAATGGTTTTCATACCTGCCAGACAAGCTGCACCGATTTTGGCAAAATCCGGCCCGCGATGATCAATTGTGGGATAGTCCATTGCGCGCAGAATGCGATCAGGCACATTACTTGGCCCGGGTATCTGCAGAAAATGTTTACCAGCTTTGTAAGGTGAACTAGCCATTGCGCTTAATCCTTATTATTCTATATTTAGATGAGGAAGCCAGTTCTTTGGCTGTCGTGAATGCATAAGCGAAGAACCTTTGGATCGTGAAAAGGTGTCAACAGTGCGGTTGTTATGGCATATCCAATTCGGTATTCCAAGATGTACGCAATACAATTCCGTCTGATAACATGACTTGTCTTCTCTGTCTGTTTTCGCATCACTTTAATTAGACTTTGTTGAAATGCCAGATACCGTTTTTTCTTTGCTTGATTATACATCTGCATCTGCTCCCCGTGATCTATCTGCGTTACAGCGGGCATTGGGTGAGCGCGTCCTGACTGACCGTTTTGCGCGCGGCCGTTATTCAACAGATGCGTCTATCTATCAGATGGTTCCGCATGGGGTTGTTGTGCCTGAGAGGCTTGATGATGTGCGGGCAACGCTCGATTTTGCTCGAACTGAGGGCCTGGCAGTCTTGCCGCGAGGAGGCGGTACCTCGCAATGCGGCCAGACAGTGAACCATGCTATAGTGATAGACAATACCAAACATCTGAACCGGATTTTGTCATTAGATGTGACTGCTCAACGTTGTGTCGTAGAGCCTGGCATTGTGCTTGATGATTTGAACCGCCAGTTAAAACCGCATGGTTTGTGGTTTCCGGTGGATGTATCAACCTCCAGCCGGGCCACCATTGGCGGAATGGCAGGCAATAATTCATGTGGCGGACGCTCTCTCCGATATGGGATTATGCGTGATAATGTTACTGCTATTGATGCTATTATGGCTGATGGCAGCGATAGTCGCTTTGCACAAATAGATAGCAGTGAACTGAAGGGCATGCTGGCCTGTCTCTGGTCGGAACTCGTTCAGCTGGGCTGTGAACATAAAGAAGAAATCCTGTCCAAATTTCCGCAAGTTTTGCGTCGGGTTGGCGGCTATAATATCGATGCGCTTGTCCCAGACGCCATGGCTTTGCGGCCGGGGGGGCAAACAGGTGACGGCATGAACCTGTCACATTTGCTTGTGGGGTCTGAGGGCACGCTGGCATATTCACATGCGATAGAGTTGAAATTGTGGCCTCTGCCAGCCAAAAAAATTATGGGTATCTGTCATTTTCCAACCTTCTACAAAGCAATGGATGCAGCCCAGCACCTCGTTGCGCTTGATCCGGTAGCGGTGGAATTAATTGATGACACGATGCTGGAACTTGCTCGTTCCATTCCCCTTTTCAAGCCTATTGTGGAAGAGGCAGTTAAGGGTGAGCCAGCGGCGCTGCTGGTTGTGGAATTTGCTGAAGAGGATGAGGCAGAAAATCTGAGGCGTCTGGCAAGATTGCATGAGATGATGTCAGACCTTGGTTTTGGTTGGGATAAAGACCAAGAATGGACAGGCGGTGTCATTGACGCGATTGATCCTGGCCTACAGGGACGAGTTGCTGAAATGCGAAAATCCGGCCTGAATATCATGATGAGCATGAAACAGTCAGCTAAACCGGTATCCTTCGTTGAGGATTGTGCAGTGGATCTGAAACACCTTGCAGACTACACCGCAGGTCTGACAGAGATTTTTGAAAAGTATGGCACACGCGGGACTTGGTATGCGCATGCTTCTGTAGGGTGTCTTCATGTCCGACCCGTTCTGGATATGAAGCTGGGCGCAGATGTTGAAAAGATGCGGGCAATTGCTGAAGAGGCTTTTGCCCTGGTGCGTCAATATGGCGGGTCACATTCTGGCGAACATGGTGACGGTATTGCTCGGTCAGAGTTTAATGAAGTGATGTTTGGACCAAAAATGGCAAAGCTGTTCCGCAGGGTCAAAAACTTGTTCGACCCGCACGGTCTGTTTAATCCAGGCAAAATTATTGATGCACCAAATATGGATGCTCGTGAACTATTCCGTTTTGCCCCTGGATATTCTGTGGATGAATTTCCCACCCAGCTTGACTGGTCAGCTTGGCCAGGTGCGGCCGGTGGGCTGCAGGGCGCTGTGGAGATGTGCAATAATAATGGGGCCTGTCGCAAGCTGGAAGAAGGGGTAATGTGTCCGTCCTTCCGTGTTACAGGTGATGAGAAAGACAGTACACGTGGCCGGGCTAACACACTTCGGCTGGCCCTGTCTGGTCAGTTGGGACCAGAAGCGATGGCCAGTGATGACATGGCCAACACGATGAAATTATGCGTGTCCTGTAAGGGGTGTAAGCGGGAATGTCCAACAGGGGTAGATATGGCCCGGATGAAAGTCGAAGTCACAGCCCTGCGGACGGAAAAGAAAGGTCTGTCTGTACATGACAGACTAGTCGCGTATCTGCCTGACTATGCCCCGGTGGCCGCCCGTTTTAATCATCTTGCCAATTTGCTGCAGTCTGCCCGCCGCCATATTCCGTTACTGTCTTCTTTGCTTGAGGCGGTGACTGGTTTTACAGCCCGCCGCGATTTGCCGAAATGGTCTGGTCACCCGTTCCGTGATGCAGAGGTTGGCCAAACGCAATCAGCGAACGCTCGTCAGCCAGTAATTTTGTTCGCAGATACATTCAACAGGTATTTTGAACCTGAAAATCTGCGAGCAGCAGCGCGTGTGCTTGACGCTGCAGGCTATAAGCTGTTTATTCCGAAAACTCAGGGCAAAAAACCTGTTTGTTGTGGCAGAACTTATCTGTCAGCTGGGTTGGTGGATAAGGCTCGCCAGACAGCTGAAAATCTGGTACGAACCTATTTGCCCTTTGCTGAACAGGGCATACCAATTGTTGGACTTGAGCCGTCATGCACGCTGGCCCTTCGTGATGAGGTTCCCGCCCTCTTGTCCACAGCTGAAGCCAATAAGGTTGCAGAATATGTGCTAACCTTTGAAGAGCTTCTGGCTCGTGATAAGCCGGACTTAAAGCTACGCGAGACAGGTGGCAAAGCTTTGCTACATGGCCATTGTCACCAAAAAGCATTTGATGTGTTGCGACCGGTAGAAACTGTTCTTGCTGAGCTGGCCGGGTTTGAGGTCGAACAGGTGGAGACAAGCTGTTGCGGCATGGCCGGAGCCTTTGGTTATGGCACGGATACTTATGATCTCTCTATGAAAATGGGGTCAGCAAAATTGTTTCCACAAGTGAGAGATGCTGAGCCTGAAACTATTGTGGTCGCTGATGGCACTTCCTGCCGTTGCCAGATTGCTGATGGGACAGGAAGACAGGCACGGCATGTCGCTTCTATATTGGCGGACAGGTTGTAAAGTTGTCCTCAGTGCCTCTCGCGGGTAATGAAATCGGCAGCTTTTTCTGCGATCATTAGTGTCGGCGAGTTTGTGTTCCCAGACGTGATGGTAGGCATTACAGACGCATCTGCCACCCGCAGGCCAGAGATGCCGTGAACTTTCAGCCTATCACTGACCACGGCTCGTGAATCATTACCCATTTTTGCTGTACCCACAGGATGAAAAATTGTTGTGCTGATATCACCAGCCTTTGCAGCCAGCTCTTCATCGGACTGAATGTCAGCCCCGGGCAGAAATTCGTCAGTGACATGTTCTGCAAGCGGAGCCTGGCTTACAATATTCCGGGTCAGCCTTATCGCTTTGGCAGCGACAAGTAGGTCAGCTTCAGCTGATAGATAATGAGGCGCGATATGCGGTTTGGCAAAGGGATCAGCTGATGTAATCTGCACGGTCCCACGTGAGTGTGGCCGCAGGTTACAGACAGAGGCAGTGAAAGCAGAGAAACTATGCAGAGGCTCACCGAAGGCAGGAAGCGACAGCGGCTGAACATGATATTGCAGGTCAGGAGTTGCCATTGCCGGATCAGACTTCACAAATGCACCTAGCTGGCTGGGGGCCATAGACATAGGGCCGGAACGGTTTAGCAGATATTCAAGTCCGATTCGTATTTTTCCTGTCAGTTTATGCGCAAAGTCGTTCAGTGTGCGCACATTCTTGACCTTGTAAATAGTTCTGATCTGCAGATGGTCTTGAAGGTTCTGACCCACACCTGGCAGATTATGGCGAACCGCAATGCCGTTGCTCTGCAAAAGTTCAGGCGCACCAATGCCTGATAATTGTAAAAG
>MDTB01113058.1_pt1 | contig 15254 bp, 15 predicted proteins | sample 811161 | NCBI WGS metagenome assembly MDTB01 (sample SAMN05326650, study PRJNA326480) | marine metagenome | isolation source: seawater | place: Mediterranean Sea | collected 2009 | reverse complement strand
TGAGTGCTTTTAATGCTAGAAATTTGAGTCCGTATTTCTTTTCCGCTGGCCATTTTTATCTCTTTCTATTAAAACGTTTGCTCGGCATCGACTACCAAGTTTGCGTAGCTTTAAAAGTCTCTAACAGCGCTTTAAATGCAGCCTCTGTATCGTCGTCCCAGTTACCCGTGTCAGCTATCTGAGTTAATAAATCACCGTGTTCTGCATGGGCATACGACAATAATGCATCCTCAAATGCGCCGACTTTATCAACTGCAATGTCGTTTAAGAAATCATTATCAGCGGCATAAATCAGCAAGGCCATCTCAGCAATAGATAACGGAGCATACTGCTTTTGCTTCATTAGCTCAGTAACTCGCTCACCATGGTCTAACTGGGCCTTAGTTGCGTCATCAAGATCAGAGGCAAACTGTGAAAACGCTGCCAATTCGCGGTATTGTGCTAAAGCGGTACGAATGCCGCCCGACAACTTCTTAATAACTTTTGTCTGAGCAGCGCCACCAACTCGCGACACTGAAATGCCGGCATTCATGGCAGGGCGAACACCCGCATTGAACAAATCCGACTCAAGGAATATCTGGCCATCAGTAATAGAAATAACGTTAGTCGGAACAAAGGCAGAAACATCACCAGCCTGAGTTTCAATAACAGGCAGCGCCGTTAATGAGCCCGTTTTTCCTTTCACCTCTCCATTCGTCAACTTTTCAACGTGATCAGCATTGACCCGGGCTGCACGCTCGAGCAAGCGAGAGTGTAAGTAAAACACATCACCTGGATACGCTTCACGTCCAGGCGGGCGACGTAATAGCAATGAAATTTGCCGGTAAGCCCAAGCCTGTTTCGTTAAATCATCATAAATGATTAACGCATCTTCACCGCGATCTCTGTAATATTCGCCCATTGAACAACCCGCGAATGGCGCTAAAAACTGCATCGCTGCAGGGTCAGAAGCTGTTGCTGCCACCACAATCGTGTGCTCCATTGCACCGTGTTCTTCAAGCTTTCTCACAACCGCATTCACCGACGAAGCTTTTTGGCCAATCGCAACATAAACACACTTAATACCAGTGCCTTTTTGGTTGATGATGGCATCAACTGCAATGGCCGTCTTTCCTACTTGGCGGTCACCAATGATAAGCTCTCGCTGGCCACGACCGATCGGTACCATCGCATCAATGGCTTTTAAACCAATTTGAACCGGCTGATCAACCGACTGACGGGCAATAACGCCCGGTGCCACTTTTTCAATCGCATCCGTTTGTTTGGCATCAACTGGGCCCTTACCATCAATCGGATTGCCTAGAGCATCTACCACTCGGCCTTGTAATTCGGGCCCAACCGGCACCTCAAGAATGCGGCCCGTACAACGGCATGATTGCCCCTCTGCTATCGATTTATAGTCCCCCAAAATTACCGCGCCGACGGAATCACGCTCAAGGTTAAGTGCTAGTCCGTAAACACCGCCTTCAAACTCAATCATCTCGCCGTACATGGCCTCAGCTAAACCATGGATACGAATAATGCCGTCGGTCACCGAAACAACGGTGCCCTCATTTCTTGCTTCACTTGAAACATCTAGCTGGTCAATTCGTTGCTTGATTATCTCGCTAATCTCGGATGGATTCAGCTGTTGCATTGTTTAATTCCTCAAACCTATTTTTTCTGACTTAATAAATACCGTTAAATTGAAACCGCTTCTGACAACTTAGCTAAGCGGCCCTTGACTGAGCCATCAATCACAATATCGCCTGCTCTTACTACTACGCCGCCAATTAAAGAGCGATCCACAGCTGTGCTAACCTGCACGTCTCGCTGTAGTTTTAATTTTAACGCTAAAGCTAACTTTGACGTCATTTCATCATCGAGCTCGAAGGCAGTATTGATAGTGACATCCACCGACATTTCTTGACTTGCTTTTAATTCTGCAAACAACTCAGCAACCGAAGGCAGCAATGATAGCCGCTTGTTCTCTGCTAAAAGCTGCAAAAAATTCGCCATTGCCGAACCCGCATCAACGCCTAGCAATTCGCTCAGGCTATTCGCTTGTTCGCTTGCTAACGTGTTGGTCGATGTAATCATCGCAGCCACTTTAGGCTGGCTAGAAATAACAGCAAGCTGGTTTAACTGATCTGCCCATAACTGCAGGGTGTCAGCCTGATTTGCCACCTCAAACCCTGCACGCGCATAAGGACGGGCTAATGTACGTAATTCCGCCATTATAAATTTGCCGCCAACTTATTAACGATGTCTTTATGGGCCGCCTCATCAATCGAGGCCTCTAAAACTTTTTCAGCGCCAATCAAAGCGAGTGAGGCGACTTGAGCGCGAAGTTGTTCTTTCGCACGATTAACCTCTTGCTCGATGTCCGACTGCGCCGCATCCTTTAAACGCTGGCCCTCGGTCAACGCCGCTTCTTTGGCCTCATCCACGATTTGAGCTGCACGCTTGTTCGCCTGATCAAGAATTTGACTCGCTTGCGCTTTCGCCTCAACCAACTGGGCATCGATTTTTTGATGTGCCACCTCTAAATCTTGGCCCGCTTTTTCTGCGGCATTCAAACCATCAGCTATTTGTTTTTGGCGCTCCTGCATAGCCAAAATAATAGGCGGCCAAACATAGGTTTTACAAAACCAAACAAATATCGCAAAACTAATTAATTGCGCAAATAATGTGAGATTAATATTCACTGCACTGTCCCTATAAAATATTCAGCGGCTACTTGGGCAAACTTATGTTTACCTTTAGGTGAACCACACAATTTCTACGCTGCCTTTATATAGCAAAGATCATATAAAAGCCTATACCCACACCGATCATCGGTACCGCATCAACAAGCCCCATCATGATGAAGAACTGGGTTCGTAACATTGGGATTAGCTCTGGCTGGCGCGCCGCACCCTCAAGGAATTTGCTTCCAAGGATACCAACACCAACCGCAGCACCGACAGCGCCTAAGCCCATAATAAGTGCGCCTGCTAAGTACTTCATTACTTCAAGTTCCATCGTTATCTCCGATATATAAAAAAATTAATGGTGATCATAAGCCATTGCTAAGTAAACAACGGTTAATATGGCAAAAATAAATGCTTGTAGTGTAATAATTAAAATATGGAAGATTGCCCAAGGCACTGACAACAACCACTGTAAATAAAAGGGCAATAAACTGATAATAATAAAAACCATTTCTCCAGCATACATGTTGCCAAACAAGCGCAAAGCTAAAGAAATGGGCTTTGCTATTAACCCAACGATTTCTAAAAACAAGTTAAACGGTAAAGCCCACTTTGGCAGCGGCTGAAACGCCAGCTCAGCAGCGAAACCGCCCACGCCTTTTTGCTTAATGCTGTAATATATAATTAGCATAAAAACACCAAGGGCCATACCCGCTGTTGCATTAACATCTGTTGATGGCACCACCTTCATGTAGTGAATACCCATTATCTTGGCAAGTTCGTGAATCCAATCAACAGGAACTAAGTCCATTAGATTTTGCAAAAACACCCAAACAAAAACCGTTAAAGCCAGCGGTGCTACCAAGTCATTTTTATGGTGAAAAATGCTTTTAACATTGTCATCTATAAAATCGACAACCATTTCGACAAAGTTTTGAAATCCAGCAGGGACTCCTGAGGTTGCCGCCTTTGCCGCCCGAGCGAATGACCAGCAGAATAAAGCCCCTAAAAAAATTGACCAAAACATCGTATCTAGATGAATCGCCATAAAACCCATGTCCGCCGCCTCTTGGGCCGAATGAGCAACCGTCCACTGAGCAGACTCAAGTGTACCGCCGTCTCGAACATAACCAGCAGGCAACTTACCATAAGTTAAATTGGTTAAGTGGTGGGAAATATATTCTTGTGTTGAAGGGTTGGAACCGGCCATTCTTAATGTAGAGTCTCTTGAGTGTTAAAAAAATAACTGTTGGTCAGTGAACCAACAACGCTAATGACGACATAACCCAAGAGCACGCTCGTTCGAAAAGTTTTATCATCGACATACCTAAAAACTATTAGCAGTGTTAAAACTGACAGCAAGATCTTAAAAACTTCAGCCCTGTAACACCGCAAAAGGAACATTTTTGCCGCATCTTCTGGAGTAAACGCTTCAGACTTTAGGCCGCTGAATGCTTGGTAATAAAAATAATAGGTGGCAACAGAAGCTACTATGCCTCCAAGCAAAACACCGTCAAATAAAAACCCTTCTTGGCACAACGTTAATAGTGCGGCCAAGATCACTGCTAAGCCCAGTTGACACAAAAACTGCTTTAGAGGGGAGTGCCAGTCTATCTGCATTTGGCTTCCGCGGGCCTAAAACACATAAACTAAGGCCTGCTTTCAATAATCGTTTAGAAAAACCACCAATAGAAGATATCTCTTTTGGTTTTAGTAATAGCCGCCGTCAAAAAAGCGGGGAGATTATATTTAAACACCCCCCCAAATGCAACCTCTATCAAGAGGGGCAATGTAAGCAGCTGAAGCGCTTTTTTTTGCTAAGCAACTAGCTTAAGACAGCGAAAGCCCATTATTTTATATGGTCTAAAATTCCATCTAGCTCATCGAGACTGTGGTATTTAATGGTTAATTTTCCAGCACCCTTGCTGTTGTGGGTTAAGCTAACCGGCAATCCAAATTTTTCGCCCAATTGGTTTTCTAGTGCCCTTATGTTGGGGTCTACGGGCACCACCTCGACACCTGAGACCGTTTTGTTGTAGTTTTTCACCAACAACTCTGTTTGGCGTACATTTAAGCTGCGGTTAACAACCTCTTTAGCAGCGTTTAGTTGTTGTTCGCCGACCAATCCTAGCAAGGCTCTAGCATGACCCATCTCTATATCACCGTGCTCTAACAGCCGCTTTACCTCGTCTACCAAGTTCATCAGCCGAAGCATATTAGACACGGTAACTCTTGATTTACCAACGATATCAGCAACTTGCTGATGGGTAAGATCAAACTCTTGGTTTAACCGGGTTAACGCGTATGCCTCCTCCATGGGGTTTAAATCTTCTCGTTGTAAATTTTCTACTAAGGCCATAGCCATTGCCGTTTCATCTTCAACTTCCTTAATGACAGCTGGTACCGTCATTAAACCTGCCTGTTGTGCTGCTCGCCAGCGTCGCTCGCCAGCTATAATCTCATAGTTTTGTTCGTTCGCTTGATCGCCACCGAGAGCTCTAAGAATAATAGGTTGCATCACTCCTTGGCTGCGGATAGATGCTGCCAGCTCATCTAAAGAGGCTTGATCAATATCTCGTCGAGGTTGATATTTGCCCCGCTGGCACAGCTCAACCGGCACTTCGAGCAAAACGCCTGTCTTTAATGAGCGGGCTAAATGGACCGTTTCTGAGGGTCTTTCTTGATTTACGTAGACGGGTTGAGCGGCTGAAGCAATGGTGCTACCAAGCAAAGCATCTAAGCCTTTTCCCAATCCTTTTTTCTTTGTTTTCATTAATCAGCCTGTCTTTATGAAGATCTATTGGTTTTGAGTGATGGTGGTTTGCTTTTGTAAAACCTCTGCCGCTAGCGCTAAATAGGCTATTGCGCCCTTTGATTGAGGATCGTAAGACAAAACCGGCTCGCCGTGGCTGGGGGCCTCTGCTAAGCGCACATTCCTTGGAATGACGGTCTTATAAACTCGCTCACCAAAGTGCTGGGTTAATTGTGCAGAAACATCATTAGTCAAACTATTCCTTGGGTCGTACATCGTTCTTAATAATCCCTCAATTTTTATGTTTGGGTTTATGCCGTCAGCAACCCTAGCAATTGTATTCATCAATGCCGAGAGGCCCTCTAAAGCATAGTATTCACATTGGATGGGGATGACAACACTTTCAGCTGCAGCCATTGCATTAATCGTTAGCATGCTCAGCGAGGGGGGACAATCAATTAAAATAAAATCGTATGCTTCCTTTGCGGGTGATAATTGTTGCTGCAAAACAAACTCTTTCTCTTCTACGTTGAGCAGCTCAACCTCTGCGGCTGTCAGGTTTGAGTTGCTAGGTAGCACATCAAAACCGCCGGATTCACTGTGGTGTTTTATTTGATTAATACTTGCGCCATTCATCAACAAGTCGTAAAGCGTTAAGGGGCATTCGTTTTTTTCAATCCCACAGCCCATTGTTGCATTTCCTTGAGGATCTAAATCGACCAGCAACACGCGACGTTTAGCTGAAGCTAATGACGCAGCTAAATTGACGGTGGTGGTGGTTTTCCCAACACCACCCTTTTGATTTGTAATTGCAATTGTTTTTGCCAAAGGATCGCCCATTTGTAATGCGTCAATACCAACAACTAACTTGTTCAAATTTTAGCAGGTTAATCTAATGATAAGGTTTTTTTAGGGCAATGTCCGATATATCGTCTTGTATTACGATATAGGTTTCTTTTTAATAATTAACAAATGACGTTCAGCAACTAGCCCTGGAACAACCAATGGAATTGTTTTTTTAACCTGGAAGCTATTTGATAAACCGTCGACTTCTATTTGAGGATAAACCCCTTTCATAGCTAGCCAAACGCCCTTTTTGTCTATTAAATGTTCTGTTTGTATTAGCATTTGCTCTAAAGATGAATACGCTCTTGAGCAAATTGATGAAAATTTTTGCCCTGAATACTTCTCGACACGGCAATGTTCTGCTTTCACGTTTGTTAGTGCTAACTTTCTTTTAGTCTCCTTTATGAAAGCTATTCTTTTTTGGCTGCTGTCTAAAAGAGTGAATGCTTTATAAGGATTGACGACTGCCAGCGGTATGCCGGGCAGGCCTGCACCTGTGCCAACATCAATAACTGATCGCCCATATAGGTAAGGAGAAACACTTAAGCTATCAAGCAGGTGTTTACTAACAATTTCTTTTGTTTCTGTTATCGCGGTTAAATTGTGTGTCTTATTCCATTTAATGATTAGCTGAACAAAAGTGAGTAACTTTTTTTGTTCGTCTTCGCTTAAGTATTGGCCTAAATTTTCAGCGCCACTTATTAACTGCTTGCGGTATCTGTCGTCAACGTTAATATCAATTTCCTTGTGTTATAAAGCAGATTTTATCGGCTTATTCTCTGCTTTCTCCGCAGCGTCAAGATGGCCTTGTTTTTTCAAATGAACCAATAATAATGAAATCGCTGCTGGCGTGACACCCGGAACCCTGCTTGCTCGCCCTAAATTCTCTGGCTTCGCTTCAATCAACTTCTGCTTAACTTCGTTGCTTAATCCTGATATGTCATTGATGTTGATGTTTGACGGAATCAGTGTGTTTTCATGTCGCTGTAATTTTTGTATATCATTTTGTTGACGATCAATATAGCCGGCATATTTTGCGCTTATTTCAATCTGTTCTTGTGCTTGTCTGTGATTTAATTGATATCCCTCCGCTTCATATAAATCATCTAAACTTAGCTCTGGCCGCTTTAGTAAATCAGCTAAGTTATATTCTCGGCTCAATGACTTACTTAGTTTTTTGTTAAGTTGCTGGGCCTGGCTAGAATCCGCTTGAATCCAAGTCGTCTCTAGGCGTTGTTTTTCTTTATTTATTATGTCTTGTTTTTTATTAAATGACCGCCAGCGGTAATCGTCAACTAAGCCTAATTCTCTGCCTTTTGTCGTTAATCGAACATCCGCATTATCTTCCCTTAAGGTCAACCGATATTCTGCTCTGCTAGTGAACATGCGGTACGGCTCTTGTGTGCCCAAGGTGATAAGATCATCGATCATTACGCCAATATATGCCTGCTCTCTTCCTGGCGACCAACTGTCTTTTTGTTGGCTTCTCCTCGCCGCATTCATTCCGGCAATCAATCCTTGGGCCGCCGCTTCCTCATACCCCGTGGTACCATTAATTTGTCCACAAAAGAACAACCCATCAATAAATCGCGTTTCAAGGCTGGGTTTTAAGTCGCGGGGATCAAAGAAATCGTATTCTATTGCGTAGCCTGCCCGCGTCATTTGTGCCGATTCAAAGCCTTTGATGCTTCTAACCAATCGCATTTGTATATCAAAAGGTAAACTTGTCGATATCCCGTTTGGGTAGAGCTCATGGGTATTTAGCCCTTCTGGCTCGATAAATATTTGGTGTGATTTTTTCTCGGCAAATCGATGTATTTTATCTTCAACTGAAGGGCAGTAACGCGGCCCTGTTCCTTCGATTTTACCCGTATAGAGTGGCGAACGGGCTAGGCCTTCTTGAATGATTCCATGTGTTTTTTCATTAGTATGCGTGATATAACAACTCACTTGGCGAGGGTGATCACTTACTTCACCTAAAAAAGACATCACAGGTAAAGGTGTATCCCCTTGCTGCTCTTGAAGGTCTGAAAAATCTACCGTTCTTGCATCTATTCTTGGTGGGGTCCCTGTTTTTAGCCGCCCGACTCGAAAAGGGAGCTCTCTTAATCGCTTAGCAAGCTGTGTTGATGGTGGGTCTCCTGCTCGACCACCTGCATGGTTATCGAGCCCAATATGAATTTTTCCACCCAAAAAAGTACCAGCAGAAAGTACGATATTTTCTGCAAAAAAATCCACCCCGATATTGGTTTTTACACCAACAACCTTTGATTTACTGTTTGTTTCATCGATGATTAGATCGTCGACGGAGGCTTGAAAAATATTTAGGTTATGTTGGTTTTCTAGTTGCTCTCGGATAGCAGCTTTGTACAAAACCCTATCTGCTTGAGCGCGAGTAGCCCTTACAGCCGGGCCTTTTCGAGCATTTAAAATACGAAATTGAATGCCTGCTTTGTCGGCCGCTTTCGCCATTGCACCGCCTAAAGCATCAATTTCTTTTACTAAGTGACTCTTCCCTATGCCGCCAATTGACGGGTTACATGACATTTGACCTAGCGTCTCAATATTATGGGTCAACAGTAAAACCGAGCAACCCATACGCGCTCCAGCTAAAGCTGCTTCTGTGCCAGCATGTCCTCCGCCAATTACGATGATATTAAATAAGTCAGGATGCTTCATAGCGCTCGCGTTCTTTTGATTATGGGAGGGCAATATACCATTATTTTTGATATCGTCTAGGGTTTGTTTTTTATCCTTTTTATTGTTTTATATTCTTATTTTATAATAGATATATAGATAGATAATTTATATATATAGTTATAATAAAGGACTGTGTCGCCTGTGGAAAACTACATTTTCGCTTCCAGTTTCATGTGCTTAGCTTGCTTGAAACCCTGTTAAGCACCGGCTTTTATGCTGCTGGCGTGCTGAGTATAAACTGAGACAACTCCTCTCGTATAAAAAAAAATTTCGTTGTTATACTGGAACAGCATCGATTATCCACATCTTACTTCATTTATTACAATTATTATAATGTAGAGATTTGTTTACGAACACATGTTAGCGGTCAGACAGAGATATTATTTGCCAATGCAAAAGCTCGAAAAAATTTCTCCAAGCAACTCGTCTGATGTGATTGCGCCGGTAATCTTACCAAGCGCATCTTGAGCCAACCTCAAATCCTCAGCAAGGAGTTCACTCGCTAAATGGGACTTAAACTGAGATAAACCCCGCTCTACTGATGTTTGTGCAGATTGTAAACAAGACAAATGACGATTTCTCGCTAAGAAATCTCCTTCAACTCCACCTAGGTTCAGTTGTTTCTTTAGCGCCTGTTCTAATAAATCTAAACCAAGATTCGCTTTTATTGAGATGTTTACCTCAATAACCCCATCTTTTTCATGCAGCGATGGATTCTCGTTGATTAAATCTATTTTGTTATTAATAACAAAAAACACACTATTAAAATTGGGCTCAATATTGAACAAAGCTAATTCTTGCTTAATATCAATAATGTTTTGCTCTCTTTTGGCACCATCTACGGAAACATCTTGCAAAAACAAAATAAAATCAGCTGATTGTATATGGGCAGCCGCCTTTTTAATCCCCTGTTGCTCTATCTCGTCAGAGGAAGTGCGAAGGCCCGCTGTATCGATGAACTTTATTGTTCGGCCAGCCAATAAGATTTCTTGACGAAGGACATCACGAGTAGTACCCGCTTTAGCTGTTACGATGGCTATATCATCTGCAGCAAAATAATTAAGTAAGCTTGATTTCCCTACATTCGGTGCACCAACAATAGCAGCTGAAACACCATCTCTTATAAGACAACCGCGCTCAGTTTGTTGAACAACAGCTGCAATTGATTCAATAATAGAAAGTGTGTTTTCTTCTATAAATGTATTCGAGCTGATTTCTATATCTTCATCTGGAAAATCAATTCCTGCTTCAACGAACATTCTTAATTTAATTAGCTGTTCAATTAATTGATTAATTTTTTTTGAAAATTCACCACGTAAAGAACGAAGCGCAGAACGAGCTGCAAATTGGGATTGGCTTTCTATTAAATCCGCGATGGCCTCTGCTTGAATTAAGTCAATTTTGTTATTTAAAAAAGCTCTCTCAGAAAACTCTCCGGGCTTTGCCGCACGAGCGTCAAAGCTGAGAATCAAATTTAATAGTTGATTTAAAACAATATTAGAACCATGGCCTTGCAGCTCAATTACATCTTCTCCTGTAAAAGAGTTAGGTGCAGGAAAATAGATTACAATTCCTTGATCAACTATATCACCTTGATCTATAAAGTGAGTGAAGCAAGCTTCTCTTGGAGACAAGGAGGCAGAGCAAATATTCTTAGCAATTTCTAAGGCGTTTGCACCACTGATTCGAACAATACCAATTCCACTTAAGCCAGAAGCAGTGGCTATTGCCGCGATGGTATCAGAAGTCATGACTTATGATGCTTGTTCTATTTTTCGGGTAATATACCATTGCTGGGCAATGGATAAGACGTTGTTTGATACCCAATAAACAACCAACCCGGCGGGGAAGAACACAAAGAAAAAAGTGAACACAACAGGCATCCACTGCATAATCTTTGCTTGCATGGGATCTGGTGGGGGTGGGTTCATTTTTTGCTGTAAAAACATTGTTATACCCATTAATAAAGGTAAAACAAAATAAGGGTCCATTACAGAAAGATCTGTTATCCAGCCAGCAAAAGGGGCGTGACGGAGCTCAACGCTTTCCATTAGCGCCCAATACAATGCAATAAAGACGGGCATCTGGATCAAAATCGGCAGGCAACCCCCCAATGGATTTATTTTTTCTTTTTGATAAAGCTCCATCATGGCTTTTGATTGGGCCTGCTTGTCATCTGCATGACGATCTCTTAACTCCAACAATTTAGGTTGAACTCTTCGCATGTTTGCCATTGATCGGTAACTGGCAGCCGATAACCTAAAGAATAAGGCTTTTATAACAAGGGTTAGCATGATAATTGCCACACCCCAGTTACCAAATCCTGAAAAAACTTCATAAACTTCACCAAAAAGGTGAGCTTCACCCACTGCGAAGAAATAGAGCAAAGTATAAAGCGGTTGGGCAATCCACCAAAGCCAACCATAATCTACTGTTAAGTCTAGGTTGGGTGAAATCTCTTTTAGTCGATACTGGTCTTTCGGCCCAGCATAAAATTTTGCGCCAACAGTTTTTGTTTCATTATTTTGAACCTCTATAGGCGCATGAAATCCAATAACATTAACCCATACGCCATTGGGCTCTTTTGAATAATGAGTATAAAACTTATACCTTTCTTTTTTCGAAGGAACCCAAGCGCTCACGAAATAATGCTGAATCATAGCTACCCAGCCACCATTATTAAAAAAGGAGGTGTTTTCTTTTTGGATTTTTCTGAAACTTATCTTTTTATATTTGTCATCTCCAGCTGTTGTAGCTGTTCCCAAGAAAGATTGCATTCCAAATGCTGCGTTTTCAGCGCTTGGGTCTGGTGAGTCATCTCGTTTTATCCTAGCAAAATATCTAGATTTCCAGGGTTGCCCGGACTGATTGTTAACAATGTAATCTACGTCTATAAGGTAGTCATTATGTTTGAATGTATATCTTTTGGTTAAGCGAACACCGCTAGCGTCATTAAAGTATAAATCAACAACAAGATCTTCTTTGTTTTGCATTTTATACTTAGATGCAGAAGATGAAAATCGCGCTTTAAGATATTTGTTTTCTGTTCCACTTGGTCCGGAAAGGCCTGATTGAGCATAGTATGTCCTTTTTCTGCTTTTCTCTAACAACAATAACGGCGCTGCATTTTCTTCTTGTTTTGATAGGTGTTTTAATAGTGCAACCTCGATTATATCGCCACCCAACGAGTCGATAACAACCTTAATTGAGTCTGTTTCTACCACAATATTTCTTGATGAGTTAGAGGGTTGTCCGAGTACATTGTTTTTATTGTTATCTACAGGGTCGGTTTCAGGGGCGTTATTGATTACCTTTGTGTTTGGGTCCGTATTTTTTTGACTAACGCCAGCATCACCGGTTGTATCGGTGAGTATCTCCTGCTCGTATTTTTGATTGAGTCGTTCAACCATGTCAGCCTCGTAGTCTGATGAAAAACCTACCCACTGCTTTAATAGTGTTAAAACTAAACCAGCAATCAGGGCAAACAGGAAAAAACGCGGAAGATCTCTACTTATATTCATATCAAAAAACAAGCCTTATTATGGTGTAATCGTTTTATCAACTTCATCTATTCCGCCTTTATTGCCTGGGTGACATTTTGATAGTCGTTTAATACTCAAATAAAAACCCTTAATTAGGCCGTAATTCTCAAATGCTTCTATCGAATATTGAGAGCAGCTTGGATAAAACCTGCAGCTCGGGCCAATTAAAGGACTAATAATTAATTGGTAAAGTCGCAGTAATTTAATGGCGGTTTTATTCAAGAGGTTTGGTTTTGCTTGTTGCTTAACTTCAGCCATTGCTTCTCTAGCTCCTTTTTAAGCTCTATGTTACTAAGCATGAGTGCTTTCGCCTTTACTATCACAACGGTATCGAAAAACATTTTAAGCTTTTCCTGTTCTATTAAACAATCGTGAGTATTTACCTCATAACTGTTTTTATTTGTGCCTTTTCGGTGGTGACGGAAGGACTCTCTAATAGCTCGCTTTATTTTGTTTCTGCTTACAGCTAATGGAATGTGTTTTTTTGCGACAACCATGCCAAGCCTAGGGCTGCTCAGTTGGTTTTTTCGCGACAAGAAGGTGAAATAGTTACCACCCTGTTTATATTCAACACCGTCAAATACAGTTTTGTAGTTTTTAGAGTTAAGTAATCTGTGGTTTTTTTTAAACGATAGATGGCCGGTTTTGTGTGTTCGTGTACTTAACATATTGGCCAAAGAAGCGCTGGTTTAAGTCTTAACCGTAAGAACAGACACAGTCCAGTCGTAACAGCTAAACGGGGTAGGGTTTATGCACTTAAAACTTTTCTTCCTTTGGCGCGACGACGATTGATTAGTTGGCGCCCGCTTTTGGTTGCCATTCTGCTTCTAAAGCCGTGTGTGCGCTTTCGTTTTAGTGTGCTTGGTTGAAATGTTCTTTTCATGTCGGTTACCGATAAGCTGAATATATTTAACTTCGCGAACAGTGACTTGCAACAGTTCACGGGCGCAGGATTCTACGTGGTATACACCTAACTATCAATCCCTAAGCAGCATTATTTAGTTTAAACACAGGTATTTTTTAACAACCATGTGCTAATTATAATTGAAGAAGCACGACTGTTTTTGCTGTAGTGATTCTTCACTACCACTTCAGTATCTCTTGTTGGTTGCGCCCACAAGATATCCACAACTTACCAATATGTTAATAACTGATTAGAAAAATAATAATGTTTTTATTGCTTGAACCGCCGGTTTTTTTTCAAGGCATTGTTTTATATGGTTATTACCTTGGTTTTGGTTATAATTCAATCTTTTTTATTTTTGTTTTTTCTGTGGATAAAGTTGTCGCCTATGTCTATAATGGACTACGCCGTGCCTGTTGGCACTATTTTTTCTTTTTGTCTTAGGAGTTCTCGCTTTGCCCCCATTATCCTGTCGCTATATTTGGGATCGATGCGTTGATTATTTAGAAGACGAGCTGCCTGCTCAGCAGTTCAATACGTGGATTCGTCCTCTACAACTGGACGCGAACGATAAACAGATCCATTTATTGGCGCCTAACCGCTTTATTCGTGATTGGGTTACCGACAAATTTATGCCGCGCATAAACGAATTAACTCAAATGCTATCAGAAGGTGAGGGTCAGCCTGAAGTGGCTATTTCAGTTTTAAAACCCTCGGGCCCATTACCGGCTAAAGCTAACATGCCGACTAAGAACGCTTTACAAAGCATCGATTTGTCTGCTCACCCCAGTAATCGTCTGATTGACTCGCCCACGCAGCCCGCGGTGTTGCAGGCGGCTGAGCCGACTCTGCGTGTCGAGCGTCGGGGTAGACCGCGGGAGGCTTTTTCTGGTCTGGTTGGTCAAACCGGCGCCTCAATAGCAGGTAGCTTTACGGGCACCCCCCTGCGAAAACCACTTAACTCGAATGTAATTGACTCTCAGGGCCACCAAAATAACCTTATCTCGGCCTATCGCTTTGATAATTTTGTCGAGGGAAAATCTAATCAGCTGGCCCGAGCCGCAGCCATGCAGGTGGTAGAAAACCCAGGCGGCTCTTATAACCCGTTATTTTTATACGGGGGGGTTGGTTTAGGTAAAACCCATTTAATGCATGCGGTTGGTAATGCTCTGCAAGAAGTAAAACCCAATGCAAAGGTGGTATATCTTCATTCTGAGCGCTTTGTTGCCGACATGGTCAAAGCTCTTCAGTTGAATGCTATTAACGATTTTAAGCGCTATTACCGCTCCGTTGATGCTTTGCTCATTGACGACATTCAGTTTTTTGCTAATAAGGAGCGCTCGCAAGAAGAGTTCTTCCATACCTTTAATGCTTTATTAGAGGGTGGCCAGCAGATGATTCTAACTTGTGACCGTTACCCCAAAGAGTTACGTGGTTTGGAGGAGCGATTAAAATCACGCTTTGGTTGGGGTTTAACGGTCTCGGTGGAGCCGCCTGAGCTAGAGACAAGGGTTGCTATCTTGATGGCTAAAGCGGAGCAGGCGAAGGTTGATCTACCCAATGAGGCTGCTTTCTTTTTGGCACAAAGGGTTCGGTCAAATGTTCGGGAGTTAGAGGGTGCTCTAAAAAGGGTGGTAGCGAGCGCTCACTTTACAAAATCCGAGATTGATATAGCCTTGATCAAGGAATCGTTAAAAGACCTTTTGGCATTGCAGGACAAGCAGGTCAGCATTGATAATATACAGCGCACCAGTGCCGAATATTATAAGATTAAAGTGGCTGATTTAATGTCAAAGCGCCGCAGCCGTTCGGTCGCTAGACCTAGGCAAATGGCTATG
>MDTB01092741.1_pt1 | contig 15254 bp, 11 predicted proteins | sample 811161 | NCBI WGS metagenome assembly MDTB01 (sample SAMN05326650, study PRJNA326480) | marine metagenome | isolation source: seawater | place: Mediterranean Sea | collected 2009 | reverse complement strand
CGGATTTATACGCATCAAATGTTTTTAAATATAAACTGTCATTGATTATACTTGATTTACTTAGATTTTGAGCATATGAAGTTGTTGAATAAAAAAAAAATGTAAAGCAATAAAGTAAATAAATTTCCCTTCAACATTGTAAAATTAAAAAATCTATCTATTATCTTTTAAATAGTTAATAATTTTTTGAGCTTTAGATTTTCCAATTTCATTTATAATTTGAGTATCTCTTACATTCTTTAATCTTGATATGGATTTAAACTTTTTTAATATTTTATTTTTAGTATTTTCACCAATACCATTAATACCATCAAGACCAGAAACAAGTGCAGATTTTGATCTTTTATTTCTGTGAAAACTTATACCAAATCTGTGAGCTTCATTTCTAAGTTGTTGAATTATTTTTAAAGTTTCGGATTTTTTATTTAAGTATAGGGGAATAGGATCATTTGGAAAATATAACTCTTCAAGTCTTTTGGCTATTCCAAGTATAGGTATTTTTTCAAATAAATTAAGATCTTTTAAACTTTTTACAGCCGAACTTAATTGTCCTTTTCCACCATCTATTATTATCAAATTTGGTAATACCTTTTTCTCTTCTAATAATCTTCTGTAACGTCTGTAAACAACTTCTTTCATAGATCCAAAATCATTTTGTCCGTCGACGGTTTTTATGTTAAATTTTCTATAATATTTTTTTGCTGGCTTACCATTCATAAAAACTACGCACGATGCTACATTATTTGTGCCTTGAATTGTTGAAATATCAAAACATTCAATATGTCTGGGATCAGATTTTAATTTAAGATCAATTTTCATTTGTTCCATAATTCTATTTATATGTTTTTCTGGATCTATCAGCTGAATTTGTTTATTTCTTTCAAGTCTGAATATTTTTACATTTTTGAAGGATAAGTCTAGAAGTTTCTTTTTATCTCCTGACTTAGGAACTATAAATTTTAAATTAATTAGTTTTTTATAATCAAATGGTGAAATAATTATTTTCGATTGGGAATTGAATTTTTCTCTCAAGCTTAAAATAATATGGCTTAAAATCTTTTCATCACTTTCATTCATTTTTTTTCTCACCTCCTGATTGTGAAATCTAACTACTCTTCCATTTATAATTTGTAAGTAATTAATAAATGCAAAATCTAAATCCGAAATAATACTAAAAACATCAATATTGCTTAATTTTTGGCTAACTACTGTAGATTTTGATTGATAATTTTCTAATAAATTTAATTTTTCCTTAACGCTTTGAGCATTTTCATATTCTAAATTTTTAGAAAAATTTATCATTTTTTTCTTTAGAATTGATTTGATAAAACTAAACTTTCCATTCAGAATATCTCTAGCATATTCAATATTTTCATTATAACTTTCTTCAGAAACAAGATTTTTAATCAAACTTTTATCAAATTTTTTAAAACCAAGTATTAGGCTATGACCACTATTTTTATGAACATTAAGAAAAATTTCATTTTTTGGATTATTAATTTGTTTTTGTGAAAAATTATAATTGCTTGTTCTAATAGGGTATAATGTTCTAATTAAATTCAATAAGATATTTATAACCTTCACATTTGTATATGGTCCAAAATATTCAGATCCATCTTTTATAAATTTTCTAGTTAAAAAAATTCTTGGAAATCTTTCATTTTTAATACATATCCAAGGATAGGTTTTATCATCTCTCAGTAGAATATTGTATTTAGGTTGATTTTCTTTTATTAAAGAATTTTCTAATAAAAGAGCATCTGACTCAGATTTTACAACTGCATGTTCAATAAATTTAGTGTTTTTAACTAGGTTTAGAGTTTTTCTACTTTTTATGTTCTTTAGAAAATAAGAACTAACCCTTTTTTTAAGATTTTTAGCTTTGCCAACATAAATAATCTTTTTTTCTTTACTTAAAAACTGGTAAACACCAGGATCTTCAGGTAATGTTTTTAAAATAATTTTTTTTGATATGGCCACTTAACTAAAATAATTATTTATTTGTATTTGAGAATGAACAAAATTGAAGCCAGAAAAAAATATTTATTTCTTCGATCCAAATTAAACAATGATCAAATTATTACTAAAAGTATTTCAATTGCCAATAATGTGTTGAATCTACCAATTTGGAGTTATAATTTTTTTCATATTTTTTTATCTATTGAAGAAAAATTTGAAGTTGATACAACACCAATTCTAAATATTTTAACTGGAAAAGACAAAGAGATATTGATTTCTAAATCAGATTTTAATAGACAATCCATGAAATCATTCATTTTCAACGAAGAAACATTAATAAAAAAAAATAAATATGGTATTCCTGAACCAATTAACGGCAAAGAATTCAAAGAAAATATAGATGTAATTTTTGTCCCTTTGTTGGCATATGATAAAAATGGAAACAGGGTTGGATATGGTAAAGGTTTTTATGATAGATTCTTAACTAATGATCAAACAAGAAATGTTATTAAAGTAGGGCTATCTTTTTTTGAGCCAGAGTGTAAAATTCAAATAAGCAAGTATGATGAAAAACTAGATTTTTGTGTTACTCCAAAAAAAGTTTTTAGTTTTTAAAAAAACTTCTATTAAATATAATCATCATAAAAATACCAATAGAAATTGCAGAATCAGCAATATTAAAAACAGGTTCAAAAAAAGTAAACTCTTCCCCAGCTAAAAAGGGGAACCAGTTAGGCCAAGTCCATGTGAATAGCGGAAATTGAAACATATCGACTACATTTCCATAAAAAATATCTTCATACCCATTACCAGGAGAGAATTTAGCTACTTCAAAATAGCTTTCTGTAAATAAATAACCGTAAAAAACAGAATCAATTACGTTTCCAATAGCACCAGCGAGTATTAATGACAAACAAATAGCTAATAGTTTATTGCTATTCTCTTTAATTATATTTTTTAACCAATAGAATATGAATCCAATTGCAACAATCCTAAAAAGAGTAAGAATAAGCTTAGCAGAGTTATCATCAAAAAAGGGAAGGAAGTCATTTAACTTAGCTCCCCAGGCCATTCCTCTATTTTCTATAAATAATAATTTAAACCAACCCCAATCAATAATAGCCTGTTCACCATAGAAAGTTAGAGAGTAATTAAGTTTTATATAAATCTTTAATACTTGATCTAAAATTAAAATTCCAGAAACAATTAAAAGGCAAGTTTTTAAGCTAATCTTTTTTTTTCCCAAATGAAATCTAAGACATTTTATTTTTAGCCTCAATACTTAAAGTCGCATGAGGCACTAACTCCAATCTTTTTTTAGAAATTAGTTTTCCAGTAACCCTACATATTCCATAGGTTTTATTTTCAATTCTAATAATAGCATTTTTTAAATCTCTAATAAATTTTTCTTGTCTAATAGCTAATTGTGTATTAGCTTCTTTAGACATGGTTTGTGACCCCTCTTCAAAAGCTTTAAAAGTAGGGGCAGTATCGTCTGTCCCATTGTTGCCGTCATTCATGTAAGCACTTCTAATAAGTTCTAAATCATGTTGAGCTTTAGAAATTTTATCTTCAATTATTTTTCTAAAATGAGTTAAATCCTTGTCAGTATATCTTAAAACTAAATTATCATAATTCATTTTTATTTATTTTAAAAATTTTAACACCTAAACTGAAATCATCAAATTCAATTTTTGTTGTTGAGTCTAAATTATCTAAAAAAATTAAATCTTTTGCTAAAGTTTCATTTTTTACATAATTAAGATTTGCAAAAATAGCTTTTTCAATCAAATTATTTCTTTCTAATTCAATAATAATTTTGTCACTTACATTAAAGTTTGATTCTTTTCTTAAATTTTGAATTCTATTGACAATTTCTCTAGAAATACCTTCATTCTTTAAAGACTCGTTTATAGATGTATCTAATGCTATAGTTTTACCATTTTCTGAGGCAACAAGCCATCCTTCAATATCTTCAAAATATATTTCAACATCATCAGAACTTAAATTATAATCTAAATTATTTAAACTTATTTTAACTAATTCTCCATCGTCAATAGCATTGATTTTAACATTATCAAGAGAATTAATTTGATTTACAACTTCTTTAAGATCTTTACCATATTTTGGTCCTAAAACCTTAAAATTTGGTTTAGCTTTTTTTATAAGAATTGATGAAGAATCTGAAATTAATTCTATTTCCTTTACATTAATTTCAGACTTGATAAACTCAGAAATTTCAATTAAAGTGTTTTTCTCATCTTCATTTTTAAAAGGAACTAAAATTTTTGGCAAAGGCTGTCTAACTTTGATTTTTTCTTTTTTTCTTAATGACAATGCCAATGAACAAATTTCCTGTGATAGTCCAATTTTTCTTTCTAAAACTTTATCTACCAGTTTTTCATTGTAAATTGGATAATTAGATAAGTGTACTGATCCATTATTTTTATTTAAATCTTGATACAAATTGTCCATATAAAATGGACTGATAGGGGATGAAATAATTGAAATAGTGCTTAAACATTCATGTAGAGTTTGATATGCTGAAATCTTATCTTGATTAAATTCACCTTTCCAAAATCTTCTTCTGGATAATCTAACATACCAATTACTTAAGTTATCCTGAACAAAATTTGATACAAGCCTTGCAGATTTAGTTGGCTCATAATTATTATAAGCTTCTTCAACATTTTTAATTAAAGTATTAAGTTCTGAGATAATCCATCGATCTAATTCGTGTCTATCTTCATAATTAACATGTTTACTGTTTAAATCAAATCCATCAATATTTGAGTAAAGACTAAAAAAAGAATAAATATTATGAATTGTACCAAAGAACTTTCTTCTTACTTCTTCAATTCCATTAAAATCAAATTTTAAATTATCCCAGGGGTTAGAATTTGAAATCATATACCATCTTGTAGCGTCTGGGCCATATTTATCTAGTGTTTCAAAAGGATCAACAGCATTACCAAGTCTTTTTGACATTTTTTGACCTTTTTTATCAAGAACTAGACCATTGGATATTACATTTTTATAACTATTGGAATTGAATATTAATGTACCAATTACATGTAAAGTATAAAACCATCCACGTGTTTGATCTACACCCTCAGCGATGTAATCTGCAGGAAAGAATTTATGTTTATCAATGTAATCTTTGTTTTCAAATGGATAATGCCATTGAGCATATGGCATTGCTCCAGAATCAAACCAAACATCAATTAAATCATCTTCTCTAAACATTTTTTTATCATTGCTTGAGCTCAAAATAATATTGTCAACAATATGTTTGTGTAAATCAATATTATCATAATTTTCATCAGATAAATCACCAATTTTAAATTTTTGTAATGGATTTTTTTTCATAAAGCCTTTACTAATTGATAATTCAATTTCGTCATACAACTCATTCACAGACCCAATTATTTTTTTTTCAATTCCGTCTTCACTAATCCATATTGGAAGAGGAATCCCCCAAAATCTAGATCTTGATAGATTCCAATCATTAGCATTATTTAACCAATTTCCAAACCTACCCTCACCAGTTGCCTTAGGCTTCCAATTAATTTTAGAATTATTTTTAATTAACTCATTTCTTCTTTCAGTTACTTTTATAAACCAAGAGTTTAACGGATAATATAATACTGGTTTATCAGTTCTCCAACAATTTGGATAACTGTGAGTATATTTTTCTACTCTAAAAGCTTTATTTTCTTCTTTGAGTCTTATTGCTATTTCAACATCAACTGATTTTTCTGGAGCAAATCCTTCATCATAGTATTCATTTTTCACATACTTCCCACCAATTCCTTTAAGAGAACTAATAAACTTTCCTTGTAAATCTACAAGAGGAACAAGCTCTTCAGCTTTGTTATAAACTAACATTGGAGGAACTTCAGGAGATGCATTTTTTGCTGCTAAAGCATCATCTGCACCAAATGTTGGAGATGTATGAACAATACCTGTACCTTCATCCGTAGTTACAAAGTCTCCGCAAATTATTCTAAATGCATTTTCAGGATTATTTGCAGGTAGTGGAGCATCTTTCCAAAGTTGATGGTACTTAACTTCTAAAATGTCTTTTCCTTTAAAACTTTCACAAATTAGATATGGAATATTTTTTATTGAATCAAAGATTAGTTTATCCTCGCTTTCAACTCTAACAAAATTTGATTTAAAAACTTTTTCAATTAAATCCTTAGCAACTATGATATTGATAGCTTTATGAGTGTATAAATTATAGGTTTTTACTAAAACATAGTCAATTTTTTTTCCTACGGTGAGTGCAGTATTTGAGGGAAGTGTCCAAGGAGTAGTTGTCCATGCCAAAACATAAACTGTAGAATATTTTGATAAGAAAGTTGGTAAAGAATCTGATACACATTCAAATTGAGCTGTTACAGTTGTATCAGTAACATCTTGATAAGTACCAGGCTGGTTTAACTCATGAGAGCTAAGCCCAGTACCTGCTTTGGGTGAATATGGTTGAATACTGTATCCTTTATATATTAAGTTATCATCATACAGTTTTTTAAGAAGCCACCAAACTGATTCGATATATTTTGATTTGTAAGTTATATATGGATTATCCATATCAACCCAATACCCTATTCTTTTAGTTAAATTATTCCAAATACTAGTATATTTCATTACAGCTTTTTTACAAGCTTCATTATATTCTTCAATACTGATTTTCTTCCCAATATCTTCCTTTGAAATATTTAATTCTTTTTCTACACCCAATTCTACAGGTAATCCATGGGCGTCCCATCCCGCTTTTCTACTAACTTTAAACCCTTTTAATGTTTTATATCGGCAAAAAATGTCTTTAATAGCTCTAGCCATAACATGATGAATACCAGGCATACCATTGGCAGAGGGCGGACCCTCAAAAAAAACAAAATCTTTAGAATTATCTCTAGAGGAAATACTTTTTTCAAAAGTTTTGTCTTTCTCCCAATAATCAGAAATCTTATTCGAAATTTCTGTAAGATCTAATGTTTTATATTCTTTAAATGACATTAAAAATAAAAATGCGAATTTACTTAATTTTACTCTAATTTATTGATTATAGGTTATACTTAATCAAAAATCAACATCAAGTTTAAAGACCTTCCAGGCGAAGAAATTCCAGAAGCGAATTCTCTGTAGTGAATATCAAATATATTATCTAATAACAATTGAGCTTTTATTTCTTTTGTAATATTGAATAATGAAGATAACTGAAAAACTCCCCACTTAGGCATACCCAAATATTTAATTTCTTTATTCTCATAAATAAAAGGAGTTTCATCAATACCATCTTCACCTCCAAAACTGTATTGATCAGCTGATTTTGATTGAGAAAATTTATAAGTTAATTGTAGGTTAAAATTATTTTTTTTGAACCTAAGTTTTACAGATCCAAATAAGGGAGGAATTGAAGGCATTGGATAGTCATTATAAACAATGTCTCCATTAGTGAAAGTAAGATTTCCTATTAAATTAAAATATTCATTAAAAGAATAATTAGTGTCGAAATTAAAACCATAAATACTGGATTTTCCTAAGTTATAATTACCCATTGTAATTACTTCTTCATTATCATAAAACACAGTATTAGGATTTTCAGTTGTTAAATCTGTATAATCATAAAAAAGATCTCTTCCAATTGTACGATTTAATAGAGTGTAGTAAAAATTTATACTGTATGAGAGAGCTTTGTTATACCTGTTAAAACCTAAATCAATAGTATATGCGTTTTCAGGTTTCAATTTAGAGTTTGGCACAGTAAGAATTCCTGAGTTTTCCCTAATTTTTCCAACATCATCAATATTAGGAGCTCTGAAACCACTTGACAAATTGATTGAAATTTTATTAAAATTATTGGTTAATTGAGAAAGTCCTATACTAGTTGTAATAGCTGAAGTTGTAAAATTTAAGTCTTCAAACTGTCTAAAAAAACCATATAAATTACTGTCCATTAAAAAATTTTGATCCCATGATGCAGAAATATCAATTAAGGAGTATCTAGTACCAATGCTTAGATTAGCTTTAGAGCTAATTTTTTTTCTAAATTCAAAATAGGTAGCCATTGAACCATATTTACTTCCATTACTTGGATATCTGCTTAAACTCTTACTCTGAATCCTTTCAAAAACTCTATTGTTTTCAATTACGAGTTCAAAATTTTTAGCTGTAGAAACAAGTTTATTATTTGTGAGTTCAAAACCATAGGCTAGAGAATTAATTTCATTTAATTTTTTTGAAAAATCTGTATTTATAGAAAAAACACTCAAATCTTCTTTTTGAGATATTAAATTAAGTGAATTAAACTTTCTTCTATTTCTAGATTCTTTAATTTTTTGAAAAGAAAATATTAAAGATGCATTATCAAATATTTTTTTATTCGCTAAATTCAATTGTACTGAACTTAACATTCTATTTTGAGGTCCATAGTACCATTGAGCATATTTTAATTCTCCATTTTCAGCTATTTCACTCAACTTATCAAATCTTGAAATATTTGATGATTTAGAATATTGAAAATTTAAAATAAGATTTGAGTCTTCACTGGTGATAATATTAAACTTTTGGATTAAATCTTTTTGTCTGTAGGACGTATTCCTTTGAATATTAGGGTTAGGATTTTTAGTTGAATTTTTAAAATATTTATTTCCATTATTTTTTGAGTAATAATCAACCAATCCCCAATCATCATAACCATGATTTCTATTCTTCCCCATGATTACATCACCAAAATATGATTTACTGTAGCTTGTGTAACTTGCCCATTTTTTAGTAGAAAGTTCCAAACTATAATTATTAATTTTTGTTCTATTTTTAATATTGTATGAAACAGATTTATAATAATTAAAAAATTTTGAATTATTAATTCTAGGTGTTTTTGTGTAAAAATGGACTACTCCTCCAAGTGCATCAGATCCATATCCAACAGATGATGGCCCATAAATCACTTCTGTTCTATCCAATGAGTTTGGATCAATAGTGATCGAATTGTGTAAATGACCAGATCGATATATCGCATTATTCATCCGTACTCCATCAATCACTAATAGCACTCTGTTAGCCTCAAACCCTCTGATTACAGGGCTACCACCTCCAGCTTGTGATTTCTGAATATGAATTCCACCTGCATGATATAACATTTCGGCTGAGGTTTTCGGATTTTCAAGTTCAACAGATTTGGCATTAATAATAGAAACCTTTTTAGAAAGTGACTTAATATTTTGTTTATATCTAGCTACAGAAAGAATAATTTCATCGAGGCCTCTCGAATTCATGTTTAGCTCAAGAACACTCAGATCTTTTAACTGATCATATGTAAAAATACTATCGATGTAAGAAATATGACTTACCGTTACAGAATCGGTTTTATTAAAAATATCAATTGATATTTTTCCTTCAAAATCTGTAAGTTTTGAAATTGACTTATCCTCATTATAAAATAAAGCAGAAGGTATACTGATACCTGTATCAGAATCTACAACTCTTATGACTTGACAATTAATGTTTGAAAAGAATATTAAAAAACAAAAAAATAAAAAACTTTTAAGAGAATAAGTCATTGAGGACATCTACTGATTTTGGAAGTTTAAATCCAGGAACATGAACCTTGTAGTATTTTAAAATTAAATCAATCATGTTTCTTCTTTGCTTAACGTTACTTAGAACCCGAGAAGAGTAATCAAACTTTGTGCCCAAAATCAGAGATAAATGTCCAACAACCTCACCATTAATACAATTAATTGAATTTGAAGATGAATTAAATTTTCCATTCTCAATATCAAAGAATTTTAAATTATTTATATTTTTCTCTGGAATTATGCCTAAATAATTTGTTAGGTATATTAAAAAAAGAATATGAAAATTTGAATTTTTTTCGGAATTATCAAACCATATCAAACTATTCTTTATAAAATTAAATATTTCAATATCGGTTTCTTGATGTTTTATAACTGAAATTAAAACTTCTGAGATAAATAAGCCTGTATTATACTTTAAAATATCAGAGTTAATGGATTGAAATGAAATTAATGATCTTATATTTTTTAAATATGAAAGCTCTCCTTTTTTATTCTCTTTGCTTTCAATATCTATAATGTTAAGTCTTTGAAGATGCCCTAGTTGAATTTTACTTTTTTTATTTGATCTAATGCCCTTTATGAAGTATGATTTTACACCATATTTTTTTGTAAAACACTTAACAATTACACTCGTTTCAGAATAATTTATATATCCTAATACAATAGCTTCAGTTGAATATACCATGATTAATCATACAACACCTTGAGCAAGCATTGCATCGGCAACTTTTATGAATGCTGAAATATTAGCTCCTTTATTGTAATCGATATAATTTTTTTGTTTTCCATATTCCAAGCAAGATTTATGAATATTAATCATTATTTCCTTTAATTTTTGATCAACTTCATCCCTTGTCCAAGAATATTTAAGTGAATTTTGAGCCATTTCAAGTCCAGAAACTGCTACTCCACCAGCGTTTGATGCCTTTCCTGGTGCATATAATATTTTATTTAATTTAAATTCTTTAATAGAACCGGGTTGACAGGGCATATTAGCGCCCTCAGCAACACAAAAACATCCATTTTTAATTAACATTTTTGAATCCTTGTATGAAAGTTCATTTTGTGTAGCACAGGGGAGTGCAATATCACACTTTAGATTCCAAGGATTTTTATTTTCAAAAAATTCTGCCGATGGGAATTTTTTTAGATACTCATGAATCCTAGATCTCTTTTCATTTTTTAAGTACATAATGTGAGATAATTTATCTTCATTAATACCATCTTTGTCAAATAAAGTTCCAGATGAATCTGACATCGTAATGACTTTTGCTCCAAGATGAATACATTTTTCAGCTGCATATTGTGCAACATTTCCTGAGCCAGAAATAGCGACTGATTTTCCTTTTGTTGATTTACCTTCATAATTTAACATGTCCTCTGCAAAATAAACAGTACCATAACCAGTAGCTTCAGGCCTGATTAAAGATCCTCCCCAGGATATACCTTTTCCAGTTAAAACACCAGTAAATTCATTTTTTAATCTTTTGTACTGGCCAAAAAGATAGCCAATTTCTCTTCCTCCTACTCCAATATCACCAGCTGGAATATCTTTGTTAGGACCAATATGTCTGAAGAGCTCTGTCATGAAACTTTGGCAAAAGCGCATAACTTCACCATCAGATTTATTTTTTGGGTCAAAATCTGCACCTCCTTTTCCTCCACCCATTGGAAGAGTTGTTAAACTATTTTTAAAAACCTGCTCAAACGCAAGAAATTTTAAAATACTTAAATTAACTGATGGATGAAACCGTAGACCTCCTTTGTATGGTCCTATTGCGGAGTTCATCTCAACTCTATATCCTCTATTTACTCTTATCTCTCCATTATCATCAACCCAGTTAACCCTAAACATAATAACTCTTTCTGGTTCACACATTCTCATCAAAATATTTTTCCCATGATAAATATCTTGACTCACTATGTATGGAATTAAATCATCTGTCACTTCCCTGACAGCCTGCATAAACTCTGGCTCATGTGAATTTCTTTTATCTATTTCCGAGAGGAAATCAGAAATTATTTTTTTCATTGTTAATTGTTTAATACAATTAAAAGTAAGTAAATTAATTTATTGCTTGATCTAAATCATTAATTAAGTCTTCATGGTCTTCAATACCAACACTAAGTCTAATTAATGAGTCAACAACCCCTGTTTTCTCTCTGAGCTTTATAGGAATAGATGCATGAGTCATTGATGCAGGATGATTAGCTAAGCTTTCAACTCCACCCAAAGATTCAGCAAGTGTAAAAATTTTAAGCTTACTAGTTATCTCTTGTACAGATTTGAAATCACCATTTTTTGTCGTAAATGATATCATTCCACCAAATCCAGACATTTGTTTTTTAGCTAATTCGTGATTTGGATGAGTTGAAATACCAGGCCAATAAAGCTTATCAATTTTTTGATGATTACTCAAGAATTTAATAATTTTTTGAGCATTAAAACAGTGTCTTTCCATGCGAACATGAAGAGTTTTAATTCCTCTTAACGTTAGAAATGAATCCATTGGACCGCATATGGCACCAGAGGAATTTTGTAGAAAATATAATTTTTCTGCTAATTTATCATCCTTAACAACTAGCGCACCTAAAATAACATCGCTATGACCAGCTAAATATTTTGTAGCAGAGTGCATAACAATATCTGCACCTAAATCTAGTGGCTTTTGTAAATAAGGTGTTGCAAAAGTGTTGTCAACAGCAAGTAGAATTTCATTATCTTTACACAAGTTAGAGATTGCATTTATATCAATTAAATTCATCATTGGATTGGTTGGTGTTTCTACCCATATCATTTTTGTTTTTACTGTTATGAGCTTAGAAACACTATCAATATTTTGCAAATCTGAGAAAATAAATTTTAAACCAAATTTTTTAAAAACCTTATCAAACAATCTATACGATCCACCATACAGGTCGTTAGTAGATATGATTTCATCACCAGGCTCAAATAGTTTTAAAATAGCATCAATCGCTGATAATCCAGAACTAAATGCCATTCCGTATTTGCCATTTTCAATACTAGCTAAAGATCTCTCCAAAGCAGATCTTGTTGGGTTATGAGTCCTGCTATACTCATATCCTAAATGTTCACCTGGCTTAGTTTGGGAATATGTCGAGGTTTGATATATTGGGGGCATTACTGCACCATATCCTTTTTCTTTAATTTGACCCCCGTGAATTGCTTTTGTATTAAATTTCATTATTCAACAATAAATTCGCCTCTCATTACTTGATAATGGCCTGGAAATGTACACAGATAAATATAAGTACCAGGCTCCGGACTATCAAAAGTGATTGAATCACTTTCACCTCCTCCTAACATTTTTGTATATGCATATGTTTCATCTCCAACAGGTATATAGTCAGAATCCTTAGCAACCATTGCTCTTTGTGCAAAATCATCTACATCAGTACCTTCCTTTAATAATACAAAATTATGACCCATGAATTCCTTAGCGATTTGACCTGTATGATTTAAAGTAAGGTTTACGGGCTCACCAGATTTAACTTTAATCACAGATCTGTCAAACAACATTTGATCTGTTGAATTGATAGTCACATCATTTACTGATTTAACATCTCTGATTTCAGTATTTTCTTGCACTCTCTTATATGAAAATTTTTCCTTTTTAGGTTCATCATTACACCCAGAGATAAAAATTATAATAGAAAAAAAAGTAATTAATTTATTCATTTTTATGTGTTTAGGCTGCAAAGTTACAATTCATAAATTCAAAAAAAAATAGATTGTTTAATTTATTTTAGCAACAGTTTTTAAAGCTTCAAAATTAAATTTATATTTAGATATTAAACAACAATTTATGAAAAGAAGAAATTTTCTATCAGCTTTTGCAACCACAGGATTAGCAACATCTGTTTTTCCAAACACCAATTTTATGAAACTAAGCTCAAAAAATAATCTTAAAATTTCTCTTGCTCAATGGTCTTTGAATAAATCCATTAGATCAGGAAATTTACCTATTCTCGATTTTGCTAAAAAGGCAAGATCGTTTGATATTGAAGGTATAGAGTTTGTTTCAGGTTTATACACTCGTCATACTGATACAATGGAAGGAATGTCAATGAATTCATTATCAAAAGAATTGATTAAAAGATCAAATGATTACGGAGTTGAAAACGTATTATTTATGATTGATGGTCAAGGTGATTTAGCTTCAAGTAATGAAACGGATAGGCTTCAAGCAATTGAAAATCATAAAAGATGGATTGATTTTTCTGCAGAAATTGGGTGTAAAACAATGAGAGTTAATTTAAATGGAGAAAAAGACTTGGACAAATGGACAGAAAATTCTGTAAAATCACTCACAAATTTGAATGAGTATAATAAAAAAATGAATGTTGTTGTTGAGAATCATGGAGGATTATCGTCAAGTGGAAAATACTTGTCAAATGTTATGGACCAAGTTAAACTAAAAAATTGTGGAACCTTACCTGACTTTGGAAATTTTTGTATGAATGGAAGTCCTTGGGGAAATTGTAGAAAAATGTATGATAGATATTTAGGTACTGAAGAATTGATGCGATACGCTCATGCAGTGAGTGCAAAATCTTTTGATTTTGATGACGAAGGAAATGAAACTCAAATTGATTACAAAAGAATGATGGATATTGTAAAAAAAGCGAAATACAAAGGATATGTAGGTATTGAATATGAAGGAAATAGACTAAGTGAAGATGATGGTATAATTGCTACTAAGAAATTATTAGAAAAGTATATATAGTATGAAAACAGTCAAAGGGCCTGCTATTTTTTTAGCACAATTTTGTGGAGATGAAAAACCTTTTAATAATTTAAAACATATTGCTAGCTGGGCTAGTAGTCTTGGTTATAAAGCAGTTCAAATTCCAACTTGGGATAAAAGAATTTTTGATCTAGATAAAGCAGGCTCAAGTAAAGATTATTGTGATGAAGTTAAAGGTATTTTAAATGAGCAGGGATTAGAAATAAGTGAGCTTTCTACTCATTTGCAAGGGCAATTAGTTGCAAGTCATCCTGCTTATGATTTGATGTTTGATGTATTTGCACCTGAAAATCTTCACGGTAATGTAAAAGAGAGAACAAAGTGGGCAGTAGTTCAAATGATGAATGCAATAAATGCTAGTAATCATTTTGGAATTGAGCCAATGGCTTCATTTTCTGGAGCATTATTATTTCACACTTTTTATCCTTGGCCCCAAAGACCTCCAGGGTTAGTTAAGGAAGGTTTCAAGGAATTAGCTAAGAGATGGAAGCCTATATTAGATCATGCTGATTCAAAAGGTGTTGATATTTGTTATGAAATTCATCCAGGTGAAGATCTCCACGATGGAGTAACTTTTGAAAGATTTTTAGAGGCTACAAATAACCACAAGAGGGCAAAAATCCTTTATGACCCTAGCCATTTTGTTTTACAGCAATTAGATTATTTACAATTTATAGATTTTTATAAAGATTATATTAAAATGTTTCACGTAAAAGATGCTGAATTCAATCCTACAGGAAAGGCTGGTGTTTATGGTGGATATTTGGATTGGAAGGATAGACCAGGAAGGTTTAGATCTCCTGGTGATGGACAAGTTGATTTTAAATCAATTTTTTCAAAATTAAGCCAATTTGGTTTTGATGGATGGGCTGTATTGGAATGGGAATGTTGTATCAAGAGTCCTGAGCAAGGAGCAAAGGAAGGTTCAAAATTTATT
>MDTB01028514.1_pt1 | contig 15256 bp, 14 predicted proteins | sample 811161 | NCBI WGS metagenome assembly MDTB01 (sample SAMN05326650, study PRJNA326480) | marine metagenome | isolation source: seawater | place: Mediterranean Sea | collected 2009 | reverse complement strand
CTTTACGTAAACTAAGACACCCAAATCGGATTAGATTTCTGAATGAACTACACGAGCGCGGTTAAATAATTAGGCTTGATAGAAAATCATTCTTTACCATTGGGTAATGAATGTCTCATGAATAAGTATACAAGAGAGGATTCAATTCTGCTCCTTAATGGATTGCCCAAGGTTGGTCCTGTCACCATTAGAAAAATCTTAGATGCGACACAGGGAGATCCTTCTTCCATATTTTCTTTAAAGCGTTCTGAGATTTTGGGAATTCCAGGTATAGGACCCGCCATGGCGGATTCGATTCTCGACGATAAAAATGCTGCATGGCTCCAAAAAGAAAAAATAGAGATCAATAAACGGGGATGGAAGTTTCTCTCCGATGATGAAATTCCTACGCTTTTACATCACATATACGATACCCCAATGGGCTTATATTGTCATGGGGAAGTGCCAGCAGGCCCTTTTATTTCGATAGTAGGAACCAGGCAACCTAGCCTCTATGGACAAAGAATTTGCCACGAAATTGCGGCAGGTTTAGCTGAGATGGGATTTTGTATAGTTAGTGGTATGGCAAGGGGAATTGATTCTATTGCTCATAGAGCGGCATTGGACAGAAAGGGTAAGACCCTTGCTTTCTTAGGAAGCGGTCTGGACATTATATACCCACCAGAAAATACGAGTCTTTTTTGTGATATTATTAAGAATGGAGCTGTGCTTTCTGAATTTCCACAAGGCAGAAAGGCAGATCGCAAAACTTTTCCCATGAGAAATCGCTTAGTTTCAGGAATTTCTTCAGCAGTAGTCGTAATTGAGTCAGCTCGATCAGGAGGTAGCCTGATCACGGCTCAATTTGCTGCAGATCAGGGGCGGGTTGTATTTGCAGTTCCTGGACGAGTGGATCAAGCTGAATCTGCAGGGTGTAATGAATTAATTAGAGAGGGTGCTATTCTGGTTAGAAATGCACATGATATTGCAGAAGAAATTCAGGCAAATATTTTACCTTGTCTAAGCTTTAAAGCTAAAAGTGAGTCAACTTCCAAGCAAGAAGGGCAGTTTCCCGATTTTTTAATGTCCGATAATTTATCTAAAGAAGAAAAAGGCATGCTAACAGTATTAAAAGATGGTTCCACTCTAGGAATCGAGGAATTGATGGAAAAATCTAGTCTTACTTTTTCTCAAGTAAGCTCGGCCCTTTCCATGTTGGAGATTAATGGATTAATTATGAAAAGAACGGATGGTCGATTTGAGATAAAGTAAGGAATCTTTCCACTTTTAGTTGCATAAATAAAAAACCCCACATAAAAATATACTTGTTTAGGGGAGTCGCGGGGAGCGACTGAGAGTTGATTCTATTGATCATGACCCTTTGAACCTGATACGAAATCCGTCGGAGGGAAAACTTTACTTGATTCCTTCGTCTACCTAATTAATCCCATGATCAAAAAAGTCGAAGACCAAGATAATCAATCACTTACAGAGTTTGAAAACTCTACTCGAGTGTATTTGGAAAATTCAAATTCAACCATAAAGGTTCCCATGAGGGAGATTTCTTTATCGCCTACAAATAAAGCCGACGGTACGACAGAGGAAAATGAGCCTGTAAGGGTATACGATACTTCGGGAGCTTGGGGAGATGAAGAATTTGATGGTGATTATGCTGAAGGCCTTCCTCAAGTAAGATCTAAGTGGATCCAAGATCGTAATGATACTGAACAAATTGAAGGGAGGGAAATCAAGCCGACTGATAATGGTTATCTATCCGATTTGCACGATCGTAAGCTTTCAGCGCAGAAAAATGAGTTGCCTGACTTTGACCGGTCGAGATTGAGAGTTTTAAAAGCCCGTAAAGGTTCTTGTGTTACTCAATTACAATATGCACGCGAAGGAATAATAACTCCAGAGATGGAATTTGTCGCTATTCGTGAAAATATGCGTTTACAAAGTGTAAGTGATAACCTGCATGTTAATCCAGATCACGACAGAAATGAATTGTCTCATCAGCATAATGGTGAGTCATTTGGGGCATCCATACCAAGCGAGATAACTCCTGAATTTGTAAGAAGCGAAGTTGCAAGAGGTCGTGCAATTATTCCTGCTAATATAAATCATCCTGAGCTTGAGCCCATGATTATTGGGAGAAACTTTTTAGTTAAGATTAATGCTAATATTGGAAACTCGGCCGTTGCATCTTCTATTGAAGAAGAAGTTGAAAAGATGAGGTGGGCAACTCAATGGGGAGCCGATACCCTAATGGATCTTTCAACGGGTAAGAACATTCATCGGACTCGGGAATGGATACTAAGAAATTGCCCAGTTCCGGTAGGCACTGTCCCGATTTATCAAGCATTGGAGAAGGCCAATGGTAAACCAGAGGACTTAACCTGGGAAATCTTTAGAGATACTTTAATTGAACAAGCGGAGCAGGGTGTGGATTATTTTACCATCCATGCCGGAGTTCTCTTGCGCTATGTTCCACTCACCAGCAAGCGGATGACCGGAATTGTTAGCCGGGGGGGGTCTATAATGGCAAAGTGGTGCTTAGCTCATCACAAGGAGAATTTTCTCTATGAGCACTGGGATGACATCTGCGAAATTATGGCCTCCTATGATATTTCATTTTCTATTGGGGATGGATTACGACCTGGTTCAATTGCGGATGCCAACGATCAGGCACAGTTTGCTGAATTGAAAACACAGGGTGACCTGACCCAGCGAGCTTGGGAGTTTGGGGTTCAAGTCATGAATGAAGGCCCAGGTCATGTCCCCATGCACATGATCAAAGAGAATATGGAAAAACAAATAGAGTGGTGCCATGAAGCTCCATTTTATACTTTAGGCCCTTTGACCACTGATATTGCTCCTGGTTATGATCATCTTACCAGTGGTATTGGTGCTGCTATGATAGGCTGGTATGGTTGTGCCATGCTCTGCTATGTGACCCCTAAAGAGCACTTAGGCTTGCCGGACCGAGAAGATGTTAGGTATGGAGTGATTGCCTACAAGATTGCGGCTCATGCGGCTGATCTAGCAAAAGGCCACCCTGCCGCACAGTTTCGCGATAATGCACTTTCAAAAGCAAGGTTTGAGTTTCGTTGGCAAGATCAGTTTAATTTATCTCTTGATCCGCCAAGGGCTCGTGAATTTCATGATCAGACATTACCTAATGAGAATGCTAAGACCGCGCATTTTTGTTCAATGTGTGGTCCGCATTTCTGTTCTATGAAAATCAGCGACGAAGTGCGTGAGTTTGCCAAGAAAAATGGATTGGATTCTCAAGAGGCGATCGAAATGGGTATGGAGGGCAAAGCACAAGAGTTTAAAGCAAAAGGAGGGGAACTTTATTCTTCATAGGAGGAAATGAAAATATCAGTTAACGATGAGAATTATGAAATACTAGATGATTCTAATCTAACATCCTTATTGAATTTATTAGGTATGAAAGATTTGAAAGGATGGGCTCTTGCTCTTAACGAAAAAGTAATTGCAAAGTCTGATTTTGATCAAACTAAGTTAATAGAAGGGGATCGGGTAATTCTAATCCAAGCGACTCAGGGAGGATAAATCAAAGTGGATATAATCTTAATTACTCAACCTAAACTTAAGCACACTGAAGCGACCACGATCTGTAAGCTCTTTGATTCAGGTTTGGAAAGGTTGCATATGCGGAAACCAGTTCATTCTGCCTTGGAGGTCTCCTGTCTGCTCGATGCCATACCCGATCACTTTCATTCCAATATCGTTATGCATCGTCACCCTGAGCTTTTAGGCGACTATAAACTTGCCGGTTATCATCATTCAGATGGTGAGCAAATTCAAAAGTGTAATGGAAGCATCAGTAAGTCTGTTCATTCGCTTTCTGGTCTCGCTGATGTAGACAGCAGGTTCGATTATTTATTTTACGGACCTGTATACAAATCGATTTCCAAGCAAGGCTATCGCCCTAAAATACCTCTGCCCGAAGTGAAGGAAGTGCTTCTATCCATATCACAAATTAATAATCGGCCAAAAGTTTTTGCCTTAGGGGGAATTCGTCGAAAAAAAGTTATTCCTTTATCTGAAGTTGGCTTTGATGGTTGTGCTTTATTGGGATCAGTGTGGGGGCACAGTGATCCAGTCAAAGCACTCAAAAGATTTAATCAGAGCTGCCTGAAGTCCTTGTTTTCACCTTTATGAGCTTTCTTGGAAATGTTTTAGGCAAGAATTCAGAAAAGTACCCCTTTTTATATTGCCTGACATCTGATGATGTCGATTCTTCTCATTCTGAACAAGTACTTACTTTATGCGAGGCGGGAGTCCGTTTAATACAGTTGCGTGCAAAGAAATTAAACAAAACGGATCTTTTATATGAGGCAAGACTTGCCAAGAGAATTTGTGAAGATTTTAAAGCTAAACTTATTATTAATGATCATGTAGAGATTGCGAATGAATGCGATGCTCATGGGGTGCACTTAGGTATTCAGGATATGAGTGTGAGCAAAGCAAGGAACTTACTAGGAGACTCTAGGATAATTGGGCTTACGATTCATTCTAAAGCTGAGATTAGTCAAGAAGGTCTTCCTGATGTGGATTACATTGGCATGGGGCCATTTCGCAAATCCGAAACTAAAACTGATCTAGAAGCGAAACTTTCACTTAAAGATTTTTCTGAAATGATTAATTCTGTGCACCCTGTTCCCGTATATTTAATTGGTGGTTTGGCCATAGAAGACTTAAGACTGTGCGAGCAACTTGGAAATAATGGAATTGCTTTATGTTCAGCATTAACGGATGGGAAATCTTTGGACACTTCAGCAATTACCAATTATGTTAACAAGGCCAGTGACCTAGAGAAGAATGTGGTCTTAGCCTGAGCAAATTATGAATAATATTCCACTAGAGATTGCCGGCCAAAAGTTTGATTCTAGGTTGTTTATTGGAACTGGGAAGTTCGCATCTGGTGAAACCCTGAGTCAAGTTATAGATGAATCCAGTACGCAACTTGTGACTGTGGCAATGAAGCGAGCTAACCCCAAAGATGATTCACGAGACTCGATACTTCCCTACATACAAAAATCGAATGTGCAGGTTTTACCAAACACTTCAGGTGTCCGCGATGCGAAGGAAGCTGTTTTTGTAGCCAAGATGGCAAGGGAAGCTTTACACACAAATTGGTTGAAGTTGGAGATTCATCCCGATCCAAAGTATCTAATGCCAGATCCTGTGGAGACGCTAAAGGCGACCGAGGAGTTAGCGAATCATGGTTTTGTGGTTCTTCCTTACTGCCATGCAGATCCAGTACTTTGCAAAAAATTGGAAGAGGCTGGTGCAGCTGCAGTTATGCCTTTAGGATCTGTCATCGGAAGCAATCGTGGACTGGATAGTCGAGAATTTTTACGAATTATAATTGAACAAGCGACCCTTCCTGTTGTGATAGATGCAGGAATTGGCTGTCCTTCACACGCAGCGGAAGCAATGGAAATGGGAGCATCCGCTGTTCTTGTGAATACAGCTTTGGCTGTTTCGCAAGATCCTGTAAAGATGGCACAAGCTTTCAAGCAAGCAGTGAATGCAGGTCTGTTGGCATCAATTGCAGGGATTGGTCCGGAGTCAGCGGTTGCACAACCTTCTTCGCCCTTAACAACCTTCTTAGGCTAAATTTAATTTTAAACTCGTGAGCAATTATTCCGATGTTTTTTCTAAGTTGGACTGGAGTTCATTCAATCATAGCATGGACTCTGTCACAAGAGACAAGATAGCTCTCGCAATCAATAGGGAAGGACGAGGAGGCATTGACGACTTTATTTCATTGCTTTCTCCTCTAGCTTCCATGGATTACCTCGAACCGATCGCCAGGTTAAGTAAGCATCTAACTGAAAAAAGGTTTGGTAAATCCATCCGCCTCTTTGCACCTATGTATCTCTCCAACGAGTGTAATAACATATGTGATTACTGTGGTTTCAGTCTCGGTAATGATATACCTCGTAAGACACTTTCAGAACCAGAAATACTCAGAGAAGCTGGATTTCTGAAAAAAAAGGGTTTTGATCATGTGTTATTGGTTACCGGCGAGTCTTCCCAAAAAGTTGGGGTTAACTATATAAACGATGCAATTCGCACCCTTCGCCCTCACTTTAGTAATATATCAATTGAAGTTCAGCCATTGAGTGCTGGAGAGTATTCAAAGTTAAAGAAAAGTGGCTTGCATGCAGTTTTAGTATATCAGGAAACTTATAATTTAGAGAGTTATGCAAATCATCACTTAAAGGGCAAAAAAACGAATTTTGAATGGAGATTAAACACGCCAGACCGACTTGGTGAAGCTGGAATCCATAAAATCGGTCTTGGTTGCCTTTTTGGTCTAACCAAGGACTGGAGAACCGATGCTTTTTTTGCCGCCCACCATATGGCTTATCTACAGCGGAAATACTGGCAAACTCAGTATTCCATGTCTTTTCCACGACTTCGTCCTTGCGAAGGTGAAGTTTCTCCAGTGGTTTCCCTGGAGGACAGGGATCTCGTTCAACTAATTTGTGCTTTTAGGATTTTTAATCACGAACTAGAAATTAGTATTTCTACAAGAGAGAGTTCTGCTCTTAGAAATAACCTTTTACCTTTGGGGGTCACCACAATGAGTGCTGGTTCAAAGACTAACCCGGGTGGGTATGCAGATGAGGATAGTCTTGAGCAATTTGAAGTCTCGGATGATCGCTCCGTTGATGAAATTAGTACTTTTCTTGACTCTGCCGGTTATGATGCGGTTTGGAAAGATTGGGACAAATCATACGATGAATCATTAGTGATACCTGATCAGAATCTAAATGATAGCATTGATCAAAACAGGAAGAATCCCATTTTTGTAAATTGAACTTTCTTAAAGAAACAGAGCTTAAGTTTTATGAAAGGCATTTGATGCTCGATACATTTGGTGTTGAAGCACAGAAAAAACTTAAGCACTCATCAGTTTTGGTTGTGGGAGCTGGTGGATTGGGCTGTCCTGTCCTGCAATATTTAGTTTCGGCGGGGGTGGGGAGACTTGGCATTGTTGATGACGACCGAATTGAAATTTCAAACCTTCAACGGCAGTTTCTCTATCAAATGAAAGATGTTGGTGAATGTAAGGCGAATGTTGCCGCAAAGAAACTAGCAGGGCACAACCCCCATGTGGAGATTGATCCAATAGTAGAAAGACTCACTCCGCAAAATGTCACGGAAATTTTTTCAAATTACGAAATAATTGTTGATGGAAGCGATAATTTCGAAACCCGTTATTTAGTAAATGATGCCTGTGTTCTTTTAAATAAGCCCCTTATTTTTGGGGCAATTTTTAAATTTGAAGGTCAATTGAGTGTCTTTAATTTTAATGGAGGACCCACTTATCGCTGCCTCTTTCCGCAAGCACCCGATGCAGACGCACGGCCTTCCTGTGCTGAAGCTGGTGTATTAGGAGTACTTCCTGGTATTATAGGTTCACTCCAAGCTCTCGAGGTAATCAAGGTGATTACTGGGATTGGCAAAGTACTGAGTGGGCAGGTTGTTCTATTTGATGCATTGAAACAGCAATTTTCTAAGGTAGAATTGGAACTTGATCAAAAAAACTTAAATATTACAGATCTTGAAGATATGCCTAATGAAATTTCTTGTACAGGCACAGATATTAATACAAAACCTGATCCTATTTGTGAAATTTCACCCCAAGAGCTCGTCGAATTTTTTGGCCATAAAAAAGCTCCTCATATTATTGATGTCAGAGAAAATTGGGAGAGAGAAATAGATTCTATTAATCCATCTTTACATATTCCATTGGGGTATTTCTCCGACCAGTCCGTCAGGCAAATCTTACCTCCTGATTTTCTTGATGAAATAATAGTTTATTGCAAAGCGGGTGTGAGAAGTCGGGAAGCTTGTGAAATACTTCATTCGATGGGTTATCAGAAATTAAATAACTTACAGGGTGGAATGATGAGGTGGCAGTCGGAAAAGATGCCAACCCTTTTAGAATAGTCCATTCTAAGTGAAAAAAATATTAGTAATTGGAGGTTCCGACGGGAGTTGTGGAGCAGGCATATTTGCTGATCATGAAACTTTGCATGCATTAGGCTCTGAAGTCAGGGTCGTAGTCACTGCAGTCACTTCTCAGAGTCATGATTGCTTTCTTGGATCGCATGCAATTCCTGTGGAGAGTTTGAAGTCACAGATTCAATCTATCAGCCAAGATACTTTCGATGCGGTTAAAATTGGTATGCTACCCACGCCCGGTTCTGTAAAGGTAGTGGGTGGATTTCTAAATTCTTTAGAGCAAAAAAGCGTCGTTCTTGATCCAGTTCTAAGCAGTTCAACAGGCGGTAGCCTAAATAACAATGAGACCATTTTAGCAATGAAGGAATTACTGTTTCCTATAGTTGATTTAGTAACACCAAATTTGCCAGAGGCGAAAATAATAGTTGGGGAAGATGTAAAGAGTTTAATCGGAATGAAGGAACTCGCCGCTGCATGTATGAGGTTAGGTTGCAAAGCAGTTCTATTAAAAGGTGGGCATTCGGAAGGAGAAGTATGCAAAGATATCTATATCGAAAAATCTGGCTCCCCAGTTTTTTTTCAAAGGAAAAGAATAAACCAGGGTACTGCGATTAGGGGCACGGGTTGTAGATTGGCCTCTGCTATTGCACATTTTTTTGCAAATTCCTCTTCCCTGGAAAATGCAGTGAAAGAAGGGGTTGGTTATTTACAGATTTATATCAAAAGAAAATTAGCTTTGAGCTAATTATTTTGAAAGTGCTACTCGGATGAGTTCTTCGGTAGATGCATTTTCTTCCATAGAGTCATAGGCTCTTCGAATCGCTTGGTCTGCATCTGTGGCTTTATATCCCAAGGTAAGAAGGGCAGATACAGCGTCTTGATAATGAGTAAGGTTTCCTCCCAAGTTTCGATTAATTTCAGTGTTTTCACTGGCTGAAGCTCTGGAAACGGAAGTGGGCGTTAATTCCTTGGGTAAGACTTTATCTTTCAATTCAACTACTATTCGCTCAGCCGTTTTTTTACCCAATCCTTGTGCTTTAGAAAGCATGGCTACATCTCCATTTGCGATGGAGATTTTAAGGGTAGGTAGGGATAAAGAACCCAGGAGGTTCAAGGCAATCTTAGGACCAATACCAGATACTTTATCCACAATCATTCGAAAAAAATCACGAGACTCTCGGTCCATGAATCCATAAAGAGTTTGGGAATCCTCCCGGTAGGTTGCGTGAGTGAAAAGCTTAACAGGTTCTCCCAGCTGGGGCAGCCGTTCAACCGTGGTTAAGGGCACATGGACCTCGTAGCCCATGCCATTGACCTCAAGAATTGCAAGCGTGAGTTGACATTCGATTAATTTCCCTTTGATAAATGCAATCATGATCTATCCTTGGAGCCCCAACACATCTTGCATTGAGTAAAGTCCCGGTTTTTGTTGAGCAACCCATTTAGCCGCACGTAATGCTCCAGCAGCAAAAATTACGCGATCAGTCGCACGATGGGTCAGTTCAATTCTCTCTCCGATTCCAGCATACATAACTGTATGTTCACCTACTATATCTCCTCCCCGAATGGCATGGGATCCGATTTCCTCGATTTTCCTTTCGCCTGGGATGCCACTTCTTCCGTGAGTTATGTCGTGGTCGTTAGCCTTTCGTGAGTCCTTAATTATTTCCAGAAGGCGATCTGCGGTTCCGCTCGGTGCATCTTTTTTAAGGCGGTGATGCATTTCTAAAACTTCTGGGTCAAAGTCACTTTTGGAATCAAGAACTCTAGAAACTTGCTGGGTTAGATAGAATAAGATATTCACACCAGTTGAGAAATTACCTGCCCAAACTACAGGAATCGGAGACAGGGTTTGAATGATTCTTTGTTTTAGGGCTCTATCATGCCCAGTTGTCCCAATAATCATCGGCTTGGCTGCTTGAACTGCCATTTCTGCCATCGGTAAAGTTGCATCGGCCAAAGAAAAATCGATCACTACATCACATTTGTGAATTTGCTCACTTGGATCATCTCCTTGGTCAATGGGTGCTGTTATCTCACAGTCATGCTGATCAGAGATGGCTGAAATCGCTGAGCCCATCCTGCCTTTAGCTCCACATAAAAGAATTTTGTTTCTCATTGAAAATAAATTTATAAGTTCTTTGCCATCTTTTCTAGGAGTAATTTGTTTGAAGAAGTCGGCGGGCAAAGGGGGAGGCGTACTTCTGGAGAGGAAATGATTCCTTTAAGATAAAGAAGAGTCTTAATGGGAACAGGATTGGGTTCACAAAAGATGTCGGTGAAAAAATTATAATTTTCAAGGTGAATATTTTGGGCATTAATAAAATTTCCATCAAGTGCACTGGAGACGAGATTGACAACCCTTTCAGCAATAATATTTGAGGCTACACTGACCACACCTTTTGCCCCGCACGCAATAAAAGGAAGCGTAAGACCGTCATCACCGGACAAAACTGTAAACTCCGAGTCTAGTTCCACGACTGTTTCAGAAACCTTGCTTGAGCGTCCCCCAGCTTCTTTCAAAGCGCAAATATGCGGATGTTTTTCTCTAAGCCTTTTAACTGTAGTGGTCGAAATCTCGATTCCACATCTAGAGGGAATGGAGTACAGTACTATGGGCTTTTCTGTTTTTTGTGCAATTTGGTCAAAATGAACAAATAATCCTTCTTGGGAGGGTTTGTTATAGTAAGGTGCTACTATAAGAAAGGCATCTGCTCCGGCTTGGTCAGCCTTTTCAGTCAAATACAGAGCTTCTTTTGTAGAGTTTGCACCCGTCCCGGCAATGACTGGCACTTTTCCATTAGCGATTCCGATCGTTTGACGAATCACTTCGATGTGCTCATCTTTAGTAAGGGTAGGGGACTCTCCAGTAGTCCCGCAGGGAACTATCCCTGCAACATTTCCTTCGATTTGTTTCGAAATTAGTTGGGTAAGGTCTTCAAATGAGACCTTCCCGTCTTTCATGGGTGTTATAAGAGCCGTGTGAACTCCGTGAAGTAGATTCTTGTCCATTATGAATAAATATGTGAGAAAGGTTATCCCGCTTTAATTTTCCATTCCCTTTCTCGAAAGGAAAATATAAGTGGTCAACTATTTAATGGTGGAAACGCATAAGATAAGAAATTTTTGTATCATCGCCCATGTCGATCATGGAAAGACAACTCTCTCTGATCGTTTACTTGAGCGTACCCGGACCGTTATGGCGAGAGAAATGAAAGATCAGCTTCTTGACTCGATGGATTTGGAACGGGAAAGAGGCATAACGATTAAGTGTCACCCAGTGTCCATAAATTATCGGGCGGAGGATGGCGATGATTATCTTTTTAACCTAATTGACACCCCAGGCCACGTTGATTTTTCCTATGAAGTTTCCCGAAGCCTTGCAGCCTGTGAGGGGGCACTCTTGCTTATTGATGCCTCCCAAGGTGTAGAGGCTCAGACCCTTGCTAATGCCCAGCTTGCCGACGAACAGGGCTTGGAGATTATTCCAGTAATTAATAAAGTTGACCTTCCCTCTGCCGATGTAGCCCGTGTTTCAAGACAAATTGAAGACACGCTTGCGATTCCAGCGGAAGACGCAATTCTTGCAAGTGGAAAGTCTGGAATCGGGGTGGATGAAATTTTGGAGGCAGTGGTGAAGAGATTACCTCCACCTCGCTGGGCAGAGCATCCGACGAGCAGGGCATTAGTTTTCGATAATCAATTTGATTCTTTTAAGGGAGTAATTTGCTATGTAAGAGTTTTCTCAGGAAATTTCCCTTTAAATAAAAGCCTGACCTTGATGAGCGATCAAAGGAAGACTCAAATTAAGGAAATTGGTAAATTCTGCCCTGCACCTATGTCCATGGACTCATTGGACGAGGGAGAAGTCGGCTATGTGGTAACTGGTATTCGGGATGTCGCAGAGATTAAGATAGGGGATACGCTTACTCTTAGCGATGATCCTGCAACAGAAATGTTGCCTGGATATAAAGAAGTTAGGCCGATGGTTTTTAGTGGTCTTTATCCATTGGACACCAACGACTATGAAAAACTAAAGAAAAGTGTCGGTAAGCTTAGGCTTAATGATGCAGCTTTTACTTTTCAGTCCGAAACTTCGGTTGCCTTAGGTTTTGGTTTTCGTTGCGGTTTCCTAGGACTTTTGCATATGGAAATTATTCAGGAAAGGCTCCGCCGGGAATACGACTTGGATTTGATATCTACTTACCCCAGTGTGATTTACCGGGTCTTCATGACTTCGGGTGAAATGATCGAAATTGATAACCCTTTGGAACTTCCTGATATTACCTTGATTGATAGAATTAAAGAACCCACTATAATTGCACGAATTCATGCACCCAATCAATCAATAGGCGACCTCTTGGCTCTGATTACGGAAAAAAGAGGTACTTGTAGCCATACGGAAACGATTGACGATACTCGAGTCATGATGACTTGCTCTCTTCCTTTGAATGAAATTCTCGTTGATTTTAATGATCGATTGAAAAGTATTACTCATGGTTACGGGTCGATGGACTATGATATGTCAGAATATGTGGAGTCATCTCTCGTGCGAATGGAGATCTTGGTAAACAGCGAAGCGGTCGATGCCTTTTCGACCATTGTGCACGCAGACAAAGCCGAAAGCAAGGGGAGGGCACTTTGTGCAAAACTTAAGGAGATTTTACCCAGACAATTGTTCAAGATTGCTCTGCAGGCTTCAGTTGGAACTAAGGTAATTGCCCGCGAAACAATTAGTGCCTTGCGAAAAGATGTAACTGCCAAGTGTTATGGTGGAGATATATCGAGAAAAAGAAAACTATTGGAGAAGCAGAAAGAGGGAAAGAAAAGAATGAAACAGATCGGAAGTGTTAACATTCCTCAGGAAGCCTTTGTCCAAATCTTAAAAAGTACCTCATAAACAAATTTATTTCATGAATGATCCCAAAAAATCGGTTTCTGATTCATCTTCTCAATTTATTAAAGCAACAAGGTCCCAGAAAAAGGGAGCCAAGGAAGTTTTACGGCTTGGACAAAAAGTCTATGATTACAGAAAAGATTTACTTAGTGAAGAAGACGCCCTTAATCTTGAAAAATCTAACAACGAGCTAAAGAGAGCTTTAAATGCGAAACCTGTTTCGGGGCCAGAACTTGAAGCAAAAGCAAAGAAAGTAGATCAGGAGCTACAGAAGTCAGGCGATCTTTACTACCACAAAAAGACATGGGTGGAGAATGTTGAAATGCTTTTAGTAGCGGCAATTGTGGTAATTGGAATCAGAAGTTTTTTTGTGCAACCGTTTATTATTCCCACAAACTCCATGTATCCTTCATTTTCTGGGATGCAACCTCATGTATATGAAAGTGAAGATTCTACCCCCGGGTTTGCTGGTAGATGTATGGATAAACTTTTCTTGGGGGCTTCACATTATAAAATTGAAGCGGAAGCTACAGGAGACCTTTATCTTAAATTACAGGGTCAAATGAGTTTTCGTTTTGATGAAGCAAAGTTTCCGGAAGGAAGGTTTTTTATCTTTCCTGCCACGATTAGAGAGTATGTTTTTGAAGTAGGCGGAAAGGAACATATTTTACGGGTACCTGCTGAATTTGATCTTGATGAACTTATAGCTAGGAAATTTGCTGGGGTTGAGAATTTACAGGATTTACCTCTTATTATAACTCAAGATCAAGGTTTCCCGAGCAATCGATTGAAGTTAAGTGATAAAACATTCAAGACAGGAGATCTCTTACTTGCGTTCGATATCTTACTGGGGGACGCATTGTTTGTAGACCGTTTTAGTTACAATTTCGTACATCCAAAATCAGGAGACCCAGCAGTATTTAGAACTGGATCTATAGATCATTTTAATCGAGAAATTAACACGAATGTGGTCAGTCAAATAGGCGAAGATAAATACTATATTAAAAGATTAGTTGGTGAACCTGGAGATACATTGGAAATGCAAGTTCCGGAAAATATTTTTTTAAATGGTACTGATGTGAGAAAAGGAGTTCCCGGGGTTATGTACCGGAATGGATTACCTTTAACTGGTAAGACTGCTTTTGACCGGAATCGCCAAAGAACAGAAGATTTAGCCAATGATCCTGCTGCTGTACCTACAGATGCCTATCCTGGATACAGGGCCGAAGGACTACTGACTAATAAATCAATTCTTAAAGTTCCCAAAGCAGAAGAAAACCCAACGGGTAAAAAAGCATATTTTGCAATGGGTGATAATTCAACCGATAGTTTGGATGGACGAGCTTGGGGATTTGTCCCAGAAAACGAAATTATTGGACGTGCTTTTCTAATTTACTATCCATTTACGAAAAGATGGGGATTTGCCGATTAATCATTAAACTTAAAATCCTAGTAGATATTTCGCACAATATGCATTATGTCTAATAAGTATCAATCTCCATTGTGGTTACAAGGTCGTTCTGCAGGTGTTCTCTTTCATCCGTCCTCTTTGCCCGGTACTTATGGGATTGGGTCATTAGGTTCTCATGCCTACCAGTTTGTTAACTTTTTAGAAAAAGCTGGTTTTTCTTTTTGGCAAATGTGTCCTGTTGGTCCAACAGGGTTTGGAGATTCTCCCTACCAAGTCTTCAGTTCCAGTGCAGGTAATCCATATTTTATTGATTGGGATAAATTGATTGAGCTTGATTTGCTTGAGTCATCTGATTTATCAAACTTACAAAAATTACCTAGCCATGCAGTTGATTACGGTTCGCTCTATGCCGAATTTTATCCAGTGGCCAGACTCGCATACGCTCATTTTAAGGAAAAGAAACAATATGTAGAACGGGAATTTGGTGAGTACAACAATTTCATAAATCAAAATCCGTGGCTTAAGGCTTATGCTTCTTTTCAGGCGATTAAATTACTTCATGAAAACCAGCCTTGGTGGATGTGGGGAGATAAATACAGGCATTTTTCTTATCTCGATTCCTTGGATGATGAAACCATAGCTCCAGAAGTAGATTTTCAGGTCTTTCTCCAATACCTTTTCTGGGGACAATGGAAAAAACTTAAATCTTATGCTAACCGCAAAGGAATTTCCTTACTTGGTGATTTACCCATATACGCTGCACCTGACTCTTCGGATGTTTGGGCTCATCAAAACCTTTTCCAACTTGATCAAGAAAATTCGACTTTTCAAAATGTAGCAGGAGTACCTCCTGATTACTTCAATCAGGATGGACAGCTTTGGGGTAACCCCCTTTATGATTGGCAAGCTCATGCAGAAGAGAATTTCTCATGGTGGATCGATAGACTGAATGCTCAGTT
>MDTB01131904.1_pt1 | contig 15257 bp, 14 predicted proteins | sample 811161 | NCBI WGS metagenome assembly MDTB01 (sample SAMN05326650, study PRJNA326480) | marine metagenome | isolation source: seawater | place: Mediterranean Sea | collected 2009 | reverse complement strand
TTAGTTGCTATTTCCCATTCATTCATCCATTCTGTAACAACAAAAAACCTATGTTCTGGTTTTCTTGTTAAAGATCCAAAAATATGAAATGGTGTTTCAACTTTAAGCATATCTTTTGCATTATATTGAGATATAAAGCCACAAATTGGAACTCGAGCACCATGATTTAATAAGGGAGCAACTGCTTTGGAAACAGATCCACCAACATTTTCAAAGTAAATATCTATTCCATTCGTACATACATTTTTTAGAGCATCTTCTAAGTCACCAGCTTTATAATCAATGCATTCATTAAAGCCTAAAACACTTTTTACAAATTCACATTTTTCTTGACCTCCAGCAATTCCGATTACGTTACACCCATATATTTTTCCTAGTTGCCCAACTACAGTTCCTACTGCGCCTGATGCTGCAGATACAACAAGAGTTTCTCCAACCTTTGGTTTACCAACTCTGTTGAGTCCAAAATATGCGGTTCTTCCAGGCATTCCTAGAGTTCCTAAAAATGATGACAGGCCAATGCTTGCATCAGCAACTTTCATTAGAGTAGGATCAGTATCTTTTGCTTTGATATATGTTTGCCAACCCTTATGTGCACAAACTTTATCTCCAACTTTAAAAAGGTCAGAATTAGTTTCAACAACTATGCCAGCCGTTTCGCCTGTCATCGGCTGACCTATTTTTGCAGGTGCTGCATAAGATCTTGAATCATTCATTCTTCCTCTCATATAGGGATCTATAGAGAGATATTTGACTTCTATAATAATTTCATTATTTTTTAAAGTTGTAATTTTTTCTTCATTTAACTTCCAGCAATTGTCATCTGGCATTCCAGATGGCCTTTTATCTAATAAAAGTTGTTTATTTGTATATTCCATTTTTACTTAACTACTTATGTTGAGTTTATTAGTTCTTTAAAATGCTTTCTGCAAACTGTTTTATAAATATCATTTCCTCCAATCAAAACTTTTTTTCCACTTGTCACAACTTTACCATTTTCATCAAGCCTTACCACCATTGTTGCTTTTTTATTGCATTCACTGCAAATCGTCTTTAGTTCCCTTAAGTTATCTGCAATGGCCAATAGTTCTTTACTTCCTTCAAATAACTTTCCTTGAAAGTCTGTTCTAATTCCATAACACATAACTGGAATACTCAATTCATCAGCAACTTGACCAAGATTATGAACCTGTTCTTTTGATAAAAATTGGGCTTCATCTACAAATATACAACTTATTTCTTTATGATTATTTTTTTTAATTTCCTCTAAAAAATTATATTTTTTATCAGCTATTATAGCTTTTGCTTCTAGACCTATTCTTGAAATTATCTTGCATTCTGATTTTTCTTTTAATTCCTCAGGAATGAACAGCATTGTCTTCAAATTGCTCTCCTTATAATTGTGATTTGATTGAAGAAGGGCAGTTGATTTACCAGCATTCATTGTTGAGTAGAAGAAATGAAGTTTTGCCATATAATTATTATATATCTTTAATTTGATTACTTGTTTATGAATGTTTTTGATGAAAATGGCATTACTCATTTAGATTTACATGGAGTAAGACATTCAGATGTCCCAGATGAGGTAATTGATTTTATCTTTCAATATCAAAATCTTATTCCATTGATAATTATCTGTGGCAATTCAAACAAAATGATTCAATTAGTTGAATCTTCTCTTAATTCTAATTCTATAATGTTCTCAATGCCAAGATTTGGTATTATTAGAATCGAAAAACTATGAGTAGCACAGATATACTTCTTTTTGAGAGTCAATTAACAGATGAAGAATTAATTATTCAGAAATCTGCAAACAATTATTGTCAATCTAAATTAATGCCTCGCATTCTTGAGGCCAATAGAAATGAAGTATTTGATAAATCTATATATAAAGAAATGGGTGAAATGGGTTTTTTGGGAGCCCCGATAAAAGGATATGGCTGTGCTGGAACAAATTATGTTTCTTATGGATTAATTGCCAGGGAGATCGAAAAAGTTGATTCAAGTTTTCGCTCTGCATACAGCGTTCAAACATCACTATCAATGCATGCAATATATGAATTTGGATCTGAGGAACAAAAAGATTTTTATCTTCCAGTTATGTCAAAAGGTGAAAAGATTGGATGCTTTGGTCTAACAGAAGCTGATGCTGGTTCTGACCCTGGCTCTATGAGAACAAATGCAAAAGAAAAGGATGGAGGATACTTTCTAAATGGTTCAAAAAACTGGATAACAAATTCTCCAATTGCAGACGTCTTAATAATTTGGGCAAAAGATGAGCAGGGTATTTTAAGAGGCTTCATTGTCGATAGAGAATCAAAAGGTCTGACAACTCCAAAAATAGAGGGTAAGTTTGCTCTTCGAGCTTCTGAAACAGGCCAAATATTTCTTGATAATGTTTTCGTTCCCAAAGAAAAAGTTTTACCAAATGTTCAAAGTTTTAAAGGACCATTCTCTTGTTTAAATATGGCTAGGGATGGAATTGCGTGGGGCGCAATAGGTGCAGCTGAATTTTGTTGGAATGCAAGCTTAGAATATTCTTTAGATAGGCAACAATTCGGAGAGCCTTTAGCAGCAAAACAACTTGTTCAAAAAAAACTTGCTGATATGCAGACTGAAATTGCTCTTGGGCTTCAGTCTGTTTTAAGACTTGGAAGATTAATTGATGAAAAAAAAAATGGAGCCAGAGATGATTTCACTTCTTAAAAGAAATAACTGTCAAAAAGCTTTGGACATTGCGCGAGTGGCAAGAGATATTCATGGTGGAAATGGTATCTCAGATGAATATCATATTATAAGACATTGCATGAACCTTGAGGCTGTAAATACATATGAGGGCACAAGTGACATACACGGCCTGATATTAGGAAAATATCAGACCGATATAGCCTCTTTTTAATTCTCTAGATATTTTTTAAGAAAATCTTCTTGAACTTGATAATGTTCTAATCTTGCAAGTTCTCCATAAAACCCATGACCTTCATATGCTTGCATGTGCCAAACGTAAGTTTTGTCATATTTCTCCATTTCGCTCCTTAAAGATCTTGCATGTTCAACTGGAACTACATTGTCATTGGCGCCATGAGATATTAAAACAGGTGCTTGTATATTTTTAACATGAAGCAATGGTGAAATTTGATTTATATATTCATCAGCACCTTCTCCTTTATCATCTCCCCATTCTAGTCTTCCTTCATCTTCCCATGTGTTGAATCTACTAGATTTTGAACCAAAGCTTTTAAGCAAATCTCTCATATCTGCTACTCCAACAAAATTAATAACACATCTATATAATTCTGGAGTAAAAACTGCTCCAGCCATTGCAGCATATCCACCATAACTTCCACCAGCAATACAAACTCTATCCTTATCAGCATATCCATTTTCTATAGCCCATAGAACTCCATCAGATAGATCATCTTGCATGGTTTTACCCCATTGACGATTCCCAAGCACATAATGATTTCTACCATATCCTGTTGAACCTCTATAATCAGGTTGAAGAACGTTATAGCCTCTGTTTGTCAGGAATTGTACCCAACCATCGTAGCCAAATGATTCTTTTACATTTGGACCACCATGAGGAAGAATTATTAAATAATTTCGATCTGTTTTCTTTTTGGTTTTTGAAAGGTATGCAGTTATTTGTAATCCATCTCTTGCTTTGTATTTCACAACTTCTTTTTTAGATAGATTACTTCTATCAAGCCAAGGATTGTTTTGGTACAACATAAACACTTGACCCTTCAAAAGATCAAAATAATAGTAGTCGCCGGGATTATTGGAGTTATATACCAAGAATACTCCTTTTGTATTATTCTGATCAGAAGTAGTAACTCTTACCCAATCATTTGGAAATATAGATTGTAAAGATTCCATTAATTGTCTTGAGGAAAAACCTTCTTTATCCACATTGTCAACTTCATCGTTAACAGCATTTGATTCATCATCGAAATATATCGTTACGGGTTTATCGGCAGAATAAGTGAGCGACCTTAATTTATTTGTTTTCTTATTCACATTAGCACTTATTGAACCACCTGGCCTGCAACCACCTGTAAAACCTCCTACATCATAAGTACCATCTTCATAGAGCTTTTCAGAAAACTCTTTTGTGGCTGGGTCATACAAATATAGCGCATTAGTATCGTTGTCTTCGACAATATTTCCTGAGCTATCAAATTTAGAGCCTGATACAAGCCATTTCCCATCACCAGCTAGAGCAACTGGAACGAAACTAGGATCTTGACAAGTATATCTATAATGTTCATTCCATTTTTTAGTTTTCTTGTCATATGTATACATTACTCTTTCAATCCCTACATCAGTCAAAACACCTACAGGATATCCTTCATCATCTTCTACGGACCCATAAATAACTTCATATGAATCAATATCTGGCCCTCTAGCCAAAAGTTTTGGAACCCCAGTTCTTATATTTAATTTGTAATAGTCTGATACTCTTGATCTTCTATTATTCCAGTAGACAAATACCTCATCTTCATTTTCAAGATTCATGTTATACACTTCAAAGCCTCTCAGACCCTCTGCACCAAAGTTATATTCCAGAAGTGATCTTTTCTTTGATCCGTCAGCATTCATTGCAAAGACTTGAAGTGCGTTCATGTTTCTCCCAACTTGCTCAAATGCTTGAGGCATAAAAACAAACCTTTCATCACTTACCCAATCAAACATAGATATTCCGTCACCAGGATTACCTGAGAATAGAACTCTTCTACTCATATCAGATAAGTCTATTATTGTTAATCCTCTGTATCTTGAATCTTTTTCAACATATTCACTTTTCACATCGTGAATATCACATTTGTTTTCTTTTGGTGAGGTAAGTATCGCCAGGTACGTGCCGTTTGGAGACATATTAAATCCATAAGAATTAGACCAACAGGCAAGATTTTCTAGTGGTATTTCCTCATATTGAGCTTTTAAGTTTGTTGAAACTAAGCCAATACATATTGTTAACGATAGAATAATTGAATTTTTAAGTATGTTCATAATTTTAAATTTTGATGTGTTTGAAATATTTTAGCTAATTAAAGCATTCGACAAACTTAGATTATATACAACTTTTGCACAAATACTAATAGATTATGCTTGTGTTTGAGCGATTTTTTATACAAAATAGTTTATTAAATGCTATTTTAGCGAAATATACATGTGGGGATTTTATGAATATTAAAAAATTATACACTTTATTGGCATTAGGGATTTTTTCTATCTCAATAAGTGCTGATAATCCTGGCGAGATTGTTGAAGAAACTGCGCCTCAAGATGAAGCCGTTGAAGAGGTTGTAACTGATGAATCTGTTCCGACTGACACAGATCCTGTTGTAGAAAATGAAGATGGCGCTGTTGTTCTTGAGAAGGTAGTTGTTACTGGTTCTAAAATCAAGAAATCTCAGGTTGAAGGCCCTTTGCCTTTGCTTGTTATTACAAAAGAGGATATTGATAACTCAGGTTTTAGAAATATAACTGAAGCACTTCAATCTATTCCTTCTGCAAATCAATATACGCAGAACGAATCTTTAAACAATAACTTTACACCTAATGCTAATGAGTTAGATTTAAGAAATCTAGGACCAGGTCGTGTTCTATACTTGATTAACGGTAGAAGAACAGCTGATTATCCATTGCCCTACAACAATGCTGGAAATATTAATAATATTGGTATCGTCCCTGCAGGTTTAATCGACAGAATTGAGATTTTATCTCAAGGAGCTTCAGCTATTTACGGTTCTGACGCTGTTACCGGTGTTGTAAATGTAATTACAGTTAAAGGAAAAGATTTTCAAGAGTTAGATGTTGATTTGCTTGAAACAAAATATGAGGGCAAAAACCAATATTCAGTATCTTATACGGCTGGTGGATTTTTTGGAAACTCCAGCTGGACAATTGGTCTTGATTTAACCCACGTAGATCCAATGACCTATGCTGACAGACCTGGCCATGATTCATTTGTAAATGATCCAGATTATGGAGTTGGTTATACACCCCCAAGATATGGTTTGTATTGGTATACTCTAGGTAGTTATGGTGGTAAAAGAGGCTGGTACGGATCTGAAGAGTTTCCAAGCACTCCTTCATGTGCTGATTTAAGTGGTGGAGAGTATTTTGATTTTGATAAACAAGATCCAGAATGGCTTTATAGTGGTTCACTGCCTGGCAGAGGTTGTGGATGGGATTATGGTAGTGATAGATTTGGAGGCAGCTCTCAAACTATTGTAAACGAAAGAGATGATAATACAGCTTTACTTACCTTCACACATAATTTTGATAATGGCATTGAAATGAATGCTAGAGCATATAGATATTATGATGAAGCTTTTTATAGAGGCTATCCTAGATTCTATCAAGACTTTAATTTCCTAGATCCCGGTAGAATTGGCGCCTTACAAGCAGAGTCAACCGATCCTTATAATAATCTTTCAGGAACTTATGGTGGAAGCCAGAATGGTTCATTAGTATCACAATATTTCTTAAGATTTTTTGCTCCTGGCCAAGGTGAAAATTTTGATAGACGTAATGATATTACTGAAGAAGTAAATGATTTCTTTATTGGATTTAATGGTTTCTTCAATAACGGTATGGAGTGGGATTTTGGTGTTAATACTACTACATATGATTATGAGAATCAGAAGTTAGACTTTACTACTGGCTTAGATGATTACTTTAGAGGAATTGGAGCAACTAATCCTGATGGAAGTTTAGTGACTGGAACTTATTTAGGTGTTCCATGTCAATCAGGGTTATTTGGAAGCTTTAATAACTGTTTTTTGCCTGATAGATTATTTGGCGTTATGACAAATGATCAGCTTGGCGAGTATCTTGCCGATGATACTCTTTTTGGTGAATCTAGTCAGACTACAGTTGATTTCCTTGTGACTGGTGAATTCGAGGCACTTAACAGATTTATTGGTTTCGCTGCGACTCTTGAATATCAAGATCAAGATTATAAGCTTACTCCTAGTGATATTAGACTTGGTTTAGGTGATGTCTCGTTCAGATCAGGTTCAACAATTGCTGGTGGTGGTGATAGAAACAGAACATCTTTAGGTGTTGAATTTGCTTTACCAGTAACTGATAAACTAGAAATGACTTTAGCAACTAGATTTGATGACTATGATGATGATTCATCAAATGTTGGATCTAGAAGATCTACTATGATTAACTTTGCATATAGACCAAATGAATCTTTGCTTATTAGAGGTTCTGCATCTGAGACTTTTAGAGCTCCAGATATGAATTATCTCTTCCAAGACGAATCTTCTGGTTATTATAATAGTTTGACAGACTACACAAAGTGTTATGCTTTCTATCTTTCTGGTGACCCGCAATACGCTAATTATCAGACATATCAAGATTGTGAAATTTCAACACCTTCGGTTCAAGGATTCTTTAGCGGTAATACTGAGCTTGAAGAAGAAGAGGGAGAAAACTATCAACTAGGTTTGGTTTGGTCAATAAACGACAATACAACTTTTAATGTTGATTTATATCAAGTGATTCTTGATAGAAGTGTTAGTAGAGAAAGCCCATCAGCTTTAAACCTGAATGAGGGTAAATGTCGATTTGGTGAAGGTTTTGTAGCTTTCATGGAAAATGCAAATATACCTGACAGAGATTGTGATGTTATATATTCTAAAATTACTAGAGAAGGGATTACAATTGATCCAATTTCTGGTGTCCCAACCTTATTTGGTGATTGGTTAACTGTAATTCCTGATTATGTAAACCAAAGTTATTTAGAGTATCAAGGTGCGGATTGGAGTCTAAATTACCAACTCGAAACTGAAAATGCTGGTGACTTCTATTTTGGAGTTCTTTCATCACATATTTTAGCTGTTTACTCAAAATTTGATGCTCAATCAGAAGAAATTGAATTCCTAAGTTATTACACTTATGAGCCAAGATCACAACAAAATGCATCAATTTCATGGATTTATCAAGACTGGAGCACAACTTTATTCATGGATAGGCTTGGTCATATGGAATGGGGTTCTAGAGGAAAATCAGATCCTCATATCATATCTAATTTGACAACTAGTTATAACTTTAGTCCTGATTTGAATTTATATTTAAGTATTAGGAACCTAGATGACAAAATGCCTCAAAGGGATCCTGGTTATGGATATCCATACTATAACCAAAACTACTTTAGTGCTTTTGGTCAGTATTATTCATTAGGATTTAACTATAGATTCTAATTTTTTATATTTTAAATAAACGCCTTTATTTAAAGGCGTTTTTTTTAGAAGGTAATTTATTCGAAATATACAAATAAATTAAATATAATGAGTAATCAAATTAACTCAATAAATATGAATAAAAAAATCTTTTTAGTTCTTTGTATGTCAACTGCAATTTCGTCTCAAGAAATAGTTGATGATGCAATAGACTTTCAGGTTGATGCATCTAATTTATCTGTTGATGCTCAAAAGAAAGTTGAGGATCTTGATGAAGCTTCTAAAAAACTATACTTTGAGTACAAAGACACTTTGAATGAGTACAAGGCTTTAAAAAATTATGATGATCAATTATCTAAAATAATTAATTCACAAGTTGAAGAAATCAAAAGTATAAAAGAACAATTAGAATCTATAGATATTATTAATATCGATATATTGCCGCTTTTAAATAGAATGATAGATTCATTGAGAAAATTTGTGGAGCTCGATCTTCCTTTCTTATTTAATGAAAGAATAAAAAAAGTAAATGACTTGGACGAACTTATGCTTAGATCTGATGTAACAACTGCAGAAAAGTTTAGAAATGTTTTTGAAGCTTATCAACAGGAATCAGAATTTGGTAAAACAATTGAAAATTATCCTGGCTATTTATTGATAGACGATCAGGAACTCGCTGTAGATTTTTTCAGACTTGGTAGATTAGGACTATTTTATAGAACACCTGATGGAGCCGATACTGGATACTGGGATCAAAAGTTAGAATCATGGAAACATCTTGGCAATGATTTAGATCAACCAATCAAAGATGCTCTCAATATTTCTAATAGACAAGCACCTCCTAATTTTATCAATTTGCCTTTGAAACCAATTAGTGATGATGAGGAATAACATGAGAATTTATTTATTAGCTTTATTAGTTTCATCATCATTATTTGCGCAAGAAAAAGAAGAGATACCTATAGAAGAAATAAGAGACAATAAAATTAAAACACTCTTAGAAATTGTTAAAGAGAATAGAGATATCTATGTATCTGAAGATAAAATCAGACTAGATAAATTTATTAAATTAGTAAACGAAAGAGAAAAATTGCTTCAAGATGCTAAAAATCAACTTGCTGCAGAACAAAGACGAAATAAAAGACTGGAAGAAACATTTGAAGCGAATGAAAAAACATTAGCTGAACTTGAAGATAGTCTTCAGATAAAAGTTGGAGTTTTAGGTGAGTTATTTGGTGTTACAAGACAGTTTGCTGGTGAATTATTAGCTAGTTCAGAAAATGATGTAAGTTTTTATGAATTCAAAGATAGACCAGATATTTTAAGAAATGTTGGGTCTAAGAAAATCCATAATCTAGAAGATTTTGAATCATTATGGTTGAGCTATTTTGATCAAATGGTAGCAGGAAGCGAAATAAGATCATTCGAATCTTTTATTACTTTACCAAATGGAGAAAATATATCAGGAATAGTCACACGATATGGCTTATTTAACGCAGTTCATAAAAATAGTTTTCTTGAACCTGAACAATCATTGAATTCATTTCAATTATTGGCCAATCAACCTGAATCAAATATCACAAGAACCTTAAGAAGGCATGCTAGAGCATCTGATTACAGAACAGTTTCAATTGATCCAACAAGAGGATTTTTGTTATCACTTTATCTTGATAAACCAGGTTGGTTTGAAAGAATTGCTCAAGGAAAGTCTATAGGTTTTATAATCGTTTTAATCGGTTTATTTGGAGTGGCGTTTGCTTCTTATAAATTATACTTGTTATCTATATATTCAAAAGAAATTACTGATGAAGATAGTGAAGAATCAATAATCTTCAAAATGAATTCAGTTACCTCAAAAGAATTATCTTCTGAATCAAAAGAAAATTTAATGGATGAATTGATAATCAATTACTCGTCTAAGGTTGATTGGGGCAATAATTGGATTAAATTTTTTGCTGCTGTAGCACCTTTACTTGGATTGCTTGGAACTGTTATTGGTATGATAGAAACTTTTCAGGCAATTACTTTATTTGGAACCGGGGATCCAAAACAAATGGCTGGAGGCATATCTCAAGCTTTAGTAACAACAATGCTCGGTCTTATAGTTGCTGCACCATTGCTTGGTTTTTATACTTATTTAGCCGAGAAATCATCTTCAATTGTTCAATTTTTAGAAGAAAAAGCGTCGTATATTTTATCGAGAAGTTAAATGATATTAGATGAATTATTTACAAGAGGTGGCCCTGTATTATATTTGTTATTTTTATTAACCTTCTTAATTTTTCTAGTGCTAATTAATAAATATTTCTTTTTAATTTATGACAAAAAATTTTGGTTAGATAAAAATCTTAATAATTTCATTAATGACAATCCTCCATCACAAGTGTCTTTAAAAACAGTTGAGTCAACTTACATCGCTGAACTCAAAAGAGTTTCAAACTCAAATATTAAAATTTTAGATGGATTAATTGGCATGTGTCCTTTAATAGGGCTACTAGGTACTGTCTATGGAATGATTGAAGTTTTTGAAGTTTTGTCGTTCTTAGGAACAGGTAATCCAAGAGCAATGTCTTCGGGTGTTGCAAAAGCAACAATTCCAACAATGGCAAGTATGGTTATTAGTCTTTTTGGTTTATATTTTAGACAAGATTTAACTTATAGAATTACAAAATACATAGACGAAGCAAACATGCTTTTTAAAGAAAAAGGATACTCACATTGAGAAGAAAAAATAGAGTAAAGAGCGAAGAGAATAGTTTGGATCTTACACCAATGATGGATATTGTTTTCATCATGTTGATCTTTTTTATTGTGACGACTTCATTTGTTAAAGAGACAGGAGTTGATATTAATAGGCCTAATGCTGAAACTGCTGAAAGAGATGAAAGAGGGAACATTCTTGTTGCAATAACAGCCACAAATGAAATATGGATTGATAAAAGACGAGTAGATCTTAAAGCGGTAAGAGCAAACATAGAAAGATTAAAAATTGAGTATCCAGAGGGCTCTGTAATTATTCAGGCTGATAAAGAGTCTAGATCTGGCTTACTTGTAGAGGCGATGGATCAGATTAGATTAGCAGGAGTTCAAAATATTTCAATTGCTGCAAAAAATGATTCGTGATTATAGAAAATTTATAACTATTTTAGTGCCATTTTTGGCAACCTTTATCGTTTTTTTAATAATTCAACAGTTAATAACAAGATCTGGAGACGCTGTAGACAAAAATAGAAATCCTAATTTAGTAGAATTTATAAGGATCAAACAGAATGATAATTTGCAGGAGAGATCAAGAGTATTACCTGAAAAACCCCCTCAACCAAAAAGACCTCCTCAACCAAAACTTGAACTGGATGATTCTAAACCACCTCCAATGAATAGCTTTGATTTCGATGTACCAGATTTTTCATTACCAACAGACTTTTCTGGCGCTTTTTTAGGTTCACTGGATGGTCTTACTTCAGGAACTAGTCAATTGATACCTATTGTAAAAGTGGCACCAAGATGTCCAAGGGAGGCTGCAATGTCTGGAATAAATGGGTCAGTCTTAATGTTGCTAAATGTTAATGCTTTAGGTAAAGTTGACAACATTGTAATTAAGCAAGCTAAACCACCTAGTGTTTTTAATTCTGAGGCAGCAAGAGCAGTTAGGCGTTGGCAGTTTAAACCAAAAACAATTGATGGAGTAGCAGTTGATCAAATAGGTGAATTATTAGTGGAGTTTGTGTGTAATGTTTAAAAAATTATCTACATATATTTTAATAATAATGCTGTCGTTTGCAGCATCAGCCTCTGAAGACTCAATCAGTCAATTCACATATGGGTACCTTAAAAGAGTAAATGATTTTCTAAGTGAGGGCGATTATGAAAACGCCGAAAAAGAGCTATCTATAATATCAAAAAGATATTTCTTGAATGAACAGAGTTATGAACGATCACTAATCAATCAACTTTGGGGAAATTTGTATGCAACTATTGGTGATTATCAAAAAGCTATAGATTCATATGAGGCTTCCTTAAGATTTAGAAAAATTCCATTAATTACAAATCTACAGGTAAGAGCTAACCTTGCTCAATGTTATTTTCAAACAAAAGATTTTGATAAAGTAATAGAAACACTTTTAACTTATAAAAATATCGCAGAACAAAGAGGCCAAGAATTCTCACCTCAAAACATGATTTTGTTAGGAATTGCATATTACTATTTAGAAAATTTCGAGGAAGCTTATAACTATATATCAGCAGCAAACGATAATTCTCTTAAATACAAAGAGGATTGGTTAAAATATGAACTTGCTCTTGCGGTTAAGTTAAATAAAATAAATGATGCAATAGATGTTGGTCAAATTCTCGTTTATATTAATCCGGATAAAAAAGAATATTGGAAACAAGTTAGCGGTCTTTATTACACACAAGCGAAGGATAGTGAGTCTTTAGCAGGTCTTGAGCTAGCCTTTGACAATCAATTGCTTGAAGAAAATAAAGAGTATCAAGATCTTGCTAGATATTACTTGTATAAAGGCTTGCCACAAAAAGCTGTAAAGGTTCTTATAGATGGCTTAAATAAACAAAAACTAGATGAGAATAAAGAAAATTTAGAATTAATAGCTGATTCATTTTTTATTGCTAGAGATAGGAAAAATGGAATAATTTATCTTGAGAAATCTCTAGGTCTTGAACCGGATCCAGATGTAGCTTTTAAAATCGCACGATTTGGATTTGAAGATGAAAATTGGAATTTAGCTAATAAATTCTTCAACAAGGCTTTACAAATGGGTTGGGACAAAACACCAGGGAGAATTGAATTACTTTTAGGAATTACTCAGTATGAGCTAGGTAATCTACAAAAGTCATTAAGCTTTTTTAATATCGCTAAAGAAGAAGAGGATACTAAGACAGCAGCTGAGGGTTGGATTTCTTACATAGATGAAATTGTAAAAAATTCATAATCAAATGATTCACACTAAAAATCTAATCAAGGTGTATCAAGCAGGATCTCAAGCTGTTCAAGCTCTCAAAGGTATAAATCTTGATGTCAACAAGGGAGAATTCATTTCAATTATGGGGCCATCTGGCTCTGGAAAGTCTACTTTAATGAATATAATAGGATGTTTAGATTCTCCCACAGATGGTGATTACTATCTTAATGATAAGTCTGTAAGTCAATTAAGTGATGATGAATTAGCTAAAATAAGAAATAAAGAAATAGGCTTTGTATTTCAATCTTTTCATTTACTTCCAAGAAATACTGCTTTTGAAAATGTAATGCTACCTTTAAAGTATGCTGGTTTGGATAAAAATGTTGCAAAAAAAAAGACAGAAAAAGTAATTGATCTTGTTGGTTTATCTAGTAGATCTAATCATACACCTGCAGAATTATCTGGAGGACAACAACAAAGAGTTGCAATAGCTAGAGCATTGGTAAACAAACCGAGTATTTTATTTGCAGATGAGCCAACAGGAAATTTAGATTCAAAAACTGGACAAGATGTGATGAAAATCTTTAAAGATCTAAATGAGCTTGGTCAAACGATAATTTTGATAACTCATGAGAATGATATTGCAAGACAGTCTAATAGAATTATTACTATTATGGATGGTCTGATAGAATCCGACACAAACTAATGAAAATGAATAATTATAATTTTATTTTACTAAGCTTTTTTATACTTTATGGGTGTGGCAGTGGTGAATCTAGTGATACACAGTTTTATAAAACAGAAAAAACTACATCTCAGGTTTTAGAGGTTTCTATTGAAGCCTCTGGTGTAATAGAAGCTATTTCATCTGTGGAAATAAAATCTAAAGCATCTGGAGAAGTTTTATTCTTAGGTGCAGAAGTTGGCGATTTTGTTAACAAAGGTTTTATGTTGGCGCAAATTGATCAAAGAACAGCTAATAATATTGTTGAACAAACAATGTCTGATTTAGAAGCAGCTAAGGTTAGATTAATTAATGCAGAATCTCAGTATGAAAGAGGAATAGAACTTCATAAGAACTCAAGCATTTCTGACAAAGACTTTGAGGATATTAAAGAAAATTTCGCTCAAGCTAAATCTACTTTAGTTAGAAATGAAGTTTCTTATGAAAATGCAAAAATTTCATTAGATGACACAATTGTAAAATCTCCAATTAACGGAACTGTAATATCTAGACCTGTTGAGGTTGGTCAAGTTATTTCTTCTCCAACGTCAGCATTTGGAGAGGGAAGCATATTGATGACTATGGCAGACTTATCTAAGGTTAGAGTAAGAGCATTAGTTGATGAGATAGATGTTGGAAAAGTTGCATTAGGCCAAAAAGTATCTATTAAAGTTGCAGCTTATAGAGATAAAGAGTTTATTGGAACAGTCTCTAAAATCGAACCAAAGGCATATGTTCAACAAAACGTGACAACCTTCCCAGTTTTAATTGATATTAATAATGAAGAGAATTTATTACTAATTGGAATGAATACCGATGTAGAAATACAGATTTTGAAGAAGGATGTCTCTTTAAGCATTCCAACAATGTCTTTGAGAACTAGGAAGGATATTTATACTGCTGCCGCAATTTTAAATATTGATAAAGTTGATATAGAAAAGTTTTTAATTGAAAAGGTCGACGGTGAAAACTTTAACAAATTTATAGTAATTAAAGATTCTAAAGATGGCCCATATTTATCATGGGTTAAAGTAGGAGTATCTGATTTATATAATGTTGAAATTATTGAAGGCTTAACTGATGGAGATACTATATACATACTTCCAAGTAAAAGCCTTTTTGATTATCAACAGCGGTTTAAAGAAAGAGTAAGTGGAACTTTTAGTTTTGGATAATGTTAGTTGAAGAGTCTATAAAATCTGCTGTATCGTCAATTAAAACAAATGGTGTAAGATCATTTTTGACCGCTTTAGCAATAATCATTGGAACTGCAGCAGTAATCACTGTAATAGGAATTGGTTCAAGTGCTGAAAAAGCTCTCGAAGCAAGTATTGATGATTTGGGACCAAGAACTTTATCAATTTTTCCAAGCCAAAGAAAAAGAGGTGGAGTTTCGTCTGGATTTAATCCTTT
>MDTB01174478.1_pt1 | contig 15263 bp, 5 predicted proteins | sample 811161 | NCBI WGS metagenome assembly MDTB01 (sample SAMN05326650, study PRJNA326480) | marine metagenome | isolation source: seawater | place: Mediterranean Sea | collected 2009 | reverse complement strand
GGGGTTTTTTGTTATTTACCAATAACTATATTGAATACTCATACATTGTCATTTAAATCAATCTAATAGTGAATTGATACCCCAAAAGTGATACCCCAGTTTATATTTTTAAGATTGACTACTTAATTAAAGTAATCTTTTGTGAAAGGATATTATCATCTGATAATAATTTTATCATATATATACCTGCAGCATTGGTTGATGCATTCCAAATCAGCTCATGATAACCTGCATTAATATAACCATCATACAAAATTTCAACTAATCGTCCCTTTATATCATAGATATATAATTTAATATAACTATTTTCTGATATATCAAATTTAATTGTAGTTGAAGGATTAAATGGATTAGGATAGGCCGCATATAAATGATACACTTCAGGAATTGGTTCGTACTCCATTAAGGTAGCACCATCAGCTAAAATATCCCCATAATTATTGATTATCTTATATCTGATTTCCAATGTTTGACGCTGGCTTGATGATAGACGATATAGGTTTAAGTTATGGATTCCCAAATCAAGGTTAATACGTCCTAAATTAAGCTCTTTAATACCCTGATCCAGGTTGCTTGCTTTTAATACGATATCAAACTGATTATTTAAATCTAAATCTTCAAATGATGTTTCCTGATCAATGACTTGTAATTTTACACTCATAATATTCTCAAAACCAGATAAATCTACACTTAAGATATCATTTTCAATCATAAACTCAACATCATTATTATACCCAGAAACATTCATTGCAGAGACTGCATTTTGACTGTTATACCAGTCCCACATATAAATAAAGGCTACAATATCCTGAATATTAAACTCCCCATCAAAGTTCTCAACAAGGTTTGGAGCAGTGCCTGTAAATGGACCTAACTCTCCTGACAAGTCATCATCTTGCCATAGAGTTAAAAACTCATTAACATCATTTGAATCTAAATCACCATCATTATCATAATCTCCAAACATTTGAACATTAAATTGATAAGTTAAATCACCTGATCCATCTAGATTCATGGCATAACCATCGTTGCTTAAAATTCCATCAGATGGAAAGAGAATATCGATTGTATCCATTGAAATAAGCCCATCAAAACTTATCGTCAAAATAGGACCTGAAATACTTAATTGATAATTAAGGTTATTTGATAATTCAGAAGATACAGAAATATTATCTATACTACCCTCATCAATTGGAACAGAAAACTCAATAAACATATTGGGCTGTGAAAACATAATTGTATTTTCTTCTATCATTGAAATGACTTTAGGAATACAGTCATTCTCTCCTCCACACTCCATACATAAATCAAAATCAAGCATTTCATTACAATCGCAGGATCCATTGCTTAAATATCCTTCTTCATTAAAAAAGCTGTCTCCATTTGGAATATCACAATCATCAGAGCATGATAAGTTATACCCATTTGGGACGCCGCATTCGTCCATGCAGGATGTATTATCTCCGTCACAAACATCACATTCATCTACAAAGTTTGATACACAAAAAGGGTATGGATCTCCTTCATTACATAATCCATCACCATCGCTATCATCACCATCTAATAATGTGTCAAATGTACCTGATGAGCAATCATCGCATCCATCAAGATCAGTATCAATACAGGTATATGGATCATAATCATTAAAATCTAAATCATTATCAATTTGATCATTCTCAATGTCAGAATCTAGCTCATCACAAAATTCATCAGAATCAAAATTGTTTAAGCATACTGCATTACAGTCATAATAATCTGAGCTATAATTAATACAATCATCATTGAAACAGAAAATACAACTATCATCATCTTGATATGCTTCAGCATTATAGTTGCATGCTTGCGTATCCATACACCCAGGTATTTGATAAAAGGGAAAAGCTCCCATATCCATACGAGTACCATCTGGATCAGGACCACTATCAAAATCTCCAGAATCAATACAAGGGCTACCCCATTGAAGATGGAAATTTTCATCACTAATATCAACAAAGAGTGGAGTATTAGAAGTTGTATTTGCAATAAAATTATAATCTAAATCAACACTTGTTTGAGGTGAATTAAATCCAATAATATTATTTTTAACAACTGCATCATTTAATGCTACGATATCATTATTCTCACCCCACGAAGAATTACCCCAAAGAGTGTTATTTATAAAAACTGGACCAGAATATTGATAATTTTGTAATCTTACCCCTCCTCCATTTTCACCTAGAGATCCAGTACCTCCATTATAAATAACCAATTCATTATTAATAATTAGGTTTCTTTCAATAATAGTATTTGGACCACTAACAAAGACACAAATTCCACCTCCACCAGGAAATGCCTGATTGTTGCGGATAATATTATTACGAATAATTGAATTGCTACTTTCAGTATTGGTATTTATTAAGATTCCCCCTCCATCATATTCTGTATTACTGTCTGGAATTGCTTTATTATTTTGAATAATATTATCTTCTACTATTGGAGATCCTGAACCATGGATATAAATTCCTCCTCCACCATGCCCATCAATCTGTCTTGCATATCCATTTTCAATGGTGAAATTTTTAATGATGACATCGCTATTAATATCAATAACACTTCCTTCTTCACTTCCATCAATAATTGTAGTTTCTTTATTTTCACCTATCAGGACTACATTTTTGGTGATTATTAAATTCTCATAATAAGTACCTGAAGCAACTAAAATAGAATCTGAATCTTGCGCTAAATCTATTGCACGTTCAATTGTCATAAACGGATTGAGCTCAGTACCTATACCAAAGAAATCACTCCCAGAATTGGATACATGATAAGAAGGTCCTGAGAATGTACATTGCAGATAATCATCTATATTGGCATCTGGGTTGTAGTTATCTGCGCCAGGATCCATACATCCATAAATAATTGGAAACTCTATTTGGTCAAAGTAAAAAGCTCCGATATCGAGTCTTGTACCATCAGGATCCTGATCATCAGTATCTGATGTGTAATCTGATTCATCGCCATCTAGGTCAGGATTACCTGCATCAATACATGGGGAGGTAAATTGAAGGCTATAATCACCATTTTCAGGATCTGAAAATTGAGGATCAACACTGTTTTCTGTCATGTTCTGAATAATTGAATAATCAACTAACTCTAAAAATTGTATTTCCCATTCTTCGGTATTGGCATCTGGATGCCAAGCAAAGCCTGAATCAGAAGTATTTACATTCCAAATAATTGAATTTTCAATTGATAATTGAGGATTCCATGCATCGCTTCCAATAGGGAACATTGAGTCTGAATCATTATAATAAAAATTAGAACCGTTATCACCCCAAGCACTAGAGTTATTTAAAATAGTACTGTTGATGATTTCTAATTTTACTTTATTGTATATGTATATTCCTGACCATTTATAGCCAGAGTTGCTACTTATTAATGTTTTTTCTAATTTAATTGGTGCATTATCTAATACTATTGCACAACCATCTGAGTAATGATTACTCCATTCACCTATACACTCATTATTGGATATTTCAGATTTTTTAAAGATAACTGATTTATCATAACTGGTTGGATTATTCCAAAAACCAATATATATAATACTTTTATCTCCGTATGTATTACCTTGAGTAGTGCTTCCACTTATATTATTTTTGACAATTACATCCTCAAAGTCAGAAGTTGCATTATAAGAATATATCGCTGTTCCTACACAATTTGAATAATTAGTATTTGCACCATTTTCATTAATCGCCTCTTCTGCATAACAACTATTATCGGATATTTCAATATTACTAAATGAAGGTGATGGGTTAAATCCTAATTGCTCTGCTCCAATTACTGACAAAGCTTTGCATTGATTACAATTATTATTGGAAATGATTAGATTTCTAAAATGAGGCTCTGAATTATTTACTAGAATACCACCAGTTACATCACGGCCACCGTTTACATCAATTGGAGGGCCACCTCCATTTCTTATGGTAAAATTCTCAAGCAAAGCTTCTTCTGATTCTCCATTTTCAATTCGAACAACAACATCATTTTGTCCTCCATCAATAATTGTGGTTTCCTTATCTTCTCCTATAACCGATATATTTTTTCCATTAAAATTGATGTTCTCATAGTAGATACCAGGTGCAACAAATACAGTACCGCCATCTGTAACAGAATCTATTCCTTTTTGAATTGTTTGATAAGGATATTGAATGGTACCATTACCAAGCTCATCAGAACCTAATGTATTAACATATGTGTCATACTCACAGCTACCATCATCAACTGTGGCTTCTGGATTATAATTAAGAGCATTTTCATCCATACAGCCTAAAATGATTGGAAAGTCTATTTGATCAAAATAAAAAGCACCTTGATCAGCAATCGTGTTATCAGGATCTAAATCAGAACTAGGATCCCCGGCATCAATACATGGCGATGTTGATTGAAGCGTAAAATCTCCATTTTCAGGATCTGTAAACTGTGGGTTTTCAAAAATATTATTATTATTACCATTGCCATAACAAAGAGAACTATTACCATTTAATAATGAATAAGATATATTACAAGGATCATCCCAGGCAGCATCTATCGAGTAATTATTATCTCCATAAAATATTGAATTAGAAAATATAAAAGAACCATTCTCAGTAGTTATATTATTATTAATGATTGTACTATTTTGAATTTCAATTTCATTGAAGCCCCAGCCGAAAACGCCATATCTATTAATATTGTTGTTTGAAATAATTGATTTTGCTATTATGACACTACCTCCTACAACTCTAATCCCTGATGAATAACTTTCACTTACTAAGTTATTAGTATTATTATTATTATTTGAAATATTGCAATTAATTATCGAATTATTTTCACTCCTTATTACAATTCCATTTGTATTATCCTTAATTATACAATTAGATATTATGTTTTGATTACCTAAAATAACAACTCCTCCTGCATCAGTTGGATCTATATTACCATTTGCATTCCAAGGTTCATTGTTATTAGTTCCATTTTGAATAGTAAATTCATCAACAACAGAATTAGAATATAGCTCAACTGCAATACCATTATTATTTCCATCAATAATAGTATTCTCTTTATTTTCACCAATTAAAGATACGCTTTTCCCATTAAAATTAATATTTTCATAATACGTCCCTGCTGATACATATATATCATCATTCTCAGCTGAGCTATCTATCGCTTGCTGAATCGAAGAATAAGGATTCAGTTCTGAGCCACAATTAGAATCATCTCCAATTGTACTGACATACCATGATGGCCCATTATAATATTCACAACTACCATTATCATATACCACACTTTCATCATAATTACATGCCGTTGGATCAGTACACCCCTGTTGATTAAAATAGAATGCCCCCATATCCAAACGAGTACCATCAGGATCTTGATCATCTACATCCGTTAAATAATCTTCACCATCACCATCTAAATCAGGATTTCCTGTATCAACGCATGGAGAGCTTGGAGCGATATTGTAATTCTCAGTAAACTCTGGATCTAAATTAATGCTGCTATCAAGAACATTGCAGCCATAGCAAGTATTTATATTAGAATAATAAACATACGACTCACCACCAGATTCTATATCATTCTCAATCACATTGCGAATAATTGAATTTTGAACATTTAATGTTCCTTCATTATAAATCCCTAAGCCGTAATCATTTACTGCATCTCCAGTGTTATTAGAAATTGTGCAATTAATTAAATCTAAATTCCCACTATTAAACAACGAACTTTTAATAATTGATGATGAACCGACATGAAAATAATAAGAACTATTATCAGTAATTTCAGACTTTGATAGCGTTCCATTACTACCAACCAAACTAACAACACCTCCAAGTATAATAGATTCATTAGCTGATGATAAAATATTTGAGTTACCATTCATATAAATATTTTCTGCATTAAAATTACTGTTATGTATGCTAAGCGCCGATCCGTGAATAGTAAATAAAGCACCTCCTAGATCGATATTATTACTGTTATTCGATATTATAACATTATTTAAATCATACGTTCCATTATGCAAGCTGATAGCACTACCATTAGAGTTTCCCTCGATTGTCATATTTGTGATTGTTAAATTCAAAGTCTCTGAATCGGCATGAATGGCCGCTCCTATCGTATATGAGTAGTCAGCGCTTAAGGGCGGATTTACAGGAAAAAAGGACTCACCTAAGCCATTAATAATTTTGAAATCTGAGAGTAAAACATTTGTCTCTTCGCTATCTATTGAAATTGCACTAGCAATACCTCCACCATCTAGAATAGTAGTATCTGATCCATTTCCGATAATAGATATATTGCTTCCATTTAAATTGATATTTTCATAAAAAGTCCCTGCCAATACATATATCTCATCAGTATCATTCGATTGGTCAATTGCATACTGAATGGAAGCAAATGGAAATTCTGTAGAACCATAACCTTCAGCATCGGTTCCATCAACTGATACATACCATGAAGGCCCATTGTAATAAGCGCAGCTATCTTGATTATTAATAATCGCTTCTGAGTCAGAATTTAAAGCTACAGGGTTAGCACAACCGACCTTACCATTTATATATGCAACATCAAGATATCCATAAGACGTACTTCCTTGAGATGGAAAAGATGTTCCTATCTCCCAAGAATCAGATTCAAAATCATAAAGATAAGGAGTTGCATCAAAATATTGACCATCCCATGCACTCTCATTACCTGTAAGCATTAATACTAAAAGTTTATCTTCTTTGGGTAAGTAAACAGCTGAAATTCTAGGGTCTGTACCAAATGAGCCTCCCGTAAAATTATACCATTCAATCTCAAATGTTGTATCGCCTTCAAACTCATGGATACCTATCTGATTTTCAAAAGCGGGGGTCCCTGAAAAGTCACTTTCTATATATAAAAGTCTATTGCGTCGTGAGTCAAACACAAATGTAGATGCATCTGAATAATTAGTGACTCCATTCTGAGATATCAATGTACAGCTTGATTGAGATACGTTAATCTCATAAATATATGCAGTCTGACTATATGCTTTAGATAAATATATTTTCCCTGTATATGGATTATAATCAAGTCGATGACCATTATGCTCTCCAAAACCACCTCCACATTGAGTTAACTCAGTCCATTCTTGAGTTGCATGATTGTAAGTGAAAATATGTTCTAATTGATTTGGATCCCAACTTGATAAAATAAGCAAATTGCTTCCTGGATCATACTCTAGATCAAAGTTCTGAGCATGTGAACTAAAACTATTATAATCTGGTATCATTGCTGGGCCATCCTCCCAAAGACCTGTTTCTGGATAAAATACAGATACATTATATCCATAGGTTCCATCTCCTACTACATTGAAAATTCTGTTTTGCTCATAATCATATGCAATTTTTATATGTCCACTAACTGTATTGTCAGTTGGATTATCCGCTAAATCATACCACTGATTATCTTCCACATTATAAAGCTGAGGGTTTTCAACATAGGTTTGAGGATTTGTTCTCATAAAAAATAAATTATCCTCAAAGTCACATGAATCATCAGGAACCGTAGCACTCTCATCAAAGTTTGGAGCACTTGGATCAATACATCCTGGCACTTGATATAATGGATATGCACCCATATCTGCAATCGTTCCATCTGGATCTGATTGCAAACCTGGATCTCCTGCATCAATTAGTGGAGAATAGTGTCTTAATGTAAAGTCATCTTCATTAATATTTTGAAAATATGGAGGTTGGTTTGACCAAGGACCATTATCTATATTCCCAACTCCCCAATTAATAGTTATATTATTATTTGAACTATTAGAACCCTCAGAAATACTTCCTTGTCCGTTTTCGATATAAGAATATGAAACGTCTATTGATGAGGTGCCTCCTAAAATTATTTGACCATACCCTTGAAGCACATCATAAACAGAATTATTAATACTTACATCCGAATGATTAATTCGTATAACTCCATGATACCCTCCATGTTCTTCATGAGCATGAATTGTAGAACTGACAATATCTACAGTTACTCCCTCAAAATACATCGCAGAGCCCGTCCAGGCATCATTAAAGGCTATTAAAGTTTTATAAATAGTGCCACCACCACCTGCTTTATAATTAATACCACCACCTTCACCATTATTACCGCTCCCACCTCTACCATTTCGTATGATCGCCGAACTATTGATATCAAGATTTGAGCCTCCTGAAAACACCCCTGAGTTTCCACTGATGTTATCATTTATAATACAATTATTAATAGATCCAGAAGAGCTCTGGTATGATACTCCTCCACCCCAGCTGGCTGTATTATTTCTAAAAATAGAATTGTTTATAATGACGTTAGCACCTCCATAAACTTTAACTCCGCCCCCATAATCTTCTCCAGTATTGTACTCTGAAATACAATCTTCAACTAATACATTTGAGCGATTAATAGTAAGCCCAGCCATACTAGAGTTTGTAAATGTAATGTTTTCTATGGTAATGCTATCATTATCTCCACTTGAATTAACCTCAAGACATGGAAAATCATTATTTCCTCCATCAATTGTTATTTCCTGATTTTCTAATCCAATGATAGATATATCTTTATCAGAAACTACATTCTCATAATAGGTTCCAGAATAAATGAAAATAGTATGTGAATCTGAAGCCATATCTATAGCATTCTGAATAGATTCATATGGAGAATCTATGCTCCCATTTCCATCTTGATCTGACCCTGATGTTGAAACATACCAATTTGGACCTGAGTAGTACTCACACGTTCCATCATCATAGTTTGCTTCAGAATCATAATTCAAAGCGATATCATCCGTACAGCCTGAAATAACAATATCATCTGCTACACATCTAATGGAAAATCCATCTTCTTTACCTGAACCATAATGACTGCCACGATATATTCCTCCATAGGCATAATGCAACCTTCTATACCATGCGCCTTCTCCATTTTCAGTTGATGAATGATAGAAAGATTCTTGTCTTACACTTGTTATTTCTGGTGTTCCCCAACAATTTATTAAGCCACTACCTAAAGCACTATATCCAGTTAAATTTGTACCCTCCTCATTTGAAAAACTCCAAAATTCTTGGCCTTCCTCTTTAAGTTTGTTTCCTGTATCAACACCTCTCCAACCTGTGCTATTTATTTCGATTTCTGATAAGCCTAAATATAATTCTAATTGCTGCCAATCATTTTCTGAAGGCACATGCCAGCCATCAGGACAAATACCTCTTTCATCATCTACTGCATACCAATTATACAAGTTTCCAAATACATCACTGTAACTTTGAAAAGAAGTATTGCCAAAACCATCTATGTAGCTTTCATCTGAAATAACATATGCTCCATAATCTATATCACACCATTGATTAGAGTCTATATTAGAAGTTATCTCATCTCCATTACTATAGTGAGTTACTTTTAAGTTTTCTCTCATCCAATTTTGCTCACCGATTACAACTGTACCATAATTATTGCCATCAATATCAGTTACTAATTCACAAGTCGTATTATCACCATTACATACACCGCAAAAATCTATAACACCTAATCCTCCACATTCACCAAAACAATCAATCTGACTTTGAACGCAGCAATCATCAAATGTGTCCAAGACTTCATCAGCGCAACAGCCCAGGCTATTAACAATAACATTGCTTTCACATACATTAATATTTATTCTAAAATGACTAACATCGCTAATATTTCCAGCAGAATCTTGCGCGATAACATGAAGCCACCATATTCCATCATCTAATCCAGAGAAAAACAAACTACCATTGGATACATAATCATCTGATATATCAGGTATATCGTCTTCATTTTGATTAAATAAGTAGTAATAGCCATCTAGGCCGTCAAAATCTTCTAAATTGAAAAATGGATTTGTCCCTGAATACGAATAATCAGGGTTTGGATGAGTATTAGATGATATGGTAATAGGTTGAGTTCTTATGTTAATTTGATAGCTAAGTTTCTGATCATATAAAATTTCAAAATTAGTATTCATTGGAACTGCATGAAAATACCAAGTACCTTCATCAATATTATCAAAAGAAACTGAGCTCTCAGAAGAAAAATCTGATGTTTCATTTAAAACGGTAGATGGGCTATCATCTAGTAGGTAAAAATATCCCTCAATATCACCTTCTGCATTCATAGTAAAAGCAGGAGAAGTATTATAATATGATTTTTCTTGATTAGGATGTGTTAAAGATGCTAACCATGTTCTTTCATAAAAATACTGTCCTAAATCACCATCTTCTGCTGGAGCACCATCAACATAATATCCTGCACCAGAACTTAGATTAGCAAAGGATGAACCATTTATTTCTGTTTCAGAAATTATTGATATTCTACCTCCACTACCACCACCACCATAACACGTTTGTCCATTAACACAAAAACCAGTACATCCTCCTCCGTTACCACCTCTAACATCTAAATAACTTTGCTCAATATTCAAATGATTAACTTCAAGAAATATCATTCCACCACTTCCGCCTCCTGAAGAAGTTGTTCCACCCCCTTGATTTTGAGTAACATTAGCATTACCACCCTGCATACTAATTGTACCTTGAATATCAGCATAATGGGTATTTAACCTCACTGCACCTCCTCCAAGTCCAGCAACACCACCACCTCCTGATGAACCTGATGTCAGTTCATAAATTTCACCATATGGAACACCACCTTGGCCTCCACACCAATTTGTATAATTTGAATCACCCCCATATCCACCATGACCAGCACCACCTCCAGTTTCTGGTGATCCAATACCTCCTAAAACTAAATCATTTCCTAGAATTGAAGAAGACGAGTCAATCCATAATGAATCACAATTAATTGTTAATCTTCCCTCATTATCAATACTTGTATCAATTAAAATACTTCCACCATTAATGATTTGCACATTATCATAATTATAATTTCCTGACATTGTAAAAGATTGTCCATCTACAACTAAATCTTCTGATATTAGTGATGAAACAAATGAAAATAATATTATATACATATACTTATTCACTTACTACTCCATTAGAACTATCTAAAATATTAATTTCATTATTACTATAATCTCTAAGCTCAGAATTATCTACATCAATAATAAGCTGTATTTGGTTACTACATCCTGTTCCATTATTATTAAAGTGTATTTTTGCAATTTCACCAGTACCAGATAAGCCCTCACCACCTGTTAATCCAAAATTAATAATATGTTGGTTTTGATTTTGCTCATGAATAAATACATTAGTCCCAGAAAAAAGATCTCCCTCATCAATTGAAGTTAAATTAATAGAGTTACAATTACTTGAGATTACATCAATAATAATATTACCAAAAGAAACACTATTTACCTCTTCAAGATATAATGAAACGGACTCCGTACCAGAACTTATTGTTTTATATAAAGGAAATACACGCAGACCAGGTCCTTGGACAGCATCAACTTCAAAGGTAATTTGTGCAGGTGTTACATCTTCAATGCCTGTAACATATCTAGATTTAACATTAAAATTATGAAAACCCTCATCAAGATACGAAAGTGTAACAGAAGTTATATCTGACCATTCACCCCATCCTTGATTATTAAAATTATAGCTGTATTCAACAGCTAAATCATTTCCTTCCCATGTTATCGTTACCGCATTTTCGGAAAGAATGGTTCCATCTAATTCTTCAATAATGATTGTTTCAGGTTCAATAAAATCTGGATTATTATCATCGTCTAAAGGATTATTGAAAATAATATCCTCTTCGCAAGATAAAAACAAAATTATTAATATGTAATATATATATCTAGAAATCAATTTCAAGTTTTATCCTATCCATATTTAAATCAAAATAAATTTTCTCATGATCTTTAATAATATTTTGGACATCAAACACATTCCACGTCCATAGACTTCCAATAACAATTGCAGAGCCTAATACTTTTGACATACTTGATTGAGCTTTATCATGTGCACTTTTATATATAGCTGCTAGTTCTTCTATATTAGAAGTAGCATTAACATAGTTTTGATAAGCAGCATCTGATATTTTATCATTATCTTGAAACTCTGTGTAAGATTGAGTCATTAATAAAAAACCAGCAATAGTTGATCCCATAAACATTGCACCTTTAATATTTTCTTGAGCATTAAAGTGACCTAAACCTGGAAATATATAACTTCTTTTAAGTGTACTTGAATGATTAATCTGTTTTAACTTAAAATCAATTTTTTTATGTTTCTTTGCTAAGATTTCAATATTATTTGATTCACTTATAAATCCTTTACGAGATACTTTAACTTGGTACTTTCCTTTTAATAACTCTTCATAAGACAAAGATGATTTATATGATTTGTTTTTGATATTAATATTTGAATCTTTAGGCCAAACATCAACAGATAAAAAACCAATATTTGCATCTCCCGATACACCTTTAGGCATTTTTCTCAAAGTTAAGTCAATCGTATTATTTCCACCAGCTTTAGCATTAAAACTATCATCTGACTCATAATATTTATCCATTTTCATTGTAACTGAATGTTCTCCAGGTGAAACTTTATATGATAGCCCTGAAGGAGTTGTATTTCCAATATACTTTCCATCTAAATAAACCATTGCATCTACTGGAGTAGAAAAAAATCGTGCTTTAGCAGGCAGTGGATCTAAATCAACACGAATAGATTTATCGTAATTATATTCAACGGATACAGTCTCAAAATATTCCTCATAATCATCATATTCAACTTTGAGTAAATAATCTCCAATTTCTAGATATTTAAGAGATAAAGGTGTTGTTCCTTTATTCACGCCATCAAGAAAGACTGAAGCTCCCTTTGGATTTGAAGAAATAAACAAATCTCCCATTTTTTTTGATAATAGTTCATCAACTGTTTCAAGCATACCAGGTTTTACCACAATATTTTTAGTTAAATTATTGTAATTATTTAAAACCAATACAATTGTATGCATTCCAGGTTCAACAGAATTTAATAGTAATGGAGTTTTACCTTTTTCTTCTCCATCAAAAATAACCAATGCTCCCTTAGGTGTTGTATTTATTTGAACACTACCTGTTGCTGTATTACTTGAAAATGTTTGAGGTTGATTAAACTTAATTTGTTCTCCAGTATCCTCAACAACCAGCTTTAATATATGGGTGTTAACAGATGATAAAAAATCCAAGAAATCAGGAAATAGTAAGTTTTTTTCTGTAATTGATGCTCGTATTTTACCATCATCTACAATAGAAATCATTTGAAGTGCTAAATAATATTTATTTGAATTAGGATAATAGTTAACAGTTGGTTGTAATACAATATCAACTTGTAGATCAATACCTAAATCAAGAGCACATTTAGTAGATATACAATCAATATCATCTCTATTTGCTTCTTTTAATCTTTCCATAGCTTGCTGATAACCGATAACCTCATATTGATCGTATGTAACAAGCTCATTTTCAAGTTCAGTAATAAACATATTAATTTCACTATCAGATAAACCTGTATTTGAAAAAGCAACTATTGCAAGACGTTCTTTTGAGTGAATCTTTCCAGCAGCTTTAAAGGATTCAGCACTTTTTCTTAAATCTTCTTGAATTTTTTTAGGATCTGCATAAATCTTAAGCTTAATATAGAAACGTTGACCATCCCAATTTTCTTCTAATGTTTCAGTTCTAACTTGTCCTGATGTTAAAGATTGAGTATACAATTCTACTATTTCAGAAAATTTCCCATCAACATTTTTAAGCTCCTCGCTGATTTCACTTTTAACATAAACAGCTATCTTTTCTAGAACTTGATTTACAGCTTGATTTTTTGCTTGTTGTCTTGCTTGTTGTTTACTCTCAAGCTCACTTGCATTATAAGTATACTCTTCAATATATACCTCTTCTTTAGTGAAACAAAAAGTAGATAATAAAATAATAAATAAATAAAATTTATTCTTGAACATTATATAAACTTTCTTTTTTAATATTTTTACTTATTACTTCACCTAATTGATTTATAGTATCTTCATCATAACCATCTTTTGAATAGATTATTTTTCCTTGGCTATCTATAATGACAGTAAGTGGTAAAACTTGTGTTTCAGAATACTTTTTAAATACCATCCCATATCTATCTAATAAAATAGGGTGTGATAATTTTAAAATATTAGTAAACATTGAAACATACTCTGGTTTTTCTGGTCTTCTTTTACTACCTACATTAATATAGTAAGTATTTATACCATTATATACATTCATAAGAGAGTCTATTAATGGTAATTCTCTTTTACATGGTTCACAGTACGTTGCAAAAAAGTTAATTAGAATAGGTTCTTCTTTTTCTAATTCTCTACTTAAGAAAAAATCCTTATTATTTAAATCTGAAAGAAAAAAGGTTGGAGCTTGATTACCAATTTCATTATTTATTGATAATCCAAATAAAAGAATATATAATATATTTTTTAAGTTAATCAAAATTTACATTACTTATTGCTTGGTGTCTTTAAATTTAATAAATTTTTAACAATTAATTAAATAAATAGAGGATAACATGAATAAAATATATTCTTTAACTATAATAGCTGTCTTATTTTTAACAAGTTGTGGTTCTAGTGGCATTAGTAAAAATGAAAGTTTTTCATCAAATTCTCCTGAATGGTGGGGAAAGAGAAGTTTATCAGAAGATTATTATTACGGATATGGACAAGCATCAGATATGGGCAGTCCTACTTTAACACAAAAAACTGCTACTTCTAGAGCTAGAGAAGAAGCTGCATCCTCTATTAATACTACAGTAGCATCTTTATTAAAAGATTATCTAGAAAAAAATGGTATGGGTGATTATGCTCAAACATACGGTTTACAAAAGTATGTAAGTGAAAATATAACCAATCAATTACTATCTGGAAGCGCAGTTGATCAATATGCAGAATCATCTAATAAAACAATCTATATAAGAGTTGCTGTTTCTAAAAAGGAAATCGCTCAAGCTGCAATTGATAATCTAATGAAAAATCAAGAAATTGTTAATAAAGTTAAAGCTGATGAAGCATTTGATGAACTTCATGATGCAATGAAATAAATTTTATTTTATTAATTAATACACCATTATTTGATACCCCACTATCAGATAATTTACTTAAATATCGTCGGCAAAAAGATTTCATGAAAACGGATTGCTAATCCGTCATGGTGTAAAAATCATGCATGAGTTCAAATCTCATACTCTCCGCTCGGAGAAAGAAGAAACCCCCTCAATAAAAGGGGGTTT
>MDTB01102201.1_pt1 | contig 15267 bp, 15 predicted proteins | sample 811161 | NCBI WGS metagenome assembly MDTB01 (sample SAMN05326650, study PRJNA326480) | marine metagenome | isolation source: seawater | place: Mediterranean Sea | collected 2009 | reverse complement strand
CGAGAAGTTAAAGGATTTAATACCTAGACACAACTTCATGATACCAATTCAAGCTGCAATTGGGGGAAAAATTATTGCTAGAGAGACTATTAAAGGTTATAAAAAAGATGTTCTAACTAAAATTCACGGCGGCGGAGCTCTTGATCGTAAAAGAAAATTACTTGAAAAACAGAAGAAAGGTAAAGCTCGAGCAAAACAATTTGGTAAAGTTGAAATACCCCAAGAAGCATTTATTGGGGTACTTAAAATAGATAAGTAGAAATGAAAACTTCAATTTACAACAATTCTGGAAAACTAGTATTTGTTTTATTATCTATCAGCTTGTTTTTAAGTTTCATTTTTGGAATCGATTCGATTGGAAGCGGCGGAATGATTGCAGATTTTTATAGCACATGGCCATATGTTGAAATCTTATCTAAAGAATTTTATGCTTTGGGCGGAAAATATTCAGACATAACGCCGCTAGGATATATGGTTTTATCCTGGTTTTATTATATTTTTCAAGATCAGACTATAGTTAGACTAATTTACTGTTTTTTATCTATTTTACTGCCTGTCTTATTTTATTGTGCATTAAAAAATAATTATGAAAAACTAGATAGTAATTTTTTACTACTTTTTGCATCATTACTTTTTTTATTTCCATCTTTTAGATCTGGCGCAGTTTGGGCTAATAATAATGTACTTGCAGATATATTTTTTGTTTCTTTTTTAATTTTTTATATTAAATGGCTTAAAAAAAAAGATTTTGAAAAAATTCGGTTAAATTTATTTTTCCAATTATTATTTTTAGCACTAACTGTATATACAAGGCAGTATTATGCAATCTTCTATTTATATGCTATGTATATTTATTTTCAAAAATTAAGTTTTAAAAATTTTATTATTACTTCTTTTATTGTTTTTATCCTGGCAGTTCCAGGTTTATTGATGGTATTTTCTGATGAAATTTTATTAAGAACAACAATATTTAGTCCAAAAATTTATAATACTATTCTTATCAGTCCATCAATTATGACTTTATACTTATTACCAATTTTCTTTTTACTATTTGTTCAAAAAAAATATATTATTGATTTTAAAAATAAAAATTTTACATTACCATTTTTTTTTATAAGTTTATTAATTTTAATAATCTCCTATTTTTTTGATTATAATATATCTCATGGCGGTGGTTTCTTCATAAAAATATCACATCTTTTTTTTAAAAATAATTTTCTTGGAATTATAACGGCTATTCTTGGTTTATATATTTTATATACAATAGCCAAAGAAAATAAAAATGATGCTATAATTATATTACTATTAATTTTTGCTTTTCCGGCTAGATATATTCCTCAGAAATATTTTGAACCTATGTTTTTTATTTTTTTCTTTTTAATGCTAAATTCAAAATTTCCAAAACTTTTTTTAAGTAATAAAAAAAATATTATTTATTTAGCCATATACTTATTGATGTATTTGTCTTCTGGAATTCTAAACGATATATTCAAAATAACTAAAACGTTTGTTATTTAAAAAAAGGAGAGATGGCTGAGCGGTTTAAAGCGCACGCTTGGAAAGTGTGTATACTCTCTGAGTATCGTGGGTTCGAATCCCACTCTCTCCGCCACCTAAAATATGTACTTGTCCCCTAAGTAAAATAATAAACCGAGTGCAATGCCATAAAGCACGTATCTCATTTTAAACTCTCCTAATACTAGTTACTCTTAAATTAGCAGTTCTTTTAATTCTTTCAATTGTCCTGTTTATATCCATTATAACAACTTTTTTCATAGGGCCATAAGCATGTATTAATTTACTTTTTGATAATACTAAAGCAACATGACCTTTCCAAAAAATCATGTCATATTTTTTTATATTTTTAATATTTACCTTTTTTCTAAAAAATTTTTCCTGGTCAATCGAATCTCGCGGACAATATTTATTATTTTGATTGAAAAAAATTTGAATTAAAGCTGAGCAATCAATGCCTTTATAACTTTTACCTCCCCATAAATATTTTATATTTTTGAAAAGCATTATATCTTTAAAAATATTTTTGTTTTTAAATTGAATTTTTCTTAAATCTGAAAATTTAATCCAGTATTTTCCAAATTTAGCAAACTTTCCGTTCTTATATGATATTTTAAGTATCGACGAATACGGAAGAAATTTTTGCAATTTTTTTTTAAAGTTAGGCTGGCTATATAGTCTTGCTTTTAGAACCGAAACTTTAAAATTTGATTTAATCGGCTCAGAAAAGTTTTTAGTTTTAATATACCCAACATATCCATCTTTTTTTATTCTAATTTTATTCCACCCTCTATATTTTTTAACAACTTTAAAATTGTCGCCATATAGTAACTGTGTATCAACTGGAGATTTAAAACTCCTTTTTTTGTAGAGATTAATTATTGGAAAATTATTTCTAAAATTATTTTTCACTTAATTTGATATCGTTTTTAATAATATAAAGAAAAATTAAAGATGGTATAACCATAATGGCTGTGATTAAAAAAAATATTCCCCAGTCACCATTTAGCCAGTCAACCATAGCACCAGAAGAAGCCGCTAAAGTTGTTCGTCCCGCTGTTCCGATGGAAGCTAATAATGCGTACTGTGTTGCTGTATAAGTTCTATCAACCAACATTGATATAAAAGCAACAAATGCAACTGTTGCAAATGCAGCAGCCATGTCATCAAATATTACAGCTAAAGCAAATAACCATTCTGATTTCCCAGACCAGGCTAACAATGAAAATAGAAGATTTGTTGATGCCATTAATATACCGGATACAAACATAGCTTTTATTACTCCGGAGCGTATTGCAAATAATCCTCCAAGCAATGTAAAAACAACAGTTGTTATCCAACCCAAACCTTTAGAAAAAAGAGCGATATCTGATTTTGAAAATCCTATCTCTTTATAAAATATTATAGACATTCTTCCTAAAAAAGCTTCTCCAATTTTAAAAAGAAAAACAAAACTTAAAATTCCTAAAGCAATTTTAAATCCATTCTTTTTAAAAAAACTTATGATTGGACCTACAACTGTACCAGTAATCCATGCAACAGATTTTGTAGCAACATTTGAAACTCCTAGCTTTTTTTCTATCATCTCATCTGTTTTTCTCTGTGATTCTTTTCGGTTTGTGGGTTGATCTTCTTTCACAAACATCAAACCTATGTTGCAGGCAATAATAATTAACCCAAGAATTAAAAATGTTAGTTGCCAGTAGTTTTCAAAACCTAAATTCTGAAAATATTCGGCTGAATTTAATGAAATTACCCCTCCTAATTTGTAACCTGTCCACCAACCAACGACTGCCATAGCTGCTCCTGCTTGCATAGATTTTCCTTCACTCTCACCAATCTGTTCAATTCTTAAAGCATCAACAGTGATATCCTGAGTAGCTGATGCGATTGCAATAATCAGTCCTATTGCAATAACTAAAACAAGATTAGCAGTGGGATTTACTAAACTCCAAAAAATCAAACTTAATAAAATAATCAATTGCATTAAAACAATCCATCCACGTCTGTGCCCAATCTTATTTGTTAGCCAAGGAATACGAATTCTATCTACTAACGGAGCCCAAAGGTAATTAAACGCATAAACCGCAAATATTAAACCTGCCCAACCAACTGCGGTACGGCTAAGTCCATCTTCTTTAAGCCAAAGACTAAGACTACTTCCGATAAGAACCCATGGAAAGCCACTTATAATTCCTAACAATAAAATGCGCAGCATTCTTCTATCAAAATAGATTTTGAAAGAGTCTTTAAAAGATTGTTTTTGATAAATTTTCATTTTTAAGATTATAGATTAATTTATGATCTCCAGAAAGATGGCAAAAACAACACCAGTACTGCAAAAATTTCTAATCTTCCCAGCAACATTGCAAAAGAAAGAATCCATTTAGATACATTCGAAACCTCGCTAAAATTTCCATTTGGACCTATCATTTCCCCAAGTCCTGGACCAACGTTAGATAACGAAGTTGCTGCTCCAGATATTGCTGATAAAAAATCAAGTCCTGTAATTGATAAAAGCACAGCTATTAAAATGAATAAAAATAAGTATGAAAAAATAAAAACAATTACTGAATTTATAAAACTATCTTCTATTTTTTCATTATTGTAGTTAAGAACAAGAATTCGGTTTGGATAAATCAATTTTTTTATTTGATTTTTAATAAATAGAAATAATATTTGTAACCTAAAAACTTTAATACCACATGTTGTAGAACCCGCACATCCACCAATAAACATTAGGAAAATAAAAAATATTAAGGGGAATTCTCCCCAAAGACCAAAATCATCTGTTACATAACCTGTTCCTGATAGAATTGAAAGAACATTAAAAGATGAAATCCTTAAGTTATCCTGAAAAGAATGATCATTATTATTTATGAATAAATAAATAAACATAATTAAAATTGAAATTAGCAATAAGTAAACAAAGCCTCTAATTTGAACGTCCTCGTGAAAGATTTTTTTATTTCCTTTTATAAATTTTAAATACGCTATAAAGGGTATGCTTCCTAAAATAATAAATATTGTTGCTGTAATTTCAATTCCCGGATTCTTAAAGTAACCAATAGACTCGTTGTGGGTTGAAAAACCTCCTGTTGCCAAAGTTGTAAAAGAATGAGCGATACTGTCGAAAATATTCATACCTTGAAACCAATACACCGCTGCACATAACAATGTTAAAGTTAAATAAATTGTTATTATAGTTGCTGCAACCTCAATAGTTTTAGGTAAAATTTTTTCTGTCCCACTTGAATCGGTTTTAAAAAGTTGCATTCCGCCAACCTTTAAAAGAGGGAGCACTGTTGTTGCCATTACAATTATACCTATACCTCCCAACCACTGCATTATTGCCCTCCATAATAAAATACTTTTTGGGGAGGAGTCTAAATCTAAAATTACAGTAGAACCAGTTGTGGTTATCCCTGACATACTTTCAAAAAAAGCATCACTAAAAGATAGTTTTAAGTTTGAAAGCATGAACGGTAAACTACCAAATATTGCAATACTAACCCAAGCAATAACAGAAAATAAAAAAGCTTGTTGGAGATTTAACTGATTATCCTTTTTAAGGTTAATCAGTATTATCAAAATGCCTATAAAAATTGTAACGATAGATGAAGCTAAAAAACTATTGTTATTTTCACTATAAATTATCTGTATCCCGTAGGGTACTGTCATGAAAATACCCAAAACTACTACAAGAATACCAGTGATAAAAAAAACAGTTTTGTTTGATCCCATTAAATTTAAGACAATATTTAAATAGTTGTAAAATTCAACTTATTCAGTTGTAATTTTGACTATATTTTATCCTAAAAATTTTATAAACCTTATTAATGTTAGAATCTAGCCTAATTCAGTCTACATCTTCATGGCCATTCGTAGAGATACGAAAACTTTTAAAAGAAAGAAAGGCCATAATTGAAAAAAAAAATAAAATCACTTTTCAAACAGGATACGGACCAAGCGGGTTACCACACATAGGGACTTTTGGAGAAGTTTCTAGGACCTCGATGATGATTAATGTTTTAAGCCACATAAGCAAAATAAATTCTGAATTAATTACTTTTTCGGATGATATGGATGGGCTTCGCAAAGTTCCCGAAAACATTCCAAATTCAAAAATATTACATCAAAATCTTGGTAAGCCTTTAACTGATATTCCTGATCCATTTAAAAAATTTTCAAGCTATGGAGAGCATAATAACAAACTACTCATCGAATTTTTGAAAAAATTTAAATTTAATTTTATTTTCAAAAGTTCTACAGAGAATTATAAAAAAGGTGTTTTTAATAACGGTATTAGTAGAGTTGTAGAAAAATATGATGATATTATGAATCTTATCCTACCGACTCTAAGAAGTGAAAGAAGAAAAACTTATTGCCCATTATTACCAATATGCCCTGATACCGGAAAAGTTCTAGAAATACCGCTTGAAGAAATAAATAAAAAAAATAATTCAGGAGTTTTTAATAATAACGGAAAAAAAATTCAAATAAACTTTCTAAATGGAGGATGCAAACTTCAATGGAAAGTTGATTGGGCTATGCGCTGGTTTACTTTTGATGTTGATTTTGAAATGTATGGAAAAGATTTAACTGAAAGCGCAATAATATCTAGTAAAGTTTGCGATATATTGGGAAAAAAACCACCCAGTGGATTTGCCTATGAATTATTTTTAGATGAAAAAGGAGAAAAAATTTCAAAATCAAAAGGAAATGGAATAACAATAGACCAATGGTTGAGGTACGCATCCCCTGAAAGTCTCTCATTGTACATGTATCAAAATCCCAAAAGAGCAAAAAAACTTTATCCCGAGGTAGTTCCAAAAGCTGTTGATGAATATTTAAGTTTAATAGACAAATACCCCAAGCAAAAATCTGACGAAAAAATTTCAAATCCAGTTTGGCATATTCACAACGGCTCTCCCCCAAAAGAAAAGATAATTATGCCTTTTTCTATGCTTTTAAATATTGTGGGTTCAAGCAATGCAAAAAATAAAGAAGTTTTATGGAAATTTATCAAAAAATTTCATAGTGAAATAGAGGCCAAAGACCACAAAATTTTGGATGAACTCACCTCTTATGCAATAAATTATTTTGTTGATGAAGTTGAACCAAAAAAGAAGTTTAAAAAACCAAACAAGGATGAAAAAAAAGCACTGGAGAATCTTATTTCTAAATTGAAAAAAGTGACTCAGGATACTCCGGCCGAAGAAATTCAGACTTTAATATACTCGACTGGAAAAGAAAATGGGTACACCGAAAATCTTCGCGATTGGTTCAGACTTATATATCAAGTTGTCTTTGGAGAAGAAAATGGCCCAAGAATGGGTTTTTTTATAAGCTTTTTTGGCGTTAAAGAGACAATTGATTTAATGGAAAAAAAGTTGAATATATAAATTTAATGTTTTCATATGCAAAGCCTTTTATATTTAGTTTAGACCCCGAAAAGGCACACAATTTAGCAATAAAGTCCATTAAATATAATTTTCTACCAGAAGGATTTTTTAATGTAGAAAATGAAGAAATCTTAAATCTTAAATTATTTGGAAAATATATTAAAAATCCAATAGGTCTAGCAGCAGGATTTGATAAAAGTGCCGAGGTTTACAATCAAATGTTTAAATTAGGTTTTGGTTTTGTAGAAGTTGGCACGATTACACCTAAAAAACAATATGGAAATCCAAAACCAAGAGTTTTTAGATTAGAAAAAGATTATGCTTTGATTAATAGATTAGGTTTTAATAACGATGGATCCGAGATAGTAAAAAGAAGAATTGAAAATAATTTACCCAAAAGTCTTTTGGGGATTAATATAGGGCCTAATAAAGAAACAGCAGATATGAGCGAGGATTTTTTAAAATGTGCAGAAACATTTTTCACATTAGGCGATTACATAACAATAAATATATCATCACCGAATACAGCGGGACTTAGAGACTTTCACAAAACAGAATTTTTAAAAGAATTATTGAAAAAAATTAATGAAATAAGAGAAAAAAGCAGCTTTAGAAAGTCATTTTTATTAAAGATTTCACCAGATCTAAACGAAACAAATATAAATGAATTAATAAATTTAATAATTGATTATAAGATTGATGGAATTATTTTAACTAATACAACGGATAGTAATAGAGAAAATCTTTTAAGTGAACATAAATCTGAGACGGGTGGTTTATCTGGCAAACCCTTAAGAGCTCTTTCAACTAAATTAATAAAAGTATTTTACAAGAGTCTTAAAGGGAAAGTTCCAATTATAGGTGTAGGCGGGGTAGATTCCGGAAAAGCAGCTTTTGAAAAAATAGCAGCAGGAGCGTCTGCCCTACAGCTTTATACTGGAATGATATATAGGGGACCCATGATCGTAAAAGAAATAAAAAAAGATTTGATTAAAATACTTAATGAGCAAGGCTTCAAGAATATCAAAGAAGCAATTGGATCTTATTCCTCTATTTAATTAAATATTTTATATTTTTTAATATCATATCTAATATAATGAATTAATTCTCTAGCATATGAAAAGCTGGTGCCAATTAAAATCACAACAATTATAGAAATGAAACCATAAACAATAGGATAATTGTTAGATAAGTCGAAAACTATTTCTCCTAATCTATTATCAATTACTCCAGATTTGCTTTGTATAAACAAACTATTCTCCAATACAAAAGTTTCAACTCCCATAATTAAACCTATTGATAATAGAAGAATTGCTAAAAGAGTTTTATATTCTGATGCATTCAGTTTTTCACTCACTTTAAGACCAATATGTAAACCTACTATAGAACCAAAGATTAATGTTAAGACTAAAACAAAATCTATTGTTTGAAACTGAATGGCATGGCCTATAACCACAAGTGCAGTTATGAAAATTGTAACAAAAAGCGAAGTTCCAGGAACCAGTTTTGTTGGCATACCAATTATATAAATCATTGCAGGAACCATTAAAAAAGCTCCGCCGACTCCCATAATAGTTGCAAAAATTCCGACTATTAAGCCTAACATCATTGGCACAATAGCGCTTTCATAAAGCCTTGATTTATGAAATCTCATTCTAAAAGGTAAACCATGTATCCAATAGTGATCATGAATTTTTCTTTTAACAACTATTTTTTTCCTTATGTTTATAAGTTCTTTAGCGCTTCTGGCGAACATTAAGGTACCGACAATTACCAACATATATACATAAGCAAGTGCAATTATATTATTTATAATTCCAATTTTTTTTAAGTAATAAAAAATAATCATTCCAATAAATGTTCCTACTACACCCCCGCATACAATTACTATTCCCATTTTGTAATCAAGCGTTTTTCTAAACCAATGGGTTAAGGCTCCCGAAACAGATGTGCCTAAAATATTGTTAGCTTCATTTGCAACTGCAAACGCTGGAGGTATACCTAAAAATATTAATACTGGGGTCATTAAAAATCCCCCGCCAATTCCGAATAAACCTGAGATAAAACCAACAAGGAAACTTAAAAAGACAATTATACTTAAATCTATCTTGACTTGAGCAACTGGTAGGAAAAATTCCATTTAATCTAATATTCTCTGCGCGAAATATTGTCAATAGGTATATATTATCTTGATTAAATGATAATCAGGGCTTATATAACAGTCGGAGATTTTTATGACAAGAATTTGTGAACTAACAGGAAAAAAGCCCCTCAAAGGACACAAGGTTAGTCACGCTAACAATAAAACTAAAAGAAGGTTTCTTCCCGGTATTAAAAAAGTTACTTTTAAAAGCGATTTTTTGAAAAAAAACATTAGTTTGAACGTTTCGAATGCTGCTTTACGAACAGTAGATTTCAAAGGTGGTATTGATAAATTTCTAAAAAAAGCAAAGTCCCATCAACTTTCTAAAAAAGCAAAAAAAATAAGAAATAATATTTTAACAAAGTAAAATGTATAAAAATTATCTAAGCTTATTTGGCACTTTAGCTATAGCGATGGCATTGTTGGTAACAGTTTCTAATTTTTTAGTTCAATATCCTGTCAATTATTTTAATCTAAACGAGATATTGACTTATGGAGCCTTTACTTATCCAATTACATTTTTAATTACAGATTTAGCCAATAGAAGCTATGGTTTAAAAAATGCAAGAAAAATAGTTTATATAGGTTTCTTTTTAGGTATTTTACTAACCTTATTCTTTTCAACAAATTTCGATGATTTAATTTCTATAAGAATTGCTTTTGGTTCAGGCGTAGCCTTTATTGTTGCCCAACTTTTAGACGTAAAAATTTTTGATAATTTAAGAAAAAAAACTTGGTACATTGCACCGCTAACATCATCATTTTTTGGCTCACTCGTTGATACTATTTTATTTTTTTTTATATCTTTTTATAAAACTGGAATACCATGGACCACGTTAGCAATTGGTGATTTTTCAGTTAAACTTTTGATTGCTCTTTTAATGCTGATACCTTTTAGATATTTGTTAGGAATATTTAAAGACAATTCAAAGGTATATTTTAAACAATACAATTAACTTTTAGTGCAAAGATTTTTTTTCTGAAAACAGATCACCTAACTGGTTTATCATTACGTCACCTAAATCTTGAACATCTGTAATTTTCACTGCCCTATTATAATATCTTGTTACGTCGTGCCCAATTCCAATAGCGACCACCTCTATTGATGACATTTTTTCAATGAATTTGACTGTATTTTTTAAGTCATTTTCTAGATAATCACTAGAATTAGTAGACAAAGTCGAATCATCAACTGGCGCACCATCAGATATTATCATTAAAATTTTTCTTTCTTCTTTTCTTTTTTTCATTTTGTTATAAGCCCATCGCAAAGCTTCTCCGTCAATATTTTCCTTCAACAGACCTTCTTTGAGCATAAGGCCCATATTTTTTTTTATTTGCCTCCAAGGAACATCTGCAGATTTATAAATTATGTGTCTCAAATCATTTAGTCTACCAGGATTTTTAGGCTTGCCGTTTGCATTCCAAACTTCTCGACTTGATCCACCTTTCCAGTGTTTTGTTGTAAAACCAAGTATTTCAACTTTGACAGAACATTTTTCCAAAGTTCTTGATAAAATATCAGCGCATATTGCTGCAACAGAGATAGGTTTTCCTCTCATTGATCCAGAGTTATCTATTAATATTGTAACAAGAGTATCCTTAAATTCAGCGTCCTTTTCTTTTTTAAATGATAATGAATTAAAAGGGTCCATTATAACTCTTGTTAATTTAGACGTGTCAAGGGTACCCTCTTCCAAATCAAATTCCCAGGATCTATTTTGTTTTGCGAGCAATTTTCTTTGTAACTTATTTGCTAATTTTGATATAAAATTTTTTAATTGTAGCAATTGTTGATCTAATGAAGATCTTAATCTAATTAGCTCTTCCTCGTTTTCAAGATCTTCGGCTTTGCTAAACTCATCGAATTTATTTGTAAAGACTTTATACTTAATTTTATTATTATAAAATTTTTTCCCCACTTGTTTTTTTGAAACTCCATTCTCATCCTCTACCTCTTGAAATTTATCCTCATTACTATTCTTTTCACTTAAATGATTATCCTCTGGAAGGTCTGCATTTATATTCAATTCTTGTTCGTCTTTATCTTTATCGGTTTTTCCCTCTTTTTTATCATTATTTTCTTGCTTATCTATATTTTCATATTTTTCCTTGTTAGAGCCATCATCATTTTCACTTTTTTCTTCATCAATATTAATATCCGATATTATTTTTGCAATTACTTGATTAAAAACTTTTTGATTTTTAAGATTATTCTTAAGCAAATTAACGTCTTGAAGAAATTTTTTATCCCAAAGTTTTTTTAATTTTTTTATTTGAGGAGAAATTTTTTTATTATCTTTAAAGTCAAAAAAAATATTTCTCAAATAAGCATCAAAATTTTTTTCGATTAAAACTTCCTTCTTTTCTTTTTTTGAATTATCTGAAATTCCCGGACTTTTATAAATAGTTTTAAAAGCATATGAAATATTTTTTTCTATACCTTTAAATTCATCACTACCAATTCTTTCATATCTTATTTTTTCAGCAACATTATATAGCTTATTGGCAATTTCACCTTCGGGTTTATATAATTCTAGCACTTCTTTATTGCTATATTTTAATCTGAGCGCTTCCGAATCGGCTTTTGCTCTAATATTCGTGGCATCCTCTAAACTTTCCAGCTTTTTTAAATCAGGTAGATTTATACTATTTTCTGAAACATTTTCGGCGTTACCAAATTTAATATCATAATCTTTTTTTTTGGAAATTGACTTTATTGTTGAAATTAAAGCACGTTTAAAGTCCTCTAAAAGATTTTCCTCTTTTTTCATCTCTAATCAAGTGATTTTTACATTAACCGATGACTCTGGCAGCTCTTCGCCAAAGCATCTTTGATAATATTCAGCAATTATTTTTCTCTCAAGTTCATCACACTTATTTAAAAAAGTTAATCTAAATGCAAAACCTACATCTTTAAAAATTTCAGAATTTTCAGCCCAATGTATAACAGTTCTAGGACTCATAACTGTAGAGATATCTCCATTAATAAAACCATTTCTTGTTAAATCAGCTACCTTGATCATATTAGAAACTTTTTCTTTGCCCTCTCTATTATTTAAAGCTTTGTTTTTTGCTAAAACGATTTCTAATTCTTTATCAAATTTTAAATAATTTAATGTTGCTACAATATTCCATCTATCCATTTGACCTTGGTTAATTTGTTGTGTTCCATGATAAAGACCAGTGGTATCTCCCAAACCAACAGTATTTGTCGTAGCAAACATTCTGAAAAATTTATTTTGTTCTAAAACTTTATTTTTATCCAATAAAGTAAACTTTCCGTCACTTTCAAGAATTCTCTGAATTACAAACATAACGTCTGGTCTGCCTGCATCATATTCATCAAAAACTAACGCAATAGGGTTTTGAATAGACCATGGTAAAATTCCTTCTTTAAATTCTGTTACTTGTTTTCCATCTTTTATAATAATTGAGTCTTTGCCAATTAAATCTATCCTGCTTATATGACTATCAAGGTTAACCCTAATGCATGGCCAATTTAATCTTGCCGCGACTTGCTCAATATGAGTTGATTTTCCTGTGCCATGGTAGCCTTGTATTAAAACTCTTTTATTAAATGAGAAACCAGACAAGACAGCCAATGTGGTATCCCTATCAAATTTATAATGACTATCAATTTTTGGGACAAATTCATTTTTCTTAGAAAATGCGTCTACTTCCATATTTGTATCTAAACCAAATGTTTGTTTAACTGATATTTTTATATCTGGTTTTTGAGTTTCTAAATTTGTGTTCATTTTGTTTTTTCCATACTTAGTCTAAGCTGGCTGTAAGCCAAAGTGATTTTTTTTAATAAATCTTCATATTTTTTATTACCTTGATTTTTATCAGGATGATACTTCTTTACAAGGGTTTTAAATTTTTTTTGAATATCGGGCCATTTTGTCTCCTCTCTTAGACCCAAAACTTGTAGTGCGTGCCTATCTTTTTCAGAAAATCGTGATTTTTTAAAACCTTTAAAGTTTGAATTAATAAAAAAACTGGTTTTATCGTCTAGTGTATTTTGCCATAATATCTTAAAAAAATTTTCTGAAGAGCTAAAACTTTTTGTAGGTTTGTGCCAAGTAATATCGGACTTAATAAAATGTTCAATTTCAGTTTCGTTCATATCTGAGAAATAATTCCAACTTTTATTAAATAATTTAATATGTTCAAGACAAAGAAGTCTGAATTTTTTACTATTATCTTTCTCTATCGGCGCTTTATATAATCCGATTTCTTTGCATTTTCCCCAATCACAAATATTTTTCATAAAAAGTGATCATTATATAGTAGAATTATATTTTTATGAAAAATTTTATTAAAGATTTAGAGGATAAATTAAAAAAAAATATCCAATTAAGCAAAATTGAAATAATAGACAATACCCATTTACACAGAACACATAAGTATTTTAAAAAAGGAAAATATCATATTAGTTTAATAATTACATCAGAAGAGCTTAGGCTGTTAAATAAGATTTCAGCTCATAAAAAAATAATGAAGGTTTTATCGGTCGAGATTAAAAATAAAATACACGCTTTAGAAATTAAAATTAAATAATCTTTTTAATTAATAAATTCATTTTTTTAGGACTAAGCTTCACTGCATTTGGTCTCGTTGTTTTTCCAATATTTTTTAAAAGAATTAAGTTTATACGAGAGTCTTTGTTCTTTTTATCACTTTTCATATGTTCAACAATTCTATTTAACTTTTTGTTTAAAGAATATTTTTTTAAACTATTTGGCAAATTATTTATTTTATAAAAATTAATAATTTTATTTAATGTCGAAATAGAGCATATTTTTTTATGAAATGATAATTTAGTTGCTAGAAGCATTCCAATTAGTACAGCTTCACCATGATTAACTTTTTTTGAGAAATTACTTGCCGCTTCTATTCCATGTGCAAAGGTATGACCAAAGTTTAATATTGCCCTATCACCTTTCTCTCTTTCATCTCTTGTGACAAAGGAAATTTTAATTTTACAGCTTTTTAATATTGCAGAATTTATAATTAAATTATTTCTTTGTTCTATAATTTTTTTTGTATTTTTCTCGATCCAATTAAAAAATTTTTTATCACTTATAAAAGCATGTTTTAAAATTTCTGCAAAACCACAAATCATTTCTCTTTTTGGCAGCGACTTTAAAAAACTCAATTCACTTATAACTAACTTAGGTTGATAAAATGTACCAATTAAATTTTTTCCTTTAGAAGAATTAATTCCAGTTTTACCACCTATAGACGCATCAACTTGCGATAAAAATGTTGAGGGTAAATTTATAAAGTTTACACCTCTCTTTAAAATACTAGCAACAAAACCTGCAAAATCACCGATTACCCCACCTCCAATTGCTACAATTAAATCATTTCTATTAAAGTTTTTTTTAATTAGCTCTTCATTTAATTGATTAACATTTTTAAAAGATTTTAGTTTTTCATCTACAAAAAATTGGTAAGTGTGAACTTCATAATTTGAAACTTGTTGTTTAACCTTAGTCTTTAATTTATTTGGTATTCTTTTATCAAAAATTAAAGCTACTTTTTTTGTTTCTGGACAAACCAAACCAATCTGCTTTCTAAGGAGCTTAATTGCTCCAAGGCCTATAAAGATAGAATATTTAGCACTGTTGTTTTTAAAATTTGTTTTAGATATTTTCATAAATTTTTTCTATTTCACTAGATATATCTTCAATTTTTTTCAAATTACAATCTAATTTATAATCTGCTAATGCATATATTTTTTTTCTGTTTAAGTAAATATTTTCTACATCTTTTATTGAATCAGTATTTTTTAAAAGCGGTCTATTCTTATTTTTTTTGATTCTTTCAAAAATTTTATCTGGAGCCAAATCTAACCAAATAGAAAAACAAGTTTTTTTAATTTGTTCTCTCAAATTATTATTTATAAAAGTTCCGCCACCCAAAGCTATTATTTTGCCATTGTCTTTTATTATTTTTAAACATTCACTCTCCTCAATACTCCTAAAGTAAGCCTCCCCCTTTTTGTCAAAAATCTCATAAATTTTCAGTGATTCTCTCATCTCAACTCTTTCGTCTAAATCTTCAAAAGGTTTTTCAAGACTTTTAGATAAAAGTCTACCAATAGTAGATTTTCCTACTCCCATCATTCCAATCAAAACAAGGTTTTTTTTCAATTTATGCCAAAAATTTTAATTTGATTAATCACAAATTTGT
>MDTB01080325.1_pt1 | contig 15268 bp, 12 predicted proteins | sample 811161 | NCBI WGS metagenome assembly MDTB01 (sample SAMN05326650, study PRJNA326480) | marine metagenome | isolation source: seawater | place: Mediterranean Sea | collected 2009 | reverse complement strand
ATCTATATTCCATTATTTAGATATTACGCAAATTTAAATCTTAACGGGGGGCATTCATTCATGACTGCTGATTGGTTGATTAGTTATAAATTTGGTTATATCAGTCGTGGCCTATTTGGAACTTTTTTGATTCCGATATTTAACAATGCAACAGTAATGTTAAATTTTTTATCAATTTTTTTAATTCTTGTATATTTATTGATATTTTATTTCGTATCAGAAATCTTTAAATCAAAACAACAAACCATTGTTACTTACGTTTTAATTCTTTCCCCTGCCACATTTTTGTTTAATATTTACGATTCACAAGGAAGTTTTAGAAAAGAGATTTTAGGTATATTAGCGATATTTTTCATAGCTTACTCAATTTCAAGAAGCAATTATTACATTTACATTAGTTCTTTCATATATACTATGGGAATATTCTCACATTCAGTAAATTTATTTTTTTTGACAACAATTTTATTAATTATTTACCTGCATTTAAAACCAAAAAAATTAACTCCATACTTTGCTTTTTTAATTCCAACAATATTAAATTTCATACTATATTTTTCATTTTCAAACAGTGAACAAGAACTTACGATGAAGAAAAATATGATGTGTTTAGATTTGGAAAGATTTGATTTAGAAAATTTATGTGGATACGGATCATTTGATTTTATTTCTTGGGATTTAAATGCTGCATATCTAATTACACAAAATTATATTATAAATGAAAATAGACAAGGTTCTTTTACATACATACTTCTTTTCTTATTAGCAATTATTCCTTTATTTTTTGATAAAAATATTTTTCATAACATTTGGTACTACTCAATAATTGCTATTTCGTTTGTTCCTTTATTTCTAATAGGTTTAGATTGGGGAAGATGGATATACATTATGGTTATTTGTTTTTTGATTATTTATATGCTTTCCGAAAAAAAGATTGTAAGAAGCAATATAAAATATTGTGTATTATTAACACCTATTTTGTTTAGAGTAGAACATTGTTGCAGTCCAGTTTTAGAATTTAATTTAATTGAAAACTTCAAATACCTGTCAAGTAGTTTGGTTTCAATTTTGTTTTAAATAGTCAGAAAGTTCAAAGAGAATCCGCATCCCTGTGGTGTAATATGTAGAGGGAAAAACTGTAAAATATGAATACTCTTAAATTTTTAGATATTTCAACTATAAAAAGAATTTCTTTTCGTAGTGATATAAACGGATTGAGGGCAATAGCAGTCCTTTCAGTTGTGTTTTATCATGCAGATTTCCACTTATTCAAAGGTGGTTGGCTTGGTGTTGATATATTTTTTGTAATATCTGGTTATTTAATATCTAATATAATAATCTCAGAACTAAATGGAAATGAATTTAGCTTCAAAACATTTTATTTAAAACGCATTAAGAGAATACTTCCTGCATTATTTTTTACACTTTTTACAACTATACCTTTTGCATTTTGGTTATTATCTCCTAAAGCAATGGATGAGTATTTAGACTCATTGATTGCTTCTTTATTTTTCTATGCAAATTATCACTTTATGAATTTAGAGTTTTATATAGCAGAATCTACAAAAGTCATGCCTTTTTTACATACATGGAGTTTGGCCATAGAAGAGCAGTATTATATCTTGTTTCCATTGGTTGCTTTTTTTATTTTTAAATACTTAAAGAAATATTTTTTTTTAATAGTAAGTTTTTTTGTTGTCAGCTCAATCTATTTGAGCACTCTAAGTCAAGAAGTTACAAAATTTTATAGACTCGAATTTCGAATTTGGGAATTGCTTGTTGGAGTATTAGTTATGATATTAAGTTCAAATGTCAAAATTAATCACTTAGAAAAAATTGGCTTTCCTATTATGGTTTTCCCAATTTTTTATTTTGATGACTCATGGATAAATCATATTGAGCCAAAGTTAATTTCACTTTTTGGAATTTCATTAATTATTCTTTCAAATACAGATAAAACCGTATTGACTAAATTTCTAAAAATAAAAATAATAACAATTATAGGGTTAAGTAGTTATTCAATTTATCTTTTACACCAACCTCTTTTTGCGTTTATAAGAATTTTTAATTCAGAGGTACAAGCTGTGATTAGTTTTGAGAACTTGAATTATTCTTTAAATTTACAAAAAAAATTAATAATAATTCTGATTTTATTATTTTTAGGTTATTTTCAATATCTATTTATTGAAAAAAAATTGGCTAATAGTAAATACATTTATAAATTTTTAGTAATTTTTTTAATTTTGTCTCTACTTTTTATTTATTTTGGAAAGATTGGGAATGGTTATGATGATAGATATACTTCAGAAAATGAATTGGTTGTAGAAGCAATCAGTTACCAAAACATTGAAAATTTTGATCTTATTGTGAATAGTGAAGTATGTCATAAAACATCCTTGGAACAAAAAGCAGATTTAAACTGTTTAGTAAACAAGTATTCAGATTTTAAAGAAATATTGGTAATAGGGGACTCACACTCAAGATTACTTTTGAAACCATTAAGTAAAACAATAGTTAACAACCCAATTAGATTTGCAACAGGAGATTCATGCATTTATTTTATTAATGTTGTTAACAAAGAATGTAAAAGATCTGACAAGGAAAAAATTAAAAATTATGTAGCAAATCTTGAAAACAAGATAATTATTTACATTGCAGATTTACAAGACAAAATTTCTAATCCTCAAAAAAATGTACTTGTGAATGTCCCATTAACAATAAACGAGCTTGCAAAAAAAAATTATGTTTTAATCATAACCCAAATACCTCCTTTCCCAGTAAATGTAAGCAATAGAATTTTAAATAATGTTGAATTAAATGAAGTCAAATATCCAAGTTTTGAATGGAATCAAAATGAAAAGAAATTACAACTTTATTCTATGTATAAAAGTTTAAGTAACCATGAAAATATTTTTGTTATCGACACATTTCAAATATTTTGCGAAGATATTCAGAAAGGATATTGCGTTGGAGCAGAGAATAACAGTATATTTATTTATGATGATAACCATCCATCTGATAAAGGAGCTCAGCTGATTATTGAAGAGATTGAAGCAGTCGTTTCAATCCTGAATAAATAGAGCCATTAAAACTAAGTAAATTATTGTAAGAATGATAATCTCAGTGAACTAAAATATTTGAAGATGAATAAAATTTATAAAGTTCTTAAAAAAATTCTCCCTCAAAATTTCTATATCTATTTACAAAATATTAAAAGACTTTATGGCCTTCCTAAAGATATTAGAACTATTGTTAATGATTTAAAACCAAATGACATTTGTATAGATTGCGGTGCTAATGTTGGAATTTACTCTCAACTTTTTGCAAAATATGGATCAAAAGTTTATTCTTTTGAGCCAGATCCAATACCATTCAAAGAGCTTTCTTCAAAATCACAAAATTTAAAAAATATATATCCCATAATGGCCGCCGTAGGGACTTCAAATAAAGAAGGCAAGCTTTACTTGGATGATAATTATATTTCTGACAAGCTTTTCTATTCTGAACATAATTCACTAGTTAAAGAAAAAAATAATGTCGGAGATTCTTATATAAATGTAAAAATAATTGACATAAAAAAATGGCTAAAAAATCATGAAAAAATTAAAATCATGAAAATTGATATCGAAGGATATGAAATAGAATTGTTGAGATATTTAATTGAAAGTAATTCAATAAATAAGATAGAGTATATTTTCCTTGAAACTCATGAAAAAAGAATAGACGGCTTAAAAGAACAAATAGTTGATCTAAAAAACAAAATTAAAGAACTTGGAATTGAAAATAAGATTTTTTGGAATTGGCCATAAGTAATTTTTTTAAAGCTAGTTATAATTATTTTTGGCTAGAAGGTCGTCTATTTTTATATTAGATTGACAGTTCAATTCTGTCAGTAGCCACATAAATGAACAATAAATACAATGAAAAAGAATTAATTTTTTTCTGGAACAAGTATTATACAGAAAATAAGAAAATTCTACCCAACTCTAATTTTGCTGAATTTACAAAAAAATATTTACAAAAAGAAGAGTCTTTAATAGATATTGGATGTGGTGATGGAAGAGATTCAGTTTTCTTTAGCAAACAAAATATATTCACCACAGGTGTAGATTTCAGCAATTTAGCAATTGAAAAAAATACAAAGCTAGAAAACTTTTATCTAAAATTTGAACACTTAAATTTAAATGATATTCAGAGTTATGAAAATTTTTTTGATTACGCTTATTGTAGATTTTTATTCCATGCAATAAATGTGGATATTGAGAATAGTTTATTTATTTGGTTTAAGCAAAATATTAAAAAAATGATATTTATTGAGACTAGAGTGCAAGAAGAGTCAACTGTTAAAAAAGAAAACGATCATTTTCGTAGATATTTTAGAGAAGAAGATTTTTTAAATAAAATTTTAAAACATGGATTTAAGATTTTGTATTCAGAAACATCAACCAATTTTTCTAAATATAAAAAAGTTTATAATGTTACTGACCTAACTCATGATCCATTACTTTTGAGAGTAGTAATTTCCATATAAATAAAGTATTTAAAAAACATTTTAAAAATTAAAAGTCTATAAATAGAACAAAAAAATAATTTATATTAATGTAGCTTTATGATAATTATTACTGAACAGTTTCAGTATTTAGACCCTGGTACAGGTTCTTATCTATATCAAATATTATTGGCTGCAGGTATAACAGTTGGAATTTATTTTAAAAATTTAAAATTATTTATTACATCTTTTGCACTTAAGTTAAAAAATAAATTCATTCAAACTGAAAAGTAATGCTTAACAACATATTAAGACAATTTGTTCATATTTTGCTACCAACTAGAAAGCCTTTGCAAAAGTATCTCAAGAAAATAAGTAAAAGATTTAACGATAAAGATATACTTGAAATCGGAAGCGGTAGTCAAAAACGAAATCAATCAATGAAAAAACTATTTCAGAATGCAAACTCTTTTTTGCAAACTGATATAAATAAAGAGTATGGTCATCATTATCTAGATATCACAAATATCTCAAATATACATAAAAAATTTGATTTGGTTCTATGTACAAATGTTTTAGAACACATATTTGAGATAGAACTAGCAATAAGTAATTTAACAGCTCTTGTAAAACAAGACGGCTATTTAATTATCTCAATGCCTTTCATATATCCTTTACACGATGAACCAGAAGACTACTGGAGATTAACAGAACATAATCTTAGAAATTTATTTTCAGATTTTTTAATTGAAGACTTTCAGCACACAGGTCTTAGACAATTTCCAAGCCAATATATTCTATTACTAAAAAATTAATTAGTATAATCTTAACTAACTCTTCTCCAAAAACTTGAAGAAAAATTTGGATCAATATATTTTTTGAACTCATTGATATTAGAAAAACTATTATTAAACATTTTTTTTGACATTCTAGAATCTTTTCCAGGATATAAAGCTCCTCCATGCTCTAAAACAATATTGTCTAATCTATTAAAGAAATCTAATGTCTTATTTCCCTTATTTTCAAAATCAAGTGCCATAGTAATTCCTTTTCTAGGGAAAGACATCATCCCTAATGATTCAATATTTCCGAACGTTTTTAAAACTCCCAATGCTGGAATTCGTCCATAGATACTGATTTCTTTAAGTATCTCTTTTATACCTTCAACCCCGGTATCTAATGGAATTACAAATTGATATTGAAAAAATCCTTTTGGTCCGTATGCTTTACCCCACTTTTTGATTAAATCTAAAGGAAAGAAAAAAGATCTATAATGTTGGTACTTTTCACCTTTTTTTTTGTTTAATGAATAATAAGTTTGGTTAATTATTTTTTTTGAAAAATTATTTACAACAGAAACAGGAGGGGTAAACGGTAATGGTATTGAAAATTCTTTTCTATTTTCATTTCCTAATTGTTTTTTTGCGTGATTACCAGAATGAAAAATACCTCTTAATCCTCCTTTATTACTAGTTTGACAATCAATCCAACTAACCGTGTAGTCAAATTTTTCTTCAAATTCTTGATTAATGTCCCAATATTCTGCGAGTGAAGAGTACCTTACTGTTTGACTTTCAAGAAATTGACTTTTAATTTTTTGCAATTGTATCTCAGCAGAAACAATGATTCCTGTAAGACCCATTCCACCAATTGTTGCCCGAAAGTAATCTGGATTTTCATTAAGGCTACAATTAACAATATCTCCATTAGATCTTAGTAATTGTAAATTTTCAATATAATTACCAAAGCTACCAAATTTATGATGATTTTTACCGTGAATATCATTTGCTATTGCACCACCTACTGTCACATATTTAGTTCCTGGAACAACTGGGAGAAACCATCCATTTGGTGTAATTTTATCTAAAATCTCTTTAATCGAAACTCCACCTTCGATTTTTATAAAACCTTTCTCAGTATCTAAATGAAGTATTTGGTTGAGATTTCTAGTAAGAATAATTTGACCATTTTCATTTAAACAGACATCACCGTAGCTTCTTCCAAGACCATGTGCGAGGTTTTTGTTACTATCAAAATTTAATTTTTCTAATTTACTAATAGATTGAATATTTTTATGATTTACTTTTGGATAGTTGTTCCAAGATTTAATTTTTACCACAAATATATTGTACTTTTAAAAAGAGTTTTAATATTATCTATTTTTTTATTTAATTCTTTTTAAGAGATGTTCTTTCTATTAAATCAAGAATACTTAAAGGAAAAATTTTAATCAAGATTGCCATTAATTTCAATCCTAATGTTGGATATACAACTCCCTTTTTTTCTATGGAATCAATAAGCAACATAGCTGCATTTACCTTTTCTAAAGTAAATGGTGGATCTGAATGATCATCTGACATATTTGTCCTTATTTTTCCAAATTTTAAAAATAAAGCATTAATACCAAGTTCATTAACTTCTTTTTCTAACCTTTTTTTTGCAATGCCGTAAATAAAATTTTTTTCCCGAGCTTTTACTGATGCTATTGAAGAAATATAAATATATTTTGCACTTAACTTATTATTTTTTATTTTCTTTGTAAGAAAAAGTGGAATTTGAAAATTCACTTTAAAAGTTTTAAATACCTCCTCTAGAGAAGGAGAAAAATAGGGTCTATTTTCTTTTAAATAACCATTAAAAAAAATTACATAAGGGTTTATAAAATTACCAATGAAGCCAACAATTTCCTCTTGGTCCGCAATATAATCACCAATTAATAAATCTGGGTTAGAGTTCTTTTTTGAAGATATTTTATGTATTCTAAAAACATTCTTTATCTTTTTATCAAATTCGATTGCTAATTCAGAAGATGATCCGATTAAAATTATATCTTTTGACAAAATTTGGACCTGATAATAAGCATTGAATACATACTAATTAAAAATAAAAATAAATAAACAGAACAGAAACAATAAAAATTAAGATCAGCGATATTTTGTCATGAAATATGCCTAATACAAAATCTTCAAGATCTCCATTTGAAGAATTTTTTATCAATCTGAAAGTAATTATTATAAATATAAAAATAAACCCAATAATTGAGAATAATTTATTGGAAGATAAGTTGTCTGATAATGATGCTCCCCAAAGTACTAAAGATATATTCACTAAAATTCCTAAAAAATATAAAATATTTTGAAAATAAAATTTATTGTTTTGCTTAAACAATGTTTCCCGAAACAAATTATCACTTGAAATCTTTTTATTTAAAATTGAATTCTTTTTTAAATAAACAATAAACATCGACATAAAAAATGTAAAAGTATACAGATAAATTGTAATTTCTACATTAGTAGCAACTCCCCCAATCAATAATCGAAGTAGAAAAAGAGTTGAGATTACTATTGAGTCTATAAAATTAATAAACTTAAGAAATTTTGTATATAAGAGAGCCAAACTTAAATAAACAAAGAATAAGAAAACAATTTCTATTTCATAATATAAATATGTAGTAACTGTAGTAATTATAAATAGAAACAATGAAACAATAATGGCCTGAAATTTTGATATTTCACCAGAAGCTATCGGCCTATACATTTTTTCAGGATGATTTTTATCTAAACTAATATCACTTAAATCGTTTAAGATATAATTGGCTGAAACAAATAAAGAAAAAATAAAAAATAAAATAATCGCACTTACTAATCCATCAAAATTAAGAGAATCAGACAAAATAATTGGAGCAATTATTAGTAAGTTTTTTAACCATTGCCAAAGTCTTAATAACTTTAGATACGAACTTAGCTTATAACTTAATATAACCATCGAGTTTAGTGATATTATGTTTCTTTTTTGCCAAGAAAGTATAAATTAAAAATATGTAGATTAAGAAGTTAAATTTATTGAATCTAAACAAATAAACTAAGTTTATTTCTTGAACACAACATTGAGGAACTCTCCAAAGAGCTGAATATAGAGTTAACAATATTATGTTCGTTATATCAAGATTCCTAATAAATCCTTTGGCATTAGTCACAAAATATACAGATGTAAGTGTGAACATTAGTATGTGAAGCCATCTCCCCCAATCTATTGCTATCAAAAATAGTGGAGCCATCGAGAGTAAAATTAGTATTAATAGTTTATAGTTTTCTCTAATCCAAGAACTAAAATAAAACGGCACCAATCCCAAAGTTAGATAAACGCCATAAACTAATACATAATCACTATCTTCAAAAATTCTACTAATTGATGAATCCAGAGAGCTCAAACCATTTTGGTCTAAATAGTAAGCCTTAGTACAGTCAAGTTCATTTATTTTCAAATAGACTTCATTACAAAGGGAATCGATTATTTTAGGAGTAGTTGGGTAAAAAAGATAAATTATAAGAAAAATTGATGAGATAATTAATAACATAATAATTATTTTCCTATCAACTTTAATTGTTTTTGTAATAGATAAGATTAAAACCATAGCAGTTACGAATAAGTTGACTTCATGAGATAAGACACTGATTGAAAATAAACCACTTAAAAAAATTAAAGTGCCAAAACTTAATTTTTTATACGTCGATCGTAAAATCAAAAGTAAACAAATTAAACCCAGCAATTCTTTGTTTCCAACTCCTTTAGATACATTAAAAACAGAAAAGAGTAAGTACAAAGGAGAAAATAGAATAAACAATGAATAAATATCTTTATTATTTTCCTGATATATTTTTAAACTTATATAAACAACTGTAAAGTGAAGTAAAAATATAACTATTGGAATAAGAGAGTATGCTATAAACTCTAAGTCATTAGATATAGAAAGCAATATTGTTCCTGTTAAACCACGTCTTATATATCCATAATTATAATTTATTAGCCAATCTGCTATGTTATTAAGATATGTTTGAGAAAAGAAAATATATAACGATCTAATACCAAAGAGGATTGACACAAAAACAATTGTTTTATTGTTAATATTTTGTAAAATTTTTTGGATTGAAAATAATTTTGATTCTAAATAGTTATTATCCGAATGATTTAGAAATATAAGATATAAGATAAAAATTTCAACAAAAATAATTTCATAACTATATAGATATCTAAATTCCCTAGAAACAAAATCAATACTAAAAAGATAATATGTTATCAAGCTGTAAAGGGATAAAGCGAACACGAATAAACTTTTTTTTAAACTAAAAATATTAAGAAATAAGATAAGGATAATAATTAGACCAAAATTTTTTATTACTTGAAATAATAAACTATCTCCATAGACATAAATTTTAACTGTTGGCCATCCGTCTTCGATCGATTGTATTTTATTGATACATTTTAAGTTTTGAACATCTTTAAGAAAGTTAGTATGGTATTTATAAATTTGATATACTTTATCAGTTTCATCAAAGTCATAAAATTCTATTTGATTTATAGAATATTTACATGCATCTGAATCAGAAAAACTTTTATAATCTATGTCAGCATTTTCATTATTGATTATTAAGTTTGCATAAAGCAAATAACTAATCGTAAACAATATTGTTATTAATAAAAAAAGAAATTTTTTATTTACCTTTATCACAAAAGATTATTGAAAAAGAAAATCACTATGTATTTTTCCTATATTTTCAAATTTGAAAAATTTTGAATCCTCAAATGCAAAATTTCTCATGTTTTCTTTTTCATCCTTTTTCATCTCAGTATATTTAATTAATTTGCTATACATGCTTTCAACATTTCCTGAAGCAAATATAAGAGAGTTCTTGTCATTACAGTATTTTATAAATCCAACACTGTCACTTACAATACATATATTTTTTTGTGACATAGCTTCAATTAAGGTTAAAGGACCACCTTCGAGTCTTTTGGTTGAAACAATTGAGGGAATAAAAGTAAGGCTTGCATTTTTGTAATATTCTAGTTTTTCGTCAAAATTCTTAAAACCATGAAAAATGATGTAATTTTTAAGACCAAGGTTCTGAACCTCTTTTTTTAAATAAACCTCATCAACACCAGAACCTAGAATGTCTAATCTGAAGTTGTTACCAGAATCCTTAAATTTTTTTAAACATTTAAGTAATAAGTTAACACCTTTGTAATCTATAAGGCGACCAACGTAAAGAAAATGATTATCTTTTTTAAACTCTAAATTATTTACTTCAAAGAACTTATCTTGTATTCCCATTGGGATTACCTCATATTTATTATTTATATAATCCGGCTCACAGTTATTTTTTATTTGATTAAGTGTGACTTCGCTATTGGCAGTAAATTTGTAAGTGTTTTTAAGTACAAAATTAATTAGTATTTTATTAATTAATTTTATGTTATTTAGTAACAACACTTCAGCACCATGTGTCGTAAAAACTAATTTAATCTTAAGAATTTTGCAAACAAGTGCACTTATTATTGCTTGTGGTAAAAACCAGTGGGCGTAAATGTAGTCAGGTTTAAATTTTAATGAAGCTCGAAAGAGATTTGTAAATTGACTAATAACAAGAATCAATAACTTTAATATATTTATTTTATTTTTTTGTATCGAAGGTAAAATTCCATTTTCATGAAAAATTTGTGATTTGTTTGGCCAAGAATATCTGTACTTTTTTATTTTTATGTCATTAAATAATATCTCTTTTTGTTTTTCACTACTCATCGGTTTTAAAACTAAAAATTCAAAATTATTATTATATTCAAGAATACTGTTTACTAAATTATTTATAACATCAGTGACTTTGTCTTCCAAATTTTCTTTATAAGTCGATGTGTTTATTAATACTTTTATTTTTTGATTCATTGATTTTGAATATATATGTGATTATATATAAATTATCATACTTTTTTGTTTTTAAGCAATAATATAAAAACATGTTGAAATTCAGCTACATAAAAGTCTTATTATTTACACTTTTTTCCACATTATTCTTTTCATATACTTGGATAAATTCATTTTATATTTCAACAAGAAATGCAGATTTTGAAAAATATTATGATTATATAAATTATTTTACTGGAATTAATGTCGATATTGATTACGGTCAAGGGGTTCTTTATTATTTTTTAATTGCTAAAAGACTAACTTCTAAAGTAGATATTGTTAATCTTTCAAACTCAGAATTTATAGTAAGTGCTGCTGTACATGAAGTAAATTTTATTTTTTTTCTAATTGGTTTAGCTGGGTTCTTTTTCTTTCTAAAAGAAAAAAATTTTAAAACAGAATCAATAATTATTTCTTTTATCATTTTGTTTTTTTTCCCCCAAACAATTTACCTAAGGTCTGTAATGAAGCCTGAGATAATTGCTTTTGCATTTACTCCTTGGTTGCTAACTTATATTGAGAGATACTTTGAACATAGGAATATTAAAAATTTATTTTATGCAATACCTTTCATATCCTTAATTATCAATTCAAAGGCATCAACAGCGGGAATGTTGGGGTTGTATCTTATTTTTTCTTATTACAAAATTTTTAAAACAATTAAAATTAAAAATTTTATATTACTACTAGTTACATTTGTTTGTGTGATTTCACTTATCCAGTTTGAAAACTATTCTATTTCAGGAAATTCATTTATTGAAAGACCTTATGATGAGGAATATGATTTTAAAGCCGATCCTAAAATTATATTTAATACTAATTTGAATGAACTTGTAAGGAATCCTTTTTTTACTATAAAAGAAAATGGTGAGACTTATCATAGTAGGTCAGTCATCAATATTATTTTACTTGATACCTTTGGAGACTATTTCAACCAATTATTTGATGATCAAGTAAATTATTTCTCAAAACATAGAAAAAATTTATTTGTTGATTCAAATGAGAGTACTTTTATTGAAAATAGAGAAATTAAATATAAAGGACCATATAGCTGGTTTTTAATAAATGATTTGAATCGAGTAAGAAAATTAGTATCCCTATTTTTTTCACTGATTTTTTATTTATCAATTTTATATTTTTCGTTCAAAGATAAGAAAAATAAGAAGTATTATTTAGCTCCTTTAGCAGGTTTAGTTGTCTTGTACGTTAACTCATTGGGCATACCATCAAATAACTTTAACCCAATTAAAGCTGATACATTTAAAACATTTTACTTTTCCAGTTTGTTATGTGTATCTTTACTATTTATATTGGTAAAGATTTTCAGAAAAATAAATTTCTTCAAGATATTTGTTCTTATCATTTTTGTTAGTGGTTTTTTATTTATTTCTGGTCATCCAAGAGAAAATAATCAAAATTTGTCAGAACATTTAGTTTATGCAAACCAATTTAATCCATTTTGTTCTATAAATAATTTTTTAATTTTTGAAAATAATATTCTTAAATCCATATTTCCTTCTGGTAATATTAATAATTTAAAATCCGATTGTACAAAAAAAAGTAATTTTACAGACAATTACAAACAACGATCTGACCACGATAAACAAAATTTAAATAAATGTATCGATAAAGATAATGTAATAATTAACAATTCATATAATGAGTCAACTTCTAATTTGTCAGAATGTAGAATCTATGCCTTAGAACAATTAAAGAATGAAAATAATTTAATTGTTCCAAAATTACCCTTCCTTTCTTTATTGACGTCTATGGTGTGTATAATTTTCATAATCTATGAGATAAGACTATTTTTTAGGAAAAAACGAAAAAATGTTTAGTACATCTATCTTATTTATTATCAAAATATGAAAAAAGTTATTTTTTTTATAGAAGGAATAGAACATTTAAGGTTTGTAGAACCGTACATTAAATCAATTATCAACACTGATTCTGAAATAGAAGTAGTGTCTTTTGAAAATATTTTTTTCAATAATAATAATATTAAAACTACTTTAATTAAGAAAAAGGAATTCAATACATTTTGTCTTAACTTAAAAGCAGACTATTTGATTACAACAACTCCCGGTGTTGGCAATCCTTATTTCCAGAAATCTAAAGCCTTACCCAAAACTCAACGTCCAAAATATATTTATATATTTCATTCTTTAGTAAGTCCAAATGAGGTTTATTCCAAAAAGTCGTTCATTGGTTTTGATTATATTTTCAGTCCAAATGAAATAATTTCAAGACAGCTAAGCTATTTAACCAAAAAAGCTACGAAAATATTTAACGGAGGATATCCTCTTTTAACAAATGGTTATTATTCACAAAAGGAATTGAATTCAAATAAACAAAAGATATTAATTGCACCATCGTGGGGAAAATTCAATTTATTTAAAAATGACAATGTATTGGTTGGTTTAATTCATTATATAGGAGCAGAATATGAGATTTATTTAAGACCACATCCAATGGAAGAATTAAGCACTCATATAAAAAATAAACTAAATAACGTTATATTTGATTTTGACAAAGATCTTAAAAACCTAGTTTATTTTGACTTTTTAATAACTGATTGGTCTGGAATTGGGATAGAATATTCTATTCTTTCGAAAAGAAAAACATTATATATAAACACTATTAAAAAAAAGAGACGAAAACTTTCTTTAGCTGAAAAAAACTTAGAATTAATTGAAAACAAAATAAGAGACTCTGCTGGTGTTGAGATTGAAGCTGACAATTTAAGTCAGATTACAACATATTTGACAAATGATTTAAACATTTATGATGATTTTTATATAAATAAAATTAAAGAGCCACGATTTAATACTGATAAATTTGAAAGTTTATTTATCTAATTTAAAACTGATAAAGATTTATAAAAAAATCAAGAATATGAAATGTATCTAAGTTATACGAAATTATATTTCTTAGCGAAAATCCAGCACAACAGTGCGGATTGTACATAAAAAAAGTTGGAAGTATAAAGATTAAACAAGAAGTTTGTATATTTTTTAAATTAGTAACTTTATTTTCATCACCTAAATAAATAGAAAAAAGTGAAAAAAATAAAATATGTTGCCATCTTCCCCAATCAAGAGCCAAGATAAATAGTGGCAAAAAAGAAATATAAAGAATCAAAATTCCCTTTATCTTTGTTTTAAAGTAATTTGTATTAAAAATATAAAAATTTATCATTAAAAAAATAATAAGATAATTTAGAAAGGTCATAAAATTCAAATTATTAATTGTATAGGAAATATTTTCAAACACTCCATCGTTCACTTTAAGATCAAGTAAGTTACCTGTTCTTAATTCAAAACAAGAATCATAAAGATTGTATTTTGAAATTAATTCACTACACCATATATTTATATCAAAAAAAGAATTTTGCATTATGGGTGAAAAATAGATAACCACATTCGCAACAACAATTAGTAGATATGATGCTGCTATGTAAATTTTTTGATCAAGACCGGATATTTTAAAAATATAAAATAAAATTGCTGAAACAATAAATATGTTTAAATTGTGAGAAAATACTGCAATAAAATAAATTACCAGGCTTAAAGCAAGGTAGAATCTATTTTTGTTTAAATTAAATAAAATTAAAAGTGATAAAGATAAAAATCCCATTATTTCCTTACTGTTTCCTCCTCTAAAGTCATTGATTACAAATAATACAAAAAAAGGGGATAAAAAAATAAGAACACTCAAATAGTTTTGTTTTACCATTTTGAAAATACTAAAAATATTAAAAATGAGCCATGAATAAATTGCAGATATTAAAAACACTATTATTAGTTTTATATTCTCTCCTGTATACAAAGTAGTTGTGATCTCACCAATCAAACCTCTGCGATTGATACCTCCTACATAGTTAACGGTCCATTCACTAAAATGTATGTAATATGCTTCGTAAAAAAAATTTTTCATATGTTCAAAAAATATAAAAAAACATATATTTAATAAGAATAAAAATATGTAACTTTCATTTAATTTTTTTACAGATTCACCATATTCTTTTTTTGCAAATATAT
>MDTB01137123.1_pt1 | contig 15270 bp, 13 predicted proteins | sample 811161 | NCBI WGS metagenome assembly MDTB01 (sample SAMN05326650, study PRJNA326480) | marine metagenome | isolation source: seawater | place: Mediterranean Sea | collected 2009 | reverse complement strand
GCTGAGATCTTTGTGCACCTTTTCGGCTGAATGAACTTCTAACTTTTCGGAATCTTCTATTAGTGGGCAAACAACATACGCTTGTCGACCGTTTTTTATTTCCTCTTTCACAGTCTCCCAAACTGTTGCATCATCAGCTTCCCAACTCGTGACTATAGGTATACGCCCTGGAGGCAACTCATCTAAAACTGACACGTCTAGATCTCCGTAAACGGTCATTGCAGCGGTTCGCGGTATGGGAGTTGCAGTCATTACCAAAACGTCAGGGACTCTTCCATCTCTGTTTTTTTCTTTTAAAGATGCGCGCTGTTCAACTCCGAACCTGTGTTGTTCATCTATCACTACGGCTCCTAAAGAATTAAAAGAAACGCTTTCCTGTATCAGAGAATGGGTTCCGATTATGAAATCCACGGTTCCATCTTCAAGTCCACGATTTATTCTCTTTCGGTCAACCGAAGATGTCCGATTTGTTAAAAGGTCAACTTGCAAAGGCCTATCGCCAAGAAGCGTGGTTGAATCCTCGACTATCAGGTTGTCTAAAAATTTTGAAATGCCTAAATAGTGTTGTTCCGCGAGTACTTCTGTAGGTGCCATTAAAGCACCTTGATGGCCTCCCTGTACCGCTTTTAGAAGCGTGAAAACAGCTACGATAGTTTTCCCTGAACCCACATCTCCTTGGAGTAACCGATGCATCGGTATTTCTTTTTCTAAATCTTTGCGTATTTCATTCATCACTCGTTTTTGAGAGTCAGTCAGCTCAAAAGAAAGGTTTTTCAAAAAAACCTCGGTCAGGTTCTCTTTCTTTGAATGGTTAATTCCAATTGACGTTTTTTCGATTATTTTTTTTCGCTGCAATAACTCAAGTTGAATCCTGAAAAGCTCATCAAATACAAGCCTTCTTCTTGCCTCAGCTACTTCACTCATTGAATCAGGCCTGTGGATTCCCTTATAAGCTGCTGAACGATCAACCAGCCTGTATTTTTTTAGTATGTCTGAGGGGACAGGGTCTGCGAAACCTCTTACTTTCATAACTCTTCGGAGAGCTTCCGCAACAAGTCGGTCAACATCCCAACTATGCAATTTTGCTATTTCTGATTGAGGATAAACCGCAACTATTCTGCCTGTTCTGTCACCGACTAGGTCAACAATGGGATTAGTCATCTGTAATTGGCCTTGATAAATATCCACTTTGCCGAAAACGACGGCATCTCTGCCCTGATTTAGTTGCTTTTCTCTCCACGGCTGGTTAAAGAAAACTAACTTCAGGGACCCAGTTACGTCAGAAGCAGTAACCTCAACAAGGGTTTTTCTAGAGCGCATTCTTCTGCTTCTAACTTTTTCAATATTGACAAGAACCATGCCTTCTTCGTTAGTTTGAAGAGAATCTACGGTAGCTTCTTTGCTTCGATCTATATAACGGCGCGGGTAGTAGCTGATCAAATCAAGAATCGTGTTAATACCTACTTTGCTCAAAGACGCAGAAGTTTGCTTACCAACACCGTGAAGATCTGTTAGAGGACGGTCCTCCAACTCTTTTAGGGCGACGCCGGGATCCGACACCTAATCACCTATTCGATACCTATGTAGTATTGATATAAAGGCTGTCCACCTTCGTGAACTTCAACTTCGAGTGCTTCATATTCGTTACTAACCCAGGCAACTACCTCATCGGTTTCTTTTTTGTTGGAATCTCGCCCTGCAACAAGAGTTATAATTTCATGATCATCGCTAATCATTTCTTTCAAAAGATTTCTTGTTGCTTCAACAATTGTTTCGGCAATAACAGTTACCTTTCCTTTTCGTAAACCTAGAAAATCACCTTTTTTTATCTGGCCAACATCACTTGCGGACTCTCTAACAGCTGTAGTTATCTCTCCTGACTCGACCATTTGTGAAAACTGAGTCATATCTGTTTGGTTTTTATCTGAAGTCCCTTCTGGGTCATAACCAAGCAAGGATGCAAAACCTTCTGTGACTGTGTGAGTTTCGACTACACGAATTGTCTTTGACGTTTGCGAATCTACTTGTTCTGCTACTGCAACGATATTTGAATTATTAGGCAAGATTATTACGTGCTCAGATGCGATGGCTTCTACAGCTTCCAACAAGTCCGCTGTCGATGGGTTCATTGACTGACCTCCGTTAACTACGCGAGTAGCTCCTAAAGATCGGAAAATATCACCTATGCCATCTCCGTTTGAAACTGCTATGACAGAGCATCCAATTGGGTCTGTGTGATCCTGCTCATGATGGTTTTCCGCGATTTCTTCAAATAAATCAGTCACTCGAATATCGTGTGGTTTACCAATAGAAATGCCGGCTTCAACTGCTGCACCAATATTGTTTGTGTGAACATGGCAATTCCAAATATTTTCACCACCAACTACAACTATAGAATCCCCGATTTCTGACCATGCTTTTTTGAAGCCTGGTATCAAATCATCTGGTGCGTCTAAAAAGTACATTACTTCATACCTGGTTCCACTATTAGTGGTGTCATCGTGTATATCGAATATTAAAGAATCCACTGAAGCTTTGACTATCTCAGGTTCAGGCATTGGGCGATCGTCAATCACATGCAAAAGTGAATCCAACATAAGCAGAAATCCGCTTCCACCGGCATCAACGACTCCTGCTCTAGCTAAAACCGGTAAAAGATCAGGTGTTGAATCCAAAGAACGCTTGGCTGCCTCTCGTGCTGTTTCTACAACCATTAAAAGGTTGGAATGTTCTAACAAAGACTTTTCTGCAGCTTCTGCTGTTTCTCTTACAACAGTCAAAATGGTTCCTTCGACTGGATTCCCAACCGCCTCATAAGCGGCTGATGCCGCTGCTCTAAGAGCATCAGAAAACAAATTTGCATCGATAGTTTTCTTCGATGCATTTTTTATTTCAGAAACAAAACCTCTGAGGATTTGAGAAATAATTACACCTGAATTTCCTCGAGCTCCCATGAGGGAACCGTGTGAGATTGCTTCGATAATATTTTCAAATTCAGGGTCTTCCAAAGACTCAATTTCAGATACTACCGAATTGAGAGTGGCGGTCATATTCGAACCTGTGTCACCATCTGGCACCGGATATACATTTAAAGAATTGAGGCTTTCTTTATGCTCTTGGAGGGCATCACGAAAGCAATACATCAACTTTGCAATGTTGTTTGCGTCTAAATTTTCTATTGCCACAACTGCGATAGTACCCACTTAAAGTACCTCGATGCATAAGTTTCTATTTTTATGTTTGGAACTGCCAAATACCCACATACGATCAGGACTATTCACCCGCTTGCTTTTAGTGGGCTAGGCTCCCGGCGGCCTCCAAAAGTAGATAGGAGAAAAATAGTTGCAAGGCGTAGTTAAGTCTTACGATCCAGGTAGCGGTGATGGCCTCATAATTCGCGACTCTGATCTCGTTGAATTTGAAATGGCGGATGGAGCTCTTGAAGGCTCAATCTTTAGAATGCTTCGTCAAGGTCAACGAGTAGTTTTCGAATTGGATGAAAATAATAACGCGACCGGTTTAAAACTTGGATCTGAAATAGATATGGGCACGCCTAACTTAGACTGATATGAGTTCTGAAAAAAATCCACCGACAAAAAATAGATCACTGACCGACTGGGTCGACCACTGGGAAGAAATTTTTCAACCAAGTCAGATTCACTGGTGTGATGGCTCTGAAAGTGAATATGAAAAATTCACTCAAGATCTAGTAGATTCTGGAACTTTTATCCGACTCAATGACGAACTCCGACCAAACAGTTTTTTAGCAAGGTCAGATCCTAACGATGTGGCACGTGTTGAGAGTGAGACCTACATCGCATCAGTTAAAGAAATTGATGCTGGTTCAACAAATAATTGGCGTGAACCTAATGCACTAAAGGAAGAGATGCTCTCCCACTATCAAGGTTGCATGAAAGGCAGAACTCTTTACGTGATTCCTTTTTGCATGGGACCTATCGGTTCGCCTATTTCTCATATAGGTATTCAACTCTCCGACTCGCCCTACGTGGCAGCAAGCATGAAAATAATGACAAGGATGGGAAGTCATGTCCTAGATGAGTTGGGTGACGGAAATTTCGTGCCGTGTGTTCACTCAGTCGGATTTCCACTTGAAGAAGATGAAGAAGATGTTCCGTGGCCTTGTAATAAAGATGTACGTTACATATCTCACTTTCCTGAAACTCGAGAAATATGGTCGTACGGCTCCGGTTACGGCGGAAATGCTTTACTAGGTAAGAAATGCTTTGCTCTTCGCATCGCTTCAACAATGGCGCGCGAAGACGGTTGGCTGGCTGAACACATGCTCATTCTAGGAATCACACCTCCCGATGGAGAAAAGCGCTATATCGCTGCTGCTTTCCCCTCCGCTTGCGGTAAAACAAATATGGCGATGCTGGTTCCCACTATCCCAGGTTGGAAAGTTGAAACAATTGGAGACGACATAGCTTGGATGAAATTCTCTCCCGACGGACAACTGCGTGCCATCAATCCTGAAGCAGGTTTCTTTGGCGTTGCTCCGGGGACTTCCAACTCAACTAATGAAAACGCTATGAAGACCCTTTGGGGAAATGCAATTTTTACAAATGTTGCACTTGATGAAAATAACGATGTTTGGTGGGAAAGGATGACGGAAAATAAACCCGACTCCCTCGTCGACTGGCAGGGGCGTGACTGGACTAGTGAGTCTGAAGAACCGGCCGCTCACCCAAATGCACGTTTTACTGTGCCTGCAAACCAATGTCCTTCGATCGCCCCAGAGTGGGAAGACCCGGAAGGAGTGCCTATTTCGGCGATCATGTTTGGTGGTCGACGCGCTTCGAATGTTCCATTGATTACACAAGCACGCGATTGGGAACACGGAGTTTTCCTTGGTTCGATTATGAGTTCAGAGAAAACTGCTGCAGCTGCTGGAAAAATTGGTGAAGTTCGATTTGATCCTTTTGCGATGCTTCCTTTTATGGGTTACAACGTGGGTGATTACATCAAGCACTGGATAGAAATCGGTAAAGCTACCGATTCTAATAAATTACCAAAATTATTTTGGGTTAACTGGTTCCGAAAAGACGAAAACGGGGGTTTCCTTTGGCCAGGTTTCGGCGAGAACAGCCGTGTTCTTAAATGGATTTTAGATCGTATAGATGGGGAAGCTCAAGCTATAGATACGCCTTTGGGTCTAGTGCCTGAAATTGACGGTATCGATACCTCAGATCTGGACCTGAATGCTTTAGCAATGCAAAAACTTCTTGAAGTTGACTCAGAGTCATGGACTGAAGAAGTTCCTTTAATCGAAGAGCATCTAAAAGCTATCGGTGAACGACTCCCCGAAGAGATGAACTCTCAACTCACTTATTTAAAATCTCGAATAGGTTTGGAAAGTTGAATTAAATGGGCCCTAGGAGCATCGAGCGAATTCCTAGCCCCGTCAAGAAAAGTCCAGCAAACCCATATAGCAAATACCTTCGATTATCCAATTGATTACGGTAACCATAAATTACTCCCACGCTGAGGGCAGCGGCAGACCAGTACAGCAAATGAAATTTGGGAACTTCGATATTTTCCGACGACGCTAAGGCAACACCTGAAAAAAGGTGGGCTATAACCATAATCTGAGCAATTGCTGTTACCCACGAAAGTGTTGATATCCGAAATAGTTTATTTCTATGAGCTTGAAGTGCCCAGATTCCAGCCGCAGCATTCAACACGACCATTAACCACTCGATTACTTCATGAGTTACTCGAAAGGAAGCTAAGACATTCATCAAATTTAGGTGTTGCTAGATTTGTCAGTCGAATAGATTGAATTTAAAAGTTTCATTTTCTTTTCTTGATTCTTTTGGATTTATAAACCATTCAGTTCCAAAAATATTAACAAACTGATCATTTGGAATCTTTAAAAAAAACGAATCTTCATCTATTTGACTTCGATGAGCAGAAATAGCTGCTCTTTTTTTCTCAATAAAATCTGAAACATTTACAGCGTGAGTAATTTCAGACTCGGCAGAACCAAAAGATTCCTCTTCTACGCGTTGTCGCCTCTCCTCCAAGTCGTCACCTATTCCAGCAAGTCCTTCATCTGGAGCTGTTTCTATAGCTAATTCAATTGTTTTCTTTATCGAATCTCTGTTGAGAGTTGTCCATCTGATGTTTTCGATTCCAGTCTGATCCGCCCAATGAGTTCCCACCCTGTGGACCTGAATATGGTCTGGGTGGCCATAACCCCCGTTCGGATCGTAAATAACTAAAAGATCAACGCTTTCCTCACATAAAAGATTAGACAATCGCAAGCTAGCTTCTTCAATATTCGCTTGCCAAAAGCACTCAGGGTTGGAGGTAGTGGGTGAATCAATCATTCCGCTGTCTCTGTAGTTTAAGAATTCGACTCGTGACACTCCCAAAATACTCGCAGATTTAATCAGTTCTTCAGTTCGTCGTTCCTCTAGAGGTTCGCCATCTTTTAGAATGCCTGGTACAGGTTCTCCCTCTTCCCCACGTGTAGCGACTACAAGAATTACACGATCCCCAGATTCAGATAATAAAGTCATCGTTCCAGCTGTAGACAGCGCTTCGTCATCGGGGTGAGCGTGAAAGAAAACTATTGTTGACATCGAAATCTTTTAAGAGACAGCACCGGTGCTGAGCAGTTCTGTAATCTCTTCCTCTTTAAATCCAAACTGCATAAGTACTTCTTTACTGTGCTGACCTGGATGAGCCGGTGGTCTCTCAATTTTTCCTGGTGTACGACTAAATCTTGGAGCTGGTGCTGGCTGGGTTACACCCGCAACTTCCACGAATGTTTTTCTTTCTACATTGTGTGGATGTTCTATCGCTTCGTATGCAGAAAGGACAGGTGCATAACAAACATCACTACCGGCAAGTAGTTGGTCCCACTCTGATCTGGTTTTTGTAGCTATCAATTTGGCCATTTTTTGTTTCAATTCTGGCCATTTTTCTCGATCGTGTTGGAATCCAAATTCTTCTGCGTCTAGTTCTAACTTTTCCAACATCTCCTTGTAGAACTGGGGCTCTATTGACCCTAAAGATATCCATTCTCCGTCTGAGCATTCATAAACATCGTAAAAATGGGCTCCCGTGTCTAGTAGATTGACACCCCTTTCTTGTTGATGGAAACCTGTTTCCATCATTCCGTAAAAGAAACTCATCAGACTCGCTGCACCATCAACCATAGCTGCGTCGACAACTTGACCTTGCCCAGATTGTCTAGCTTCAACAAGTGCGCACACCATTCCAAAAGCAAGGTACATACCTCCTCCTCCAAAATCTCCTACAAGATTTAATGGTGGCACTGGTCCACTTTCACTTCTACCTATATGGGCTAAGACTCCGGCTAATGAAATGTAGTTTATGTCATGTCCAGCTGCATTTGCGTAAGGTCCCTCTTGCCCCCATCCTGTCATTCGTCCGTAAACCAAGGCGGGGTTCCTCTTAAGACAGTCGTCTGGTCCCACTCCCAATCTTTCAGCCACTCCGGGTCTGAAGCCTTCGAAAAAAATGTCCGATGTCTCGACCAATTTGAGAACAGTCTCTCTCCCTTGTGGATTTTTAAGATCTATTCCTATGCTTTTTCTCCCCCTGCTAATTATGTCATTTGGTGGGGAATTCTCATCGAACTCTTTCACCGAACCCGCACGATCAATGCGTATGACATCTGCACCCATATCAGCAAGCATCATTCCGCAAAAAGGACCGGGTCCTATTCCTGCCAGCTCTAAGACCTTCACTCCGTCTAAAGCGCCCATTTTATCTCCTGCTTTCAGCTTATTTTTTCAGCATTTTTCACGTGCTTAATTATTTCATTTGTAATCTTTGGCCAAGAACCCGGGGGGAGATCATGTCCCCAACCTTCAATCATGACAAACTCTGCCTTAGGTATCACTTCTGCCGTGCGTTGTCCCCCGCTTGGATCGACAAGAGTATCTGCACTTCCATGAAGTACGAGTGTAGGTGCCCTAATTTTCATAAGTGCTTCTTCGCGATTTCCACTTAAGTTCATAGCTTTCATTTGTCGATCTTTGGCTTCATTGGGTTTATTTGTGCGTTCGGCATACCTTTCAAAAATTTTTAAACAGTATTCATCGTCGTGCCAGTCAGTACTGGCCCATATACGTCTATCTGATAGATCTTTTAAAGCTTGCTCCTTTGGATCAATCGGTGCAGGAGCTAATAAGGCATCCAGTGCTTTTCCTTGCGGAATACCAAAACCTGCCTTCCCTGTATTAGATGCCATTGAAGTAAGGCTGATAATTTTCTTCGGAAATTCAGCAGCAAAAATTTGAGCCACCATACCCCCCAAAGACATACCTACGATATGAGCTTTTTCTACTGTCAAATACTCCAATAACTCTGCAGCGTCAGATGCCATATCTAATAGTTCGTACTCTTCCTGCATCTCTGATGACAGTCCGCTGTCTCTCTGGTCGTATCTAATTACATGCAAACCTTCTTCAGCTAGTTTGCTGCAGAAGCCTTCTTCCCATAGAAGCAACTGGCTGCCTAATCCATGAATGAGTAAGAGTGTTGGGTTGGCCGAAGAACCGAACGTCTCGTAACAAATTTCCACCCCTGTAGAGAGAAGAGTCTTAGGCATTAAGTTTCTTTCTTTTTTCAAGTTTCAAATTAAGACTATCTGCTGCCCTCATTACCAATTCGTTGAATTCAGCAGTAGTTTCGTTATGTGAGTAAAATTTTTGATCAACCTTTTAAGAAAATAAAACCTCTTACGTTCTACGAGATTTTACGCCTAAGAATAGACGTTTTCGTAGTGGAACAAAATTGCCCTTACCCGGAACTAGACGGATTCGATGTCGATTCAGGCACTCGACATATCTGGCTTGCAGACGAAGAATCACCAGTTTCATATCTCCGAGTTCTACGCAAAAGTAAGGGAGTTGACAAAATCGGTCGAGTAGCAACCTCTCTTCACAACCGCAACAAAGGTATGGCGAAATCCCTAATAGAACATGTAATCAACACTACTTCCGGAGAGTTGGTACTCGATGCACAGGCTTATCTAGAAAATTGGTATGAAGAAATGGGTTTTATAACTAATGGAAAAGCTTTCGAAGAAGGTTGCGGAGGTGATACTAATTCTGGGATTCTTCATGTGCCGATGGTTTACAAAAGGGAAATTGATTAACTCTCCGCTCAGGCACTCAACTGCACTTCGTGGATAAAGTGCGCCTATGGAAAAAATCGACACAGAAGGAAATTCTGCTTTTTCAGAAGAATTCGACTTTGAAGAATCCGAAAATTTACTTTTGGGGCTAGATCAATCTCAGCTCCATGCTGTGACTCTAGAACAAGAACCTCTGGCTATTCTCGCTGGAGCCGGATCTGGGAAAACCAGAGTTCTAACAAGAAGAATCGCTTGGAGAGCAGTGAAGGGGAAAGAAGACCCAAGACGTGTATTAGCTCTTACTTTTACTCGCAAAGCTGCTGGAGAACTTCGCTCTCGACTCTCGAGGCTTGGTCTCCGGGATCAAATCGCTGCAGGAACTTTTCATTCTGTTGCCTATGCCCAACTCCGGATCTATTGGCAAGATCGAGGTATAAAGGAACCAACTCTTTTAACAAATAAAATTTCTTTTGTTACAAACCTCTTACCTAGAGACAAACGTTCTACTGACACTCTTGACGTTGTAGCTGAAATCGAGTGGGCAAAAGCTCGTCGCATTTCACCAGAAACCTATTTTGCGGAAGCTGAGAAGCACGAAAGGACACCGCCTTTAGCCCTACAAGAGGTTTCTAATATTTACAAAAGTTATGAGGAGCTCAAAACTGAAAGAAGGTTTTTAGATTTCGATGATCTTCTTAGTTACTGCGCCAAAACGATCCGCAGCGACCGTTCTTTTGGTGAAGCTCAAAAATGGAGATTTCGAAACTTCTACGTGGACGAATTCCAAGATGTAAACCCTCTACAATTCTCTCTTCTTTCGGCTTGGCTCGATGGTAGATCCAGTCTTTGCGTGGTCGGTGACCCTAATCAAGCGATTTACGCTTGGAATGGTGCTGAGGCTGATCACCTCATCAGGTTTACGGAACATTTTAGAGACTCGACTGTTGTAAGTCTGACTAAAAATTACCGAAGTACCCCTCAGATAGTTGAGACAGCCTCTTGTCTTCTGGAAAATTCTGGGATTGAAGCTGTCAGAGGCGGTGGAGTGAAGCCTTCAATTACTAACTACCCGGACGAAGAGTTTGAAGCTCAAGGCATTACCAAAAAAATTCATGAAATTCATACTTCTGGGGAAAAATGGTCTGATCAAGCAATTCTTGTGCGGACAAACGCACAAACTGAAATTTTCACAAGCGCTCTTCGCAAAGAAGGGATCCCTGTTAAAACAGTTTCAGGAAGTGGTCTCTTGGATAGAAAAGACATAAAAACCGTTATTTCTGAGCTGGCCAATTCAAACACTCCATTAGTTCAAAAGATTAACGACCTTGACGAAACAACTGGTGACCGTCTTTCAACAACTGACGAAGATGCATTAACACCTGATACTGAAAGAACTGTTGCTTTGGCTGAGCTACGGCGTCTTGCTGAAGAGTACCTCGCTCTTGATCCTGCGGCTAAAAGCAATTCTTTTGTTCTCTGGCTTAAGTCTCAATCTCAAAGTTTGTATGAGATAAATGATGACGCGGTTGAAATTTCGACTTTTCACCGCTCTAAAGGTTTGGAATGGTCCGTGGTTCATGTTGCTGGTTTAGAACAGGGGCTTGTCCCAATCGCCCATGCCAAAGACTCTAATGCGGTCGCTGAAGAACGAAGGCTTTTATACGTCGCTCTTACAAGAGCAAAAGATCGTATCCTCTGCTCCTGGGCTAGCAGCCGGCATTTCTCTGGCAATAGGAGAAAAAGAGATCCATCGCCATGGTTGTTCAACATCGAACGTGCAATACAAAATTTGGAAAAACCTCTTACACAGAAAGAACAAATAACCAGGGTTAAATCGGCTAGGCAAAAGAAACCAAAACATGACCTTCCAGAAACCCAACAGGTGAAGGATCTTAAAAACTGGCGACTTTCGGTATCTCGCGCTGCAGATGTGCCGGCTTTTGTGATTTTCAATGATGAAACATTACTTGACCTTATTGAGGTTCAGCCAACAAACTTAGATGAACTTCTCAAAATAAAAGGAATAGGCCCTGTGAAGGCTGAGCGCTATGGCAAGGAAATACTTGAATTAGTTTCAAGGGGCCGCTAATTGTCTTAGTTGCCCCAATCAAAAGAGGCAACTAAGGGTGCATGATCACTTGGTTTCACAAATTTACCTTTGGCATCTTTGTATTTCTCAATCAAATCTTTGTTTTCTTTTTTTAGTATTTTTTCAGGAGTTCGCTCAAGCGTATCCACTTCAATTGACTCCAAAGATTTCGCCAACACTCCGGAGGCCAACACTAGGTCAATTCTGAGCCCTCTTTTATCACTAAAAGCGTTCTTAAAGTAATCCCAATAAGTATCTGCTTTTTCTTTTGGAAAACGTTCACAAAAAACGTCTTTCATCCCTAGATCATCTAGTTTCTTTATCGCTCTACGCATTTCAGGTGATACATGAGTTTCTGGTAAAGGGAATTGCTCGGTTAATGTTTTCTTTAATTTCCAGTCAAAGTTCGTATACTCCTGTTCCGGATCCCATTCGTCAAGAACAGGTCGGGGGCAAACGTTAAAATCTCCAGCTGTTATTACTGGGTTCTTTGAGGGTTCTGAGTTTTTTTGCAAATCATCATGGAGACGATTGAACCAATCAAGTTTGTACTTGTAATGCTCGTCCTCCAATGTTCTTCCATTCGGTATATAACAGGAAGCTATTCGAATATTTGAACAAGTGGCCCAAACTATCCTTGCGTCTGGATCAGGATCTTTTCTGCCGTCATCAAATCCTTTTTGCGGATCATCGATACCAACTCTTGAGATAATCGCCACACCGTTCCATGACTTTTGTCCGTTATGAACAGACTCGTAACCGAGTTCCTCAAAAACAGGCTGTGCTTTTTTTTGAAAAACTTCATCTTCCATCTTTGTTTCTTGCAGGCAAAGCACATCCGGTTGATTTTCCTTGATCCAGAGTTTAACTCGATGCAGTCGAGCATTTAATCCAGCGACGTTCCATGTGACTATGCGCATTTGATGACATTAGCGCTTAATCAGATGTGAATCCTAGAATGTCATATAACTCTTTGATGGCGTCCTCAGGGTTAATAACTTTTATTGTTGACATTCCCATAGTCCTCGCTGGCTTCAAGTTGATTCCTAAATCGTCAAGGAAGACACAATTTTCAGGTTTTACTTTAAGCCGCTCGCAAGCAATTTCATAAAATTTTTCTTCTGGCTTTCTACATCCTTCTATGCTTGATTCAATCAAGAGGTCGAAAATTTCAACTACCTTTTTTACTTCTTCATCTAGATCTTGTTCTCCCATTGGGGTGATGTTGTTTGTCAACATTGCTGTTTTGAATTTAGATGAGCACTTAGTCAAGGCTTCTACCATCTCCGGTCTCAGGGACCCGTGTAACCCTTCTAAGATTCTTTGAGCATTCAATTCGTAGCCAAGTGATAAAGCTTCTTTTTCGAAAAGAGAAACAAATTCTTCTGGGCTAACTTCTCTTCGCTCAAACTGCGCCCAAGCGTTAGTGTCAGGATTGGTTGCATTTATTTTTCTAATTGTGTCGGGTGGTAAACCGATCTCATTCTCATATTCTGCGAAGGCTTCAAAAGGGCTAGAAAGGATCACTCCTCCAAAATCAAATAAGACTGCTTCGACCACGACAGCATGTTAATCATTTAATTTGCATCTCGGTTACTTTTATAGCCGATATCATCTTTTTTCGTGACTGCTCAGTTTATTTACACCATGCAAAAGGTAGGTCGTTTTTACCCTCCTGATAGAGAGGTTCTAAAAGACATCTCTCTTTCTTTTTTTCCAGGAGCAAAAATCGGGGTTCTGGGAAATAACGGTTCTGGGAAATCCTCTTTATTATCAATAATGGCTGGGCAGGATCTGGATCATGATGGTGAAGCAAGACTAACTGACGGCTTTACTGTAGGGCTTCTCGAACAGGAGCCTGTTTTAAATCTTGAAAAGAATGTCTTGGAAAATGTAATGGAGGGAGTCGGAGAGGTAGCTTCTCTCTTGTCTCGCTATGACGATATTCTTTCTAGTTGGTCGGACCCGGAAGCGGACTTTGAAAAGTTGGGTGAACAGCAAGCGGAAGTTGAACGCCTTATTGAGTCTGCAGGTGCTTGGGATCTTCAAAGGAATATAGAAATAGCCATGGATGCACTTCGTCTTCCCGACGGTGAGTCAGATGTGAACGTATTGTCGGGAGGAGAACGTCGTCGTGTCGCTTTATGCAAACTGCTTCTTTCCAAACCTGACTTACTTCTTTTAGATGAACCGACAAATCATTTGGATGCCGAATCGGTTTCTTGGCTTGAAAGAACTCTTCAGGACTATTCTGGGACCGTTGTTGCAGTAACGCACGATAGGTATTTCCTTGACAATGTCGCTGGTTGGATTCTGGAGCTTGATCGCGGAAGAGGAATTCCTTATGAAGGAAACTACTCAGGTTGGCTGGACCAAAAGAGTGCGAGGCTTGAAGCTGAAGAAAAATCTGACTCTTCAAGGAAACGTACTCTTGAAAGAGAACTGGAATGGATTCGCATGGCTCCAAAGGCGCGCCAAGCGAAAGGGAAAGCGCGACTAGCCTCCTACGATAAATTAATAGCTGAGGCAAACGAAGAAGAGAAACGCGACGCCGAACTTCAAATACAGATCCCAGCTAATTCACGTCTAGGGGATCAAGTAATTGAAGTTGAAAATCTTAATAAAGGTTTTGAAGATCGTTTACTAATTGAAGATCTCTCTTTCACTCTTCCCCCCGCTGGGATCGTGGGAATAGTCGGAGGAAATGGAGCAGGCAAGACGACCTTGTTCAAAATGTTAGTGGCAGCCTTTCAAAACTCAGAATTTCACGAGGATCTCCCAGATTCTGGTGTGATAAAAATCGGCTCAACTGTTGAACTTGGGTATGTGGACCAATCTAGGGATTCTCTGGATCCAGACCGAACCGTTTACCAAGAAATAACTGGAGACAAGGAATTTATTTCAGTTGGTAACCGTGAAGTTAACGGAAGGGCTTACGTGGCATCTTTCAATTTTCGAGGATCAGATCAGCAGAAAAATGTGGGAGATCTCTCTGGGGGCGAAAGAAACCGTGTCCACTTGGCGAAAGTCTTGAAAACCGGAAGCAACGTTTTGCTTCTCGATGAGCCAACAAACGACCTTGATGTCGATACTTTAAGAGCTCTTGAATCAGGTCTTGAAGCTTTTCCTGGCTGTGCAGTCATTATTAGCCACGACCGCTGGTTTCTGGACAGAGTAGCTACCCATGTACTCGCATTTGAAGGAAACTCTTATGTCCGCTGGTTTGAAGGAAATTTCAGCGAATATGAAGAAATAAAAAAGAAAGAGTCAGGCGGGGAAAACGTCCCTACTAGGGTTCAGTACAAGCCTCTATCGCGCGACTAAACGGACATTTCTAAAAGTTGCAATACGAGTTTGGCTCCATCTTCTGGTAATCCATTCTCAGGAGTCAAAATCAAATCTGGATCATTAGGCATTTCATAAGGGTCATCTATTCCTGTAAAGCCTTTAATTTCTCCTGATCTAGCTTTTTTATATAACCCTTTTGGATCACGCTCTTCACATACTTCAATTGGAGTATCAACGAAAACTTCAAAAAATCTTAAACCAAATTGATCATGTATTTCTCGGGCGTTTTCACGGTCTTCTCGGTATGGACTTATCAACGGGACCAGTGCTACAAGGCCTGCATCAGCAAACAAACGAGCTACTTCAGCGACTCTTCGAACATTTTCATGACGGTCTTTAGCGCTAAAATTTAAATCTTCGTTAAGTCCTAATCTCAAATTGTCGCCATCGAGCAGATAAGAAGGGCGCCCGGAAGTGACTATCAACTTTTCAGTTGCGGAAGCTATAGAAGATTTTCCTGACCCTGAAAGACCCGTAAACCATATTGTTGCCCCTGTATATCCAAGAGATGCATGACGTTCTTTTCTACTCAAATTATTAGAATGCCATGTGAGATTAGAACCTATTTTTGACACGTCAACCTGAACCAACGATTATGCCAGCTGCAACGGTGGCATTTGTTACCTCATCCATCAGTATGAAAGATCCTGTGTTTCGATTTCTTCTGTAATCATCAAAAAATAAAGGTTGCGTACTTCTC
>MDTB01167265.1_pt1 | contig 15271 bp, 12 predicted proteins | sample 811161 | NCBI WGS metagenome assembly MDTB01 (sample SAMN05326650, study PRJNA326480) | marine metagenome | isolation source: seawater | place: Mediterranean Sea | collected 2009 | reverse complement strand
TTTCATTGATGATAGACATTATTTATTCAAGATTAAAAGATTGAATGATAGAGAATTAAATTGGTCTCTTGTGAGTATGTCTGAAATAAAAGCATCCTCAAAGTTAAAATCAATTATTAATAAAAATCCTGATGCAGTTTATTTAAATTCTGGAGCAGGATATTGGAAGATAGATAACTTAACACATAACATCAGTAGAGTATCATATATTCTATATATGGATTCAGGAGGGTCTTTGACCGCAAGCTTAAATGATTATTTTGCTTCTCAGTCTATTATTAACTTGTTTAAAAGTATTTTGAACGAAAGTTATATTAAGGAGATTAAATGAAATTAGTTTTTCTTATATTGCCAATTCTAATTTTTATCGTAGTTGTTTTCAACAGATGCACTAATTTTCAATCATCAAATATTAAGCAAGCTTCCCCAAAAGAATCTTTTTATAATTTGACGGCAAGGACAATTGATGGAAAAGATATATCCATGGCAGATTACAAAGATAAAAAAATTCTTATTGTGAACGTTGCTTCACAATGCGGGTATACTCCACAGTATAAAGACCTACAACAACTTCATACTAATTTTGGAGATAAACTTCATATTCTTGCTTTTCCTTCAAATGATTTTTTAGGTCAAGAGCCAGGTTCTAATGAACAAATTAAAAATTTCTGTGAAGTTAATTTTGGAATAAAATTTGACATGTTTGAAAAGATATCTGTTAAAGGACAGAAAATCCACCCAATTTTTAAATGGTTAACTGATAAAAATAAAAATGGATGGAATACTAAAACTCCAACTTGGAACTTTAGTAAGTATCTTATTGATGAGAATGGATCACTCACAAGTGTTTGGGGACCTCAAATAAGTCCCATTGCAGAAGATATTATATTGAAAATTAATAATTAGGATTTTTATATGAAAAATTTTATAAACAAAAATATTTTGATCACAGGAGGTGCAAGAGGTCTTGGTAAGCAAATTGCTATCGAGTTTGCTTCTAAAGGAGCAAATATAATAATATGTGATTTAAATGAATCTTTTTTTAAACAAGAACGCTTTACTGAAAATGTAAAAGAAATAACTTCTCATGGCGTTAAATGTTATGGATACTGTTTAGATGTAACTAACTACAATGAGATTCAAGCTGTAAAAAAGAAAATTCATTCAGATTTAGGGAAAATTGACATTTTGGTAAACAATGCAGGTGTTGTTTTTGGAGGTGATTTTTTAGAAACTTCTATTGAAAAACATAAAATCACGTATGAAGTTAATACAATTGGTGTAATCAATTTCTTACATATTTTTCTTGATGACTTAATTAATCAGAAAGAATCACACATTATAAATATTTCAAGCGCTTCAGGTTTCACATCTTTACCTGGAGCAGCAAGTTATGCTTCGAGTAAGTCTGCATTAACAAACTTATCAGAGAGCTTACGCATTGAATTAAAGAAAAAAGGGTATAATCACATCGGCATGACGATTGTATGTACAGCATTTATAAATACAGGCATGTTTGATGGGATAAAAGAACCAACGTTTATTCCAATGTTATCACAACAAAAAATAAGTAAAAAGATAGTCAAAGCAGTTAAAAGCGGTAAGCTTTTTGTCATTGAGCCTGCATTTGTTAAACTTATTCCTTTACTTAAGTCTATTTTTCCAAGACCTATTTTTGATTTTCTTGGTAGTATACTTGGTGGTTTCAAAAGTATGGATTTTTGGAAAGGTCATATAAAAAAATAAATTATCTAGTCAGAGGAGTAAGTTATGGATAAAGTATTTGTTTCTGGCGGAACAGGATACATTGCTCAACATTGTATAGTTGAATTAATTAAAAATGACTTTTCTGTTAAGACATCAATAAGAACACCATCTAGAAAGCAAGAGGTTATTGATTCCATATCAAAAGTTGTAGATTGTAAAAATAAATTAGAAATTTGTTTATTAGATTTATTGGTCGATGAAGGATGGGATGATGCTATTAAAGGATGTAAGTATGTTATTCATGCAGCCTCTCCAGTTTCGTTACTATCGACGAATAATATTGATGATCTTGTCAAGCCTGCATTGGAAGGATTAAAGCGTTGTTTATTTTCTTCAATAAAAAATAATGTTAAAAGATTCATTATGACATCATCATTTTCTGCAGTTGGAGCAGGTTCAAGGAAAACCGAAATGAATGACGATGATTGGACTAATCTTGATAGCCAAAATATAAGCCCCTATGATGTAAGTAAAACAAAAGCTGAAATTTTTTTATGGGACTATACTAAAAATATAGACAAAAAAAATAAAATTGAAGTTTGCTCAATAAATCCTGTAATAGTTGTTGGACCTTCATTATCAAATGATATAGGAGTATCGAATCAAGTTATAAAAAAATTATTAGACGGGTCAATAAAATTCACTCCATATTGCGGTCTCAATTTAGTTGATGTAAAAGATGTTGCTAAAGTACATATTCAGGCAATGCTAAATCCAAAATCTCATGGCAAAAGATTTTTGCTTTCAGCAAAAAGCTTATGGTTTCAAGAAATAGCTCAAATACTAAGAAAAAACGGATATAAAAAAGCTCCTAGATTTAATGCTCCAAATTTTCTAATTAGACTTTTATCAATATTTGATAAAGAATTAGAAATTGTACTGTTCTACCTTGGGTTTAAAAATAAATTAAAATGTGATAATGCTAAAGATATTTTAAAATGGGAGCCTTCAAAAATCGAAAAATCAATTGTTGAAACAGCTGAACAAATGTTTAAATATGGCATAATTAAAAATAAATAAACTATGTGCCTAACGCAAGATTAACTATTAAAACAACATCAAGTACATTTAACGCACCATCTCCATTTAAGTCTGACGCTAATTCTTGTGATGAACTAGGTTCAGTTATGTTAAGTACGATATTGACTAAAGTAACGACATCAAGTACATTTATTGTATTATCAAAGTTAATGTCACCTAATGTATATGATATTTTTCCTGTTGTAATAAAAATAGCATCACCATCATTTAAGGTCATTGCAGCTGGGGAATATTGATTATCAAATGTATACTGAAGACCTTGATTTCCCATATGATTTTCAATGCCTATAGTAGAATAACAACCGTGTACAGGAGTGCCGCCTTCAGGATAGTAGCCAGATGTAGTATTGTTGAAATCGTAATACTGAATTTTTATTTCATTATCTCCTGATATGGTTGGATCATCAAGAAGTTCATTATTATATAAAATAATTTCAAATGTTTGCCTATCATTGTTTTGGTAAGTTCGCATATAATCCCACTGAATGATCAAATATTCTTCAGTACTATAAGTGTAAACATCTCCACCAGAACCTGTTTTTAAATCATCCCAAAAAGCAGCAACCATTGGAGATGGTCCTCCCGCTCCCGGTAATGGGTGATTTCTGAAAGAGGGGATATCATTTCTCCCAAAAGATATCCATCCATCAGCACTAACAGTAATTTCGGTATATGTTTGCCCATAAAAGTTGAAATTAAAAGGAATAGAAACTAATGCAGTTCTGTTTGAACCATTACCATCTCCATCATCATCCAAATTAAGGTTGTCTCCAAGTCCCTCAGCTATTTCAATCCATTCATATTCAGGAACTAAATCATAATTTGAATCACCAGAATCGTATATTAGATATCCATATTCATCTGTGCCAAGAGGATCTGTGGTTGAAACTTGTCCAAGAGTAACATTGACAAATTCTTGTTTGTTGTACCCTGCAGTACTAGTTATTGTCATGGGTAAAGAAAAAGTTTGGCCAGGAATGAAACTCATATTAGTATTGTAACTAAAAACTATATCATTATATTGTCCAGGATTTACATTGTTTACATATATAGAAGAAGTTAGAATATTTATCATTTCATCATTTGATTCTAATTCAATATTTAAATCTTCTGCACGAACTGAGCCGCTATTTAATATTGATACTGTAATAGTTTGCTCTGATGCATCAATTATAGTTGCAATAGGTTCGATTAATGGTGCGTTCACAATAATAGGAATGGAGTATATATTATTTGAATTACTTGAAATTACATTTAATTTTAACTCAAAATTTGTTGTCTCGTATGCATCATCAGAAATTTGTATTTGATAATTTGTTCCATCATCAATCTGGTTGGTTACTATGCTACCATAATTTGAAACTGCCTGGTTAATTGTTACAAAGTCTGAGTTTGATGTGAGTGTTCCAATCACATTCTGCGCAGTATTATTGCTGTTGTTTGAAATAGGAATTTTCAAAGCCACTAAATCTCCAGGATAAATATTATCTTGTCCAATAAGTGATATATTAGAAATATTGGCTGTTAAAAAATTATTATTAGAAACTTCGATAGTCCGTTGGAATGGTCTAAAATTTCTTTTTCTAACTGTAAGCGTGATATCCTCAGAGCTGGAAACATCATCCCAGATTAAATTAACTAAGCCATCAGCGCCAGAAGGTTTAGATAAAAATATAATATCATTACCTTGTAATATAGTAACCACTGCGTCTTCCACTGAATTTCCATTATCATCACTAACACTTACTACCATATTGGTTGTTCCATGGCTGATTGAAAGAGGATAGTCGACAGAAAAATTATTTGGTGTATCACTCCATAAATGCAAAGCGGGGTCACCAATGAGATTTGTCCAAGATATAAAAGTTTGAGTTGCATCAGATGGATTTGAAGGGTAAGTGCTATAGATAGATAAGTGTCCATTAGTCATTGCAGATGCGGCATACTCTAATTCTTTTGCAAAAATACCATCGTATATACCCATATTGACAATATTATTATATGCTGTATGAGTTCCAGAAGTAGCCACCCCTACCGATGCTACTGCGCCTTTGGGCTCAGAAAATGTACCAAGGCGTACAAATGCTTCTGAACTTGATGTTCCGTTACCGTACCAGCCTGATGAGCCAAAGTCTCCTGTTCCACATGTAATAGTTGTCACAAATGGATTGTTATAGCTAGGATTTATTTGACTGTTGTTTGGAGCATAACTACCTTCTCCACCTATCCATCCTCTATAGTTATAATAAAGGATTCCATCATTTAATTGATTTCTCAAAAATGTGAAATAATTTCCATTACCAAAACTTGTTTGGACATTCTCAAATCCATGGTTCTCCATAATATTTTGAATATATTGATTTGTTATAATTGTTGAAACACCAGACTCATTAGGATCACCGACTAAAGCTGCACTTTCAAACCAGCTATCATCTTGATAAATACCTTTTTCATACTGAATAGTTTTATTAATAATATTTGCAAGATCTGAAGAATTTTCTGCAGATATTCTTCCAATTAATACATCTGCAAATAAATCATTCCCATCAAGTTGAGTATAGTCAAAATCTGTTGACCCATTGTAGTTTGACCAATCGTGGTAGTAACACGGAAGACTATAATCTCCATCTGTATCTCCAATTAAACCAACCATTTCAGGAGGATTATCCCAGTTTTGAACTGCATTTTGAATATAATTCTTGATTTCTGAGGTATTTGCATTATTTCCACCAACCTCTGATTCTGTCGCAGTATACACAATATACCCCTGTTCGTGTCTCCATTCAAATAGTTGTTGTACAAATGAATTGTCACATGAGTTGCCTCCACAAATATATAAAATAGCTGGATGTTGGTAATCTTCCAGTCTAGTTGACTCCTCAAAATTTATAATCATATCAGAATATAATTCTTCAAATAATCTTGAACGTTTCATCAAAGAATCACTATCCGAATCACGATAGGAGTCTTTTGTAGCAATTATTTCAAGATTTGTAAAAACTTCAAGTTTCTTTGTGCTTGTATTATAAGAATATGGATGAACAGTGATTGAAACCAATTCCATATTTCTTGCTTTCATGCGATCAGAAATAGTAATTAAAGATTCAGGGTAGATATTGGTATTATTATGAAAGCTATCATCTTTACTCAATTTTTCTGATGAATTTGAGCCCTGATAAGGAAAGATTACTACATCATCAATTGTGTATGAATCATGTACGACAACTTCAAAGCTATAGTTTGCAGATGGATCAACAAGATATAAGCTGCTATAAGAAGGTATTTCGGGATGACCGATTTCTGATGATGAAGATTGTTCAATAGGTAATTTCAGATATCCTTGTTCTATTTTCTCTTGAATTTTATCAATCTCAAAGGTAATATTACCTTGATTAAATTTAAAATTTGATTCTTCTTTATTTTCAGCAACTAAGCCAGCTAACAACAAAACAATATTCATATAATTCTTAAACACCATAATATTCTCCATTTTAACAACTTATGTTAATATATGCTAATTGTTCTTAGAGCTAAATAATTAATTTGTTACATAATGTAAGGGTTATAACTTATTAATCATGAAAAAAGATATTATTATATCAGTTGATATTGGAGGAACTACTTTTGAGTCAGCAGTTTTAAATAAGAACTATCTAAATATTATTGATATGTCTCCAAAAGATCAGGTTAGAAAATATTCTGACTCAGAATCACTTTTGGAAGGTATATGCAAGCAGATTAGAAATCTTCTAAAAAAGAATCACTTTCTTGATGAGCAGATTTATGGGCTTTCTATTGCTTGTCCTGGACCTCTTGATTCAAAAAGTGGAATTATTTTAAATACGCCAAATTTAAAATTATTTAGAAATTATGCCTTAAAAGATAAGTTGAGAGAGCATTTTAATTGCAGGATTTCCATTGAGAATGATGCTAACTTATTTGCTCTTGGAGAATGGTCTCTTACTCATCAGGAAGAAAAAGTATTTTTAGGAATAACCTTAGGAACTGGACTAGGGTTTGGTTTTGTTTTAAACGGAGAGCTGTTCCTTGGGAGAAATGGTATGGCAGCTGAGTATGGAATATCTTCATGTGAATGGGGAGTTTGGGAAAACAGAATTTGCTTAGAATATGTTAAGCTATCAATTGAAAAAATATATGGAAAGAGAATTAGTCCAAGAATCATTCAAAATTATGCTAAAGATGGAGATAACAAAGCCAAAGCGATATTTAATGAGTTCGGGTCTAATCTTGGGGTCGTATTAAGTCATGTAGTTAATATGCTAGATCCTGGAGTTATAGTTTTAGGAGGAGGTTTATCTAAATCTTTTAATATTTACGAAAAGGCTATGATAAAATCAATTTGTAAACATTCTCCTATATTTAAAAGAAATCCATGCTTAATCTTAGAAAGCACTTTTGGAACCAAGTCTCATATGGTTGGCGCTGCTCTTAATTTGAAAAAGAAATGAATGATACAAATTCTTTAAAATCATTTTTAAGATTTTTTAAGTTTGCAAGGAAATGGCGGCGTAAAATTTATTTAGCTACTACATATTCCGTTGTTAACAAGCTATTTGATATAGCTCCTGAAATACTTTTGGGTATAGCAGTTGATGTTGTTATAAGCTCTGATAATAACTTTTTAAACTCGTTTGGTATACACGATTCAAAAGATCAGGTCATTACTTTAGCGATTTTTACATTTGGTATTTGGGCTTTTGAGTCTATTTTTCAATATCTGTATATGGTAGGTTGGAGGAATATTGCCCAATCAATTGAACACGATGTTAGGCGTGATTTATATTCAAACGTACAGAGTCTTGATATAAGTTGGCATGAAAATCAGAAGCTAGGAAATATTGCATCAATAATTAATGATGATGTCAATCAGCTAGAAAGATTTCTTAATAATGGAATCAATCAAATTGTACAGATTATTGTATCGACAATTTTTATTGGAGGAGTTTTCTTTTTAATTTCTCCGATCATTGCAACTATTATACTAATTCCTATTCCAATTATTTTTTTAATATCAATGTTTTTTCAAAAAAACTTATCTCCAAAATATTTGGATGTCAGAAAATCTGTGGGAGATCTAAACTCATCTATTTTTAATAATCTATTAGGAATTATTACAATTAAAAGTTTTGCATCAGAGGATAAGGAGACAGATAAGATTGAGGCTTTAAGTCATAAGTATTTGGATAAAAATAAAAGTGCTATAAGGCTTAGTTCAGCTTTTGTTCCAGTAGTAAGAATGGGAGTATTAAGTGGATTCCTTGCAACAATGGTACTAGGAAGTTTAATGGCATTAAATAAAGAAATCAGTGCAGGTGAGTTTGCTATGCTTCTTTTCTTAACGCAAAGGTTTTTATGGCCTTTTACAAGTTTAGGTGAAATTGTTGATTTATTTGAAAGGTCGATGGCTTCAACAAAAAGAATTTTAGATACAATTGACTTCAGTCCAATTATTAGGGATGGGAAAGAGGTGGGATTTTCAAAATTTGACCAGTCTATTTCATTTAATTCAGTTAACTTTTATTACAATGAGAAAAATAAAATCTTTGATAGTATTAGTTTTTCAGTTGAAAAAAATAAAATTACGGCAATAGTTGGCCCTACTGGAGTGGGAAAGACAAGCTTGGTTAAGCTTTTGCTTAGATTCTATGATCCTCAATTAGGTAAGATTTTAATTGGAAAAGAGAATATAAAAAATTTGAAGCTACATGAACTAAGGCAGAATATTGGTTTAGTTGGGCAAGATACTTTTTTATTTGATGGAACAATCAAAGAGAATATTATTTATCCATATCAGAAAGCAGACGTTGAAAATATGAAAGCAGCAGCAAAATTAAGTCAATCCAATGAATTTATTGAAAGTTTTGACAAAGATTATGAAACCATGATTGGAGAAAGAGGTGTTAAGCTGTCTGGAGGACAGAAGCAAAGACTTGCAATTGCGAGAGCTTTGTATAAAAATCCTTCAATTTTAGTTTTTGACGAAGCAACATCTTCCATTGATAATCATACAGAGTCTTTAATACAAAAATCTATGAAGGATATTTGTAAAAACAGAACAGCTTTGATAATAGCTCATCGTTTATCAACAATTAGGTATGCTGATAAAATTATTGTAATAGAAGATGGTAAAGTTGTAGAGCAGGGTAATCACGAAAATTTAATATCAAAAGAAGGTTTATACAAAAAACTTTGGGATATTCAAACGGGCGTAATTGTAGATTAATTTTTAAAAATAATATCGTCATTTTTGAATGACTTAAATTCTAAATGATTGCCCGATGGATCTTTTATAAAAAATGTTAATTGTTCTCCTTTTTTATTTTTAAAACGACGGCAAGGCTTAACCACAAAATTGATATTTAAATTTATAAGTCTATTTTTTAGGTTATCCCAATCATCTTTATGTAGTATAATGCCAAAGTGTCTTACAGGAATTTTTTTTGAGTCAACTTCATTTCTTTTTGAGCTGGATTCTTGATCGGAAAGGTGAGCACTTATTTGATGGCCAAAAAAATTAAAATCAATCCAGGTTTTCGATTCTCTGCCAACTTTACATCCAAGAAAGTTGACGTACCATATTTTAGATTCAGTAATATCACGAACTGGAAAGGCAAGATGAAAGGGTCTTAAACTTACGGGTTTCATATTTGATAATTTAAAAAAGGGAGGTCTTTCAACCTCCCCTTTTTAATAAGCTGACTCACTATTTAATTTTAATAGTTTTCATCTTTTCTGAAACACTCACTTTTTTAGGAATTAATATTTCTAAAATTCCATTTTCTAGTTTTGATTCTATTTCATTTGACTTGATATTGTCAGGCAAACAGAATTTGTTTGAGAATGAGAATCTATTAAAATCATTGTAGTATGTATCTTTTTCATGCGAACTATCATTTTTAGCTGACACATATAGATTTTCGCTATTTATCTCAACTTTCACTTCTTCTTTTTTAAGTCCAGGTACTTCGTACAGTACAATGAAGTTATCTTTATTTTCAATAATATTATATTTTGGTGACCGATTATTTGGTTCACTAAAGCTTGTTAAAAAATTATCAAAAATTGAATCAACAGTATTGAAAACTGATGGATTTCTTTTTACTTTTATTAAGTTCATAATTATCTCCTTTTTTGTTAATAAACTCATAACAAATTATTCAATAATCAGGCCAAAACACAAAAGTTGGAAAAAAGATGACAAAATGTCACCTAGTATGACAATATGGCTTTTTAAATTTTTTTTCTCAGGTATTTACATCTGCTTTCAAAAGATTTTTCTGAGCTAGCTACTAGGCCTTTTACTCCAAAATCTGATACAGTATATGATGCAGTTACTGTTGCGTGAATCATTGCTTCTTTAAGATTATTTTCTCCATTTTTTGAAAAGTATCCCACCAGTCCACCAGCAAAACTATCCCCTGCACCAGTAGGGTCAAACAAATCAATCTTATCATAGACTGGCACATTAATCTTAGTGTCATTTGTCGCCAGAAAAGCGCCTCTAGAACCTCTTTTTATGATGACAATCTCAGGTCCTGATGAGAGTAATATTTTAGCAATCTTTTCCAAATCTGTTTCATTTGTAAGTTCCATAGCCTCTTCATCGTTAAGTAAAAAAATATTACTTTTTTCAATTACATTCCACAGACCTTTTATATCGAGATTTATCCATAAATTCATTGTATCGCTAACAATTCTTTTTTTATTCTTAACTTGATTAATCACGTCTAGTTGGAGAGATGGTTGAATGTTACCTAAATATAAATAATCAGTTTCTACGGATTTAGGTATAGTTGGTGAATAATTATCAAATACACCAAGGTTAGTATAGATTGTTTCTCTGATTGAATAATCATCTGAATACTTTCCTCCCCAATTAAAGGTTTGACCTTTCTTTCTCGATACAAGTTCAGTATTAATATTATATCTTTTGAATAAATCCCAACCCTTTTCAGGAAAATCATCTCCAACAACTCCAATTAGATTAATCGAATTGTATTTTGCTGCCGCAATAGAAAAAAATGTTGCAGATCCGCCAAGAATATTTTTTTCAGAACCTTTTGGTGTATGAAGTTCATCAATAGCAATCGATCCAACAGTTAGTATTTTATTTTTCATATTTTACTTAAGTTAATTAGATATATATTATAAGGACTATTTGAACTATTTTTAAGCCTAAAATTTGAGGAATAAATGAAAAATAAAAATTTGACAATAGCTCTGCTATCAATTAACATAATTTTATTTTACGGTTGTCATAAATATAATAAAGGAGATTATACAATGGATCATATTAATTCTATCAAAGAAATTCCTCTAGAGGATTTTTTTAGAAATCCAGAAATGTCATCATTTCAATTATCTCCTAATGGTAAATATATATCTTATATGAAACCCTGGAAAGATGGCAACAGGATGATGAATGTTTATGTAAGAGCAATTGACTCTGATAATGAAATTAGATTAACATCGGCTTCAGAAAGAAGTCTATATGGCTATGGTTGGCTTAATGACGAGAGAATCGCCTATGTACAAGATAAAGGAGGGGATGAGAACATTCATATTTATGCAGTAAATATTGATGGTAAAAATAATATTGATTTAACCCCATTTGAAAATATACAAGCAAGAATTACAGATGATTTGGAAGATGATCCAAATTTTATTTTGGTTGCAATTAATAAAAGAAATGCAAGAATTCATGATGTTTATCGTTTGAATGTTAATAATGGAGAAATGCAAATGATTGCCGAAAATCCTGGGAATATATCGGGCTGGATGACTGATAATAATGGTAAATTACGTATTGCAACAACATCAGATGGAGTGAACTCAAGTCTTCTGTATAGAGAATCAGAGTCCGATGAGTTTAGATCTATTTTAACCACGAATTTTAAAGAATCTGTATCTCCATTATATTTTACTTTTGATAATAAGGAACTTTATGTCTCATCCAACAGAGGACGAGATAAAAGTGCAATCTTTAAGTTTGATTTAGAACAAGCAAAAGAATATGAATTAATTTTTGAAAATGACCAGGTAGATGTTTATGGTCTTATGCGATCTAAAAAAAGAAAAAAAATTACAGGAGTTTCATATACAACTGACAAGAGACAAACACATTTTTTTGATGAATGGAGAGAAAATCTGCAAAAAAAATTAGAGTTCAAGTTAGAAGGATTTGAAGTTGCCGTATCAGATCTTAGTAAGGATGAAAGTAGAGCAATTATTATTACATACAGTGATAGATCAAGAGGTACCTACTACTATTACGATATAGAACAGGATAACCTGATTAAGTTGGCTGATTTAAGCCCTTGGTTAAATGAGAAAGATATGGCTTTTATGACGCCAATTTCATATAAGTCTCGAGATGGCTTGACAATCCCTGGCTATTTAACTTTGCCCTTAAATTACAAGGAAGGTGAAAAGATACCAGTGATTATAAACCCTCATGGAGGCCCTTGGGCAAGAGATAATTGGGGGTTTGATTCACAAGTTCAATTCTTAGCAAACAGAGGTTATGCGGTACTACAAATGAATTTTCGTGGAAGTGTTGGATATGGAAGAGAATTTTGGGAGATAAGTTTTAAGCAATGGGGAAAAACTATGCAAGATGATATAACAGATGGAGTAAATTGGCTTATTGATGAAGGTATTGCAGACCCCGATAGAATTGGAATTTATGGAGCATCTTATGGAGGTTATGCAACATTAGCTGGATTAACTTTTACACCAGATTTGTATGCTTGTGGTGTAGATTATGTTGGGGTTTCAAATATTTTTACTCTTCTTGAAACTTTACCTCCATATTGGGAATTAGGAAGACAAATGATGTACGAGATGATTGGTAATCCTGAAAGCGAGAAAGAGTTACTTAAGGCAGCATCACCTTTATTTCATATTGATAAAATAAAAGCACCTTTATTCGTTGCTCAGGGAGCAAATGATCCTAGAGTTAAACAAGCAGAATCAGACCAGATTGTAAACGCTCTCAAACTTAAAGGAATTGATGTTCCATACATGTTAAAAGAAGATGAAGGGCATGGCTTTTATAATGAATCTAATCAATTTGATTTTTATACAGAAATGATAAACTTCCTAGATAAGTATTTGAAGAAATAAATTCTGCTAACATGGTTTTTAATAAAAATAATATTTTTTTTGTGTTACTGGCATTTATCTACGCGCAAAATCCCATAGATTTATATAATAATAGCATTCATACCCATACACTTATAGGAACAATTGAGGATGGGATTGAGAAACCACGAGATTTAGATTTTCATCCAATTATTGATAATCAGTTATGGGTATTAAATCAGGGCGAGGATGCTTATCAAAATAATAGTCAAAACACAAGAAGTGTTTGTATACCAATAAATTTGAATCTTATATTTACTATTTTTGATTCTGATGATGATGGTATTTGTTGCGAGAGTGGTGAGGGTTCTTATATTATTTCTGATTGCAATAATACTTATGCTTCAGGAGGAGATTATGAATCTAGTGAATCAACTTCATTTGTTGTAGAGTCTTCGTGTCCCAATTCTTGCGCTGAAGATGAATCTATAATACAAATTACAATTAATACTGACGATTGGGCAAAAGAAGTTTCTTGGAAGCTTACAGATGCTTCAGAGAATTTAGTCTTTGCTAAAAAACTTGAGCCAGGAGGAAGTACAGTAATTTACAACAATGTAGGAATGCACAATCAAGAATCAGAGTATATTAAAGATTCTTATTCGAGACATTTTATGCATACCGCAAGTGCGATAGCATTTGATAATCAAGGTTTTTTTGCAAACACTCTTGAGTGCAAAGATGCAAATAATAATATAAATGGTTTCTTCAGTGGGCCAACTTTATGGGATTCAGATCTTTCAGTTTATGGTAATGTAAATCAGAATGGCCCTCTCCTAGGAAGTCACTTAGATATGATTCATCAAAGCCCTTTTTCGATGGGAATAGATTATGCAGGGTTAGGAAATGTTTATTGGGTTTTTGATGGATATCATTCATCAATTGTTCGATATGATTTTGCTACTCCGCATGAAGCTGGTGGTCATGATCATTCTGATGGTAAAGTATGGAGATATGATGAGATAGAAATAAGTATGCATGATGGCATACCAAGTCATTTAGTATTTGACGATAATACGGGGTCACTTTATATAGCTGATACAGGGAATCAGAGAATACTAGTTTTTGATACTTTATCAGGAAACTACCTTGAAGAGCTCAATCCATACGGAGAATCGCTTGATCAATACTGGCTTATGGAAAATGCAGTATGGGATATTTATATGAATGAGGGACTTTTAAAGCCCTCGGGTATTGACTTTTATAATAATCGTCTTATTGTAAGTGATTACGAATCTGGTTATATACATATTTATGATACATCATCAAATAGCGCTCAAGAAATTACAATAATTGATACTGGAAATCAAAATAGTATTATGGGAATAAAAATTGGACCAGATAGAAAAATTTGGTACGTCAACTATTCAGAAAACTCAGTTTACCGAATAGATTATAATATGACAATTGGTGATATTAACATTGATGAAGTATTAAATGTTTTAGATGTCGTTGGATTGGTAAGTTATTTGACAAATAACATAAATTTTAGTGATCAACAAATGATTTTAGCTGATTTGAATTTTGATAATGATATAAATGTGTTGGATGTAGTTACTTTAGTTAATTTGATTATTGATTTAGACTGATTTAATATTTTATTTCGGGAAAGTTACTTTTACTATTTTCACTGGGACGCGTGATGAGCTTAAAGTTTTTAATGTTACCGTTTTTATTAAAACTAAATATAACCGGTTCGCACCAACCAACTTCGGTTTTAAGAATTTGCTTAGAATCATAATCTAGCAGTTCCATTATTATTGATCTTATACTATTTCCATGAGCTGAAAGAATTATATTTTTACCATTAAGGAGATGTGGTCTTATAACAGATTTAAAATATGGAACAGTCCTATTGAATGTCATTTCAAGCGATTCTCCATTGGGGGGCGGAGTATTGAAACTTCTCCTCCATATCTGAACTTGCTGTTTACCAAATTTTTTTGAAGCATCATCTTTATTCTGACCTACTAAGTCACCGTAATCACGTTCGTTGAGCGCATCGTTCTTTATTACTTTCAGACTAATACCAAGATTTGAAAGAATAATGTCTAGAGTTTTCTGTGCTCTGATAAGATTTGATGTAAATGCTAAATCAAATTTATAATCAGTTAATAAATTTGAAGCTTCTTTTGCTTGCATTTGTCCGAGGTCTGTTAAATCTACATCTCTCCAACCTGTAAAACGATTTTCAAGATTATAAGTTGATTGACCATGCCTAATTAGATATAGATTACTATTCATTTATTTTAAAATTTGCTTAAAGTTATTTAATTTGTTAAAGAATTAAAAATAATTA
>MDTB01186553.1_pt1 | contig 15274 bp, 14 predicted proteins | sample 811161 | NCBI WGS metagenome assembly MDTB01 (sample SAMN05326650, study PRJNA326480) | marine metagenome | isolation source: seawater | place: Mediterranean Sea | collected 2009 | reverse complement strand
AATGAAACCAAAATATTTAGTTCACTTGGCTGGTTTATCTCGACCAATAGAAATGCACGATAATGATATAGAAAAAAGTATTAATTTAAACATTATTGGCACATCCAATATTACTGTTGCATGTAGTAAACTTAATATAAAACTAATATTTTTTTCAACATCATATGTGTACCCTGGAACCAAAGGTAATTACAAGGAGTCTGACCCCCTTCTTCCATCTAGTAATTATGCTTGGTCTAAACTTGGAGCCGAAGCTGCCGTGAAAATGTATAAAAATTCTTTAATTTTGAGAGTAAGTATGACGGAAAGACCTTTTGTACATAAATTTGCTTTTGCAGATATGAAAACAAATTTTATTTTTCATGATGAATTTGTCAAAATTTTTAAGAGAATTATACGTTGCAAGGGTGTTTTGAATATAGGGGGGCCAACAAAGACGGTATATAATTTTGCTAAAAAATATAATAAGAATGTTAAGAAAAAATTTTTAAAAAAAGAAAAAAAAATAAATTTACCTATCGATGCTTCAATGAGTCTCGATAAACTAAAAAAACTATTAAAAAAATGATACCAAAATACCTAAAACCTCAAAAAGAATATGATTTAATTAGATTAGGTCAAGATAATGATGGGGGATACTTAGTTGAAAAAGAGTCCATTAATAAATCTAACGGATTAATTACTTTAGGATTAGGTTACGACTGGACCTTTGAGAAAAGTTTTAAAAAATTGACAAAAAAAGCAATCGTTTGCTACGACCATACAGTTAATTATTCTGGAATAAAAAAATTATGTAGAAAACTAATATCAAGCTATTTTTTTAGAATGTTTAAACCAAAATATGTGTTTCGTAAAAAATTTTTTAACCATATGTTTAAAAATATTTTTCTTTATGCCGATTATAAAAAATTTTTTTCTAATGATGCTGAACATATTGAAAAGAGGATAGGTTCAGGTAATGGTGGTATCATGTTAAGCGAAATTCTAAAATCAAAAAAAGATATGTTCCCTGCTTTTCTTAAAATTGACATTGAAGGCTCTGAATACAGAATTTTTGATGAAATCATAGAAAACCAAAATAATTTTACTGGTATAGCTATTGAGCTTCACGATGTGGATCTGCATCTAGAGAGGATAAAGAATTTAATTGATAAATTAGATATGGATCTTGTCCATATACATCCTCAAAATCCTGCATTTGTAACTGATGACCATGTTCCTACTCAACTTGAACTTACATTTGCGAAAAATCCTATGCCAATTGGAAATCAAGCTAAAATACCTCATCATTTAGATCAGCCTGCAAATCCCTCGTTTCCTGAAATTGAATTGAAATTTGAGGAATAATTTTATTATTTTTTTTCTTTAATATCTTTTATGACGTAAGATTTACGCCCTCTGACTTCTTCGAATATTCTTGCTATATAAATTCCAGTAATTCCTAATGTAAGTAATATAATTCCTGAGAAGAACGAAATTGTGATGATTATACCTGCAGTTCCGGGAACTGCAGTGTTAGTAAACTTCATATAAAGTGCGTACATTATCAAAATTAATGAAAATAATATTGAAATCATTCCTACAATAATTCCAAAATATAATGGTTTAAGGGAGTATGCAGTAATACCACTTATGAATTGGTTTACTGGACCTGAAGAAAGTAATGGAAATTTAGTTAAGCCAGTAAGTCTAGAGTCTCTCACGTATTCTACATGGGCTTGTTTAAATCCAACCCATACTGACAAACCTCTAATGTAGGGTCTGAATTCATTTTGATCTAAAATTTTGTTTAAAGCTGATCTTGAAATTAATTTAAAATCTCCTGCCTCTACTGGCAACTTTATATCGGAGAGGTAATTGATTATTTTGTAGGCTATTTTTGTAACAAATAGTTTGAATTTATTTTCACCAAGTCTTTTTGTCCTTACAGTATGTACAACTTCTGCGCCTTTTTCATATTGTTCTATCAATTTGTTGATCAATTCAGGTGGATCCTGTAAATCTGAGTCCATATAAATTACACAATCTCCTTTTGTATGTTTAAAACCCGCTATAACGCATGGACCCACGCCAAAAGTTCGAGACATATTAATAATTGTTATTGGAAATTTATTTTGCAAATTTAATAAAATTTTTTCAGAATTATCATCTGAAGCGTCATTTACAAAGATTAATTCGTAATTATAATTATTAAGTTTTTTTACGGACTCATCTACCCTTTTTACGAGTTCTTCTAAATTTTTTTCTTCATTTTTAAACGAAAAAACATAAGAAATAAGTTTCATAATATGATTAATAAACTATTTAATCTTATATTAAAATGTTAAAAAATAACATCTATGAAAAATATTGACTTAGTAATCCTTGCTGGCGGTTTAGGGTCTAGGATTAAACAATTTTTGGCAAATAAACCTAAACCAATGATGATTTTTAATAACATTTATTTTTTACAATATTTAATTAATATTTTTAGCAAGCATTCAATTTTTCGTAAAATTTTCATTTTGACTGGCTACAAAAATAAAATAATTTTTAATAATTTTCATAATAAGATGTTTAATTTAACAATGATCGAGTGTTTAAAGGAAAAAAAACCTATGGGAACAGGAGGAGCGTTGCTCGCTTTGAAAAAAAGAAAAATTAATGATTTTGTTTTAACTAATGGGGATACTTTATTTGATATCGACTTAAAAAAATTACTTAAAAAATACAAAAAAGGAAAATTAGGTTGTGTTGCACTTACTTCAAATAAAAAAAATGTTAATAATTTTAAATTAAATAAACTTTCTATAAAAAATAATATCATTAGCTATAAAAAAGGAGGAAAGTTTATGAATGGCGGTATTTATTTTTTCAAAAAGAAAATCATTAACTTAATACCTAAAAAAAAATTCTCTTTAGAGGATGAATTGTTACCTAAATTAATCAATAAACGTTTACTTAATGCTGAAGCTTTTAATGATTTTTTTATAGACATTGGAACACCAAAATATTTAAAAAGTTCAAAAAAAAGAATTAAAGATTATTTCTATAGGCCGGCTATTTTTTTAGATAGAGATGGTGTCATTAATTATGATTATGGTTATGTGTATAAAAAAAAAGATTTTAAATTTAAAAAAGGCGTTATAAAAGGTTTGCAATATTTAGTAAAAAAAAATTATTATATTTTTTTAATTACTAATCAAGCTGGAATTGCCAAGGGAATTTTTAAAGAAAAAGATTTTTTAAATTTTCAATCATTTATCAATAAAAAATTATCAAAACATAATATTTCAGTAGATGATGTTCAATATTGTCCTTATCATCCTGAAGGAAAAATTTTAAAATATAAAAAAAGAACTAGTTTGAGAAAACCTGGAAATCAAATGATTAAAAATATTTTTAAAAAATACCTAATTGATAAAAAAAAGAGTTTTATGATTGGAGATCAAATTTCAGATAAGATTTGTGCTAAAAATAGTAATTTAAAATTTTATTTTGCTGAAGAAAATTTCGAAAATTTAATTAAGAAAATCTTTAAAATTAATAATTATTAATTACTTTATTTTTATCGTTTGTGAAAATTTGGATTAACTCTGAAATGCCGTTATCTAATGAAATTGATGCTTTAAAACCTTTTTTTTCAATTTTCCTATTACTTACAAAGTAATCCCTTTTATCGGGATCTTTTCTATTAGTTACGATTTTAATCTTTAATTTTTTATACTGCTTTTGTATTTTTTTGGCTAACATAATTTTACTTATATTAGCAGAGGATAGTCCTAGATTATAAACATCATTTTTTAATTTATTAAAATTTTTTAATGTAAATTCTATAGCATTTACGACATCTCTTACATGAATAAAATTTCTTCTAAAGTGAGGTTCGAATAATGTAAGTTTCTTTTTTTTTATTGTAGTGTTTACGAAGTTATTAACTAAAAGATCACTTCTCATTCTGTAACTGTGTCCAAATACTGTGGCTAATCTGAAGCATACATGGTTCTTTATTTTAGCTCTCACCAAATCTTCACCGTCACATTTTGTTCTTCCATAAAGAGATATAGGATTTAAGGGACTATTTTCATCGCAAAACTTATCTTTTTCTCCTATTCCGTACCCAGAATTAGTTGTTAAGTAAATTACTTTATTTTTTTTTGTTACAACATCACACAAAGTCTTTATGGTTCCAAGATTTGTACTTATTGCATCTCTTTTAAACTTTTCGCATAAAGGTGCTCCTACCAAAGCAGCCAAGGGTATTATAAAATCATTTTGTCTTACTAATTTTTTAATTAATTTTTTTTTTCTCACATCATCAACAATTAATTTAAATTTTTTATTAAAGTATAAATGGTTTAATGAGCCTTTGTCGTATTTGAGAAGATCTACTACAGTTACTTCATGTCCCAAATTTAATAGCCTAGTGCATAACATTGATCCAATGTAACCTGCACCACCTGTAATTAAAATTTTACTCATTATATTGTTAATGCTTTCTTATCTCTCGCGCTTAATATTGGTTTTTTAATTGGCCATTTAATATTAATTTTCGGATCATTCCATCGATAGCTTTTTTGTTGGGTTGCGTCAACATATTTTCCTTTATAGCTCCATTTGTAATGAAAAATACAAATTTTTGAAAGACATAGATGCGCATTCGCATAATAAGGCGGCACAAGAATTAATTTTGGTTTTAAATGGTCGATAATCCATTTCTTGTGGCGAAGGTAATTTTTTGAATTTTTTCTCATATCTACAACAACAAATAAAAATTTACCGTATACACTAGTAACCATTTTCCAAGATTTAAAATCACAATGAAAACCTCTTAAAGTATTTTTTTTGGATAGAGAGAACTTATCATGGTTAAATTTTATCTTGTTAAATACACCTTTCTTCCATGTAGTCCAAAGAAGTCCCCTTTGATCTTTAAAATTGCTTTGGTTTATCGTTTTAATATCATTAAACACTTGGATTTTGGTCACCCTTAATTTTTCTTTTGAGTTTTATTTTTGTCATTTCAACTATATTTTCTGCAGCAGCTTTTCCAAATTTTTTCTCTATTAAATTTAAAAAAGGTTTGTGGGTATGATACTCATTAAATGCATCATCTCTTAAAGAAATTATTTCGGCAGCTGATAACTTATCGGTCGGCAATGGCAATGTTTCGTAGGCATGGAAAGAATAACCCTCATAACTTTCAGGAAGTTTAGTACCATCATCTTTAGCTTTTTTGTATAAAAGACTGCCAGGTAAAGCCATTGCTGCATAAGTATTCCATCCAGCAGTACACAATTCTAAACTCAACTCCATGGTTTTTTTAATTGTCTCTTTTGTATCTCCTGGCAAACCAAATATGTAATTTGCCATAACATTTATATCTGCCTCATGTACTTTTTGAATGACTTTGCGAACATCAACATCCTCAAATTTACCTTTATCAACTTCTAATCTTACAGATTTATCTCCACTTTCAATTCCAAGGGCTAACCATTTAATTCCTGCTTTTCTGACAAGTTCTAGTATCTCTGGTCTTTTAACTGTATCTATTCTACTGTAACTCCAAATTCTAAGACTATCGTCTTTATTTCTCTCGGCTAATTCCTTACATAAAGGAATATAATATTTAGGATTTAATAAAAACATTTCATCCACTATCCTTATAGTTTTCACACCCATTTTTATCAGTTTATCGAATTCTTTAATAATAAACTCAGTGGACCAAAATCTCATGCCGCTATAATTAGAAGCTACTCCAATTTCCTCTTTATCATCTCTGTTTAAAATATTAATCATACAAAAATTACATCCAAACTGACATCCAAGACTGGTTTGCAAACTTGCATATGGAGTTCTTTTTTCAAAATCATATTCTGCGTGCCACATTGGTGCTCTATATAAATCTAAAGGTTTTATTTTGTAAGGTAATAAATCCCAGGCGTATCCAGGCAGATCTGTATCCATTTTATCATTTGGTACTACTTTTTCAGGATCGTTCATTACGATTTCATTTTTATTTCTGTAAGCAATACCCTTAATTTTACAGAGATTTTCAACAGAATATTCTCCAATTTTTAGAGCGTTTCTTAGTGCATAAACACCCTCGTTTGTAAAAACAAAATCTATACTTTTTTCTTTTTTAAGGGTTTCTATCGGTAGAGCTTGTACATGAGAACCAACTATTGAAATAGGAATTTGAATATTCTTTTTTAAATATTCTGAAACATAAATTGCACCACTCATATTAGTAGTGCCAGCGTTAACATTTTGCCCATAAACAACAAGACAAATTAACTTAGGTCTTAGATTTTTAACTCTTTCTAATATTTCTTTTTCAGATAAGTCTTCTGCATTAGCATCTAAAATATTTACCTTGTATCCTATATCACGAGTAGACTGAGCTAATAACAAAGCCCAGGTTGGTGGTTCTATAGCTGAATAAGTAACAGATAGTTTTTGATATGTTTTTCCAGAACTTTTGGTTACTAGAAATAAACAATCTATTTTTTTTTCTAAGGTCATCTTTATAAAGAAATATTATTCAATATTTTAGTAATTTGTAAAATTTTTTTTACATTTAAAGACGGATAATTTCCTATATAATATCCAAAAAAATGAACTTGTTCTACGTTTTTAAAAGATTTAAAATTTTTTATTTTAACAATATTTTTTAAATAAGGTTGTCGTAGTTGATTCCCACCACCTGCGTTCCCTCGCCTAAATTCAATACTATTTTTTGTTAAGACTTTTTCAAAATAATTCCTTTTTTTTATATTTTTTGTTTTTAAAATGATTGGAAACGCATAATTTGAACTTCCTAATGTTTTATAATCTGTAAAGTATTTTTTTTTGTCCAGGTTTCTTATAAAAAGTTGAAAATTTTTAGTTCTATATTTATTATTTATGTCAAGAGATTTAAGTTGATTTAAACCAAATACAGCTCCAATTTCATTATTTCTAAAATTAAGAGTTGGATATAAGAAAATAAATTGAGGAGATAAACTGTTATATTTTTTTCTCATTTGTCTCTCAAATTTGCTATTCTTTGCTTCTCTAGCCATACCGTGTGATCTAAATATTTTTGATAATTCATAGATTTTTTTATTATTTGTGCATACCATTCCTCCTTCAATAGTCGTCATGTGATGAGCGTAGTAAAAAGAAAAGTTTGAAATTAATCCATATGAACCAAGTTTTTTATTATTATGTTTTGCGCCATGACTTTCACATACGTCCTCTATTAAATGAATTTTTCTTTTTTTTAATTCAAGTAATAATTTATTTGATAACCCATTAAACCCTTGTGCATGAGTGATAAAAACTGCCAAAGTTTTTTTATTTATTTTCTTGATAACTTGTTCAGAGGACATTGATAAAGTATCTAAATCTATGTCAACAAAAATAGGTTTAAATCCATTCATTATCACAGAGTTGATGTCAGATACCCATGTAAGAGATGGAACAATTATTTCATTTTTTTTTTTATTTTTATTTAAAGCTTTTAAAATAGATATTGTGATAAAATTAGCTGAGGAACCAGAATTAACAAAAGTTGAATATTTCACACCCAGCCATTTAGACCATTTCTTCTCGAATTCTTGAACTTTTTTTGATTGAGTTAGAATCACATCCTTATTTCTTAAAAATTTTTTTACTGCTCCAATATCATTATTGGTATAGTTATTATTCATTAATTTATGGTTAAAATTCATATTACCTTTTAAGATCTTTAAATATAACTTGAGATCCCTCATTTGTAAAATTGAAAGGTATATTTATTAATTTTTTATTATTAATAAAAAATTTTTTTCTAAATTTAGGTGGCATGTAAAGTAAAAGAAAGCCTCCTCCTCCAGCTCCTAATAATTTACCCCCAAATGCTCCATATTTTATAGCAAGATTGTATAGTTCGTCTATTTTTGAATTTGATATTGAGCTACTAAGTTTTTTTTTTAAATGCCATGCATTATTTAAAAGTCTTCCAAAATCATCGGTTTTTCCTTTAATTAAAAGTTTTTCTCCCTCAGTGACGTGTTCACAAATTCTTGTAATATAATCTTTTTTTACACTTGATAGTTTAGAAGCATAAGTGCTAGCAATTTTATGTGCTGTCCTATTTATACCTGTATAAATCAAAAGTAAATTTTGTTCTAGTTTTTTAATATTCTCAAATTTTTTAATTTTTTTAATATCAATTTTATTTTTTTTAAAAATAATCTTATTGAACCCACCTACTGAAGCAGAAACTTGATCTTGAGATCCAACTGTCTCGCCCATAATTTTTTGTTCAAAAAATATTGCTTTTTTGGCTAATTCAACGCTCGATAAATTTTTACCATTTAAAGCATCTATTGCTTTTATCAAACCAACGGAAAAACAAGAACTAGATCCCATACCACTTCTTGCAGGTAAATCACCATCATAATGAATTTCAACTCCTTCATTGATTTTATAAAATTTTAATAATCCTTTGACTGACTCATGTTGAATTTCATTCAAATTTTTTACATTTTCTATTTTAGACCAAACGATACGATACTTGTGTTTGAAAAACTTGGGTAGAAAACGACAAGTTATATAAATATGTTTATTGATTGTCGTTGACAAAACTTGACCAGTAAATTTATTAAACCAATTGGGGTAATCGCTACCACCGCCAAAAAAAGAGATTCTGTAAGGTGTCTTAGTGATAATCATTATTTCTCGTTATAGTAATCACCGTATTCAACTAAAATTGTATTTACACCATCGCCTCTTTCATAAGCTTTTTTATAAGCAGGAAATATCTGATCGGGGTTTTCAAGTTTTAAAACCTCTATTGTAGTGCACATTTTTTGCACAGCTTCAGTAAAATCTCCTATATGTTGAAACTGAGGATGTAATGGTCTTTGAGAACCAATTCCAGTTCTGATAATAATTTTAGGAACAATTTCGTTACCACACATGACTTTAAATTTATCAACATGGTTTACAAGTTGATTTATTCCATAAAGTAAAAAATTCCATCTTGGGAAAATGCTTATAGGAACATTTTTGTTCATCGCTAAACCTAATGTCATTCCCATTTGCATATCTTCCGCGACAGGTAATTCTACTAATTTACCTTTATTAATATTTTTAAGGGTGTTAGACATAGCTGTGCCGGGCACTTCTACCGCTTGACCGATAAATAAAGTATCATTTTTGCTGCCTAAATATTCCATTGATTTCTTTAATTCATCAAAATATTTCATATTAAAATTGAACTCTCTTTCCTGCACCTGCGTGAGGATATTTAAGTTTATATTTGTAAAAAGTTACAAACTTATTATTTTTTTTTTCATAAGTTAATTTTTTAAGAGACCATGTTTTTCTCGTGTCAGTACAAACTGACTTTGTATTATCTTCTATTATAAAGTGAATAGGAAGTTTTTTGCTCATACTATACTTTATTGTCTCATGAGCAATTCCTGTCTCTGAGGTCATATCACCCATAAAACAAAAAACTTTATTTTTTGATTTTTTTCTTTTCAAAGATAATGCCATGCCAACACTAATTGGTAAAACACCGCCTACGATAGCTGAGGAGTAAATTTTATATTTTGGAAAACAAAGTGAAATTGATTTTCCATCTAAAATCTCTTTTTTTAATATATCTTTTGGAACACCTTTTAAAAGACATTGATAATGAGATCTCCAAGAACAAAAAACCCAATCATCTTTTTTTACTTTTTTAAAAAATTTTATTAAAAATTTTTCATTATCTGAATAAAGATGTATTGGAGCTTTTATTTTTCCCGCATTAAATGTATCTGCTATATCATTTTCAAAATTAATTAAATCTTTTACATTCATAAAATCTTTATACAGTTTAGCACACTTATTTGAAGGTAAACATTTATCCTCAAAATACTTGCTATACTCTGATTAATGGTAGCGAGGGGCGGATTCGAACCGCCGACCCCAGGCTTATGAGTCCTGTGCTCTAACCAACTGAGCTACCTCGCCAATTGCGAAATTTATAGTATATTTAATTAACTAAATCATTAATTAGTTAATGTTGAAAATTGTTAAAAATATCTGATTATATAGTGAGTATTATACCAAAAACTGTAACTGCTGATACTGCTGCAACACCTAATGCTAAATTTCTCTTTTTTTCGATTTTTTTCTCTTCATTTAATCTGTAAAGCAAATCAGTAACTTTAACTTTTCCTTGAGGATTGCCCAATTCAGATGAATTTTTATCAAGATTAAATTGAGTACTCATGACTGCATTTAAGCACAAATCAATAAATTTGATATATATCTAAAGGGCAAAATGGGTTTGAAAAAAAAACTTGACCCAAAATGAGTTAGCTACGCATCAATCTGGATGTTGGGTCATGTAATGGTTCTTTTTCCAAATATAGGGAGTACCTTTTTCCTTCAACTTCAATAAAAAGGTTATCTATTTGTTTATCCTTTATTTTTTCTTTTATGTAAGCCAAACAAATATTTTTATTAAAACAAAACGAAAAGTTTGAGCTTGTAGTGTAACCCACAATTTTATCTTTATAAAATATAGGTTCATCATGAAGCAGTAAAGGCTTACCTGGCTTAAAATTTTTTTTTAAAGAAAAAAGCTCTAATTTTTTTTTTAAAGGCTTTTCTTTTATTTTTTCTAATGCTTCTCTACCTATAAAATTTACATTTTTTTTAAAATTTACTGCAAATGATAACCCTGACTCAAATGGATTATTTTCTGAAGTAATGTCATGACCCCAATGTAAGAATTTTTTTTCCAACCTAAGAATATCTAAAGCATGCATTCCTGAGTAAGTAAGATTATATTTTTTTCCTAGTTTTTTTATCTTTTCAAAAATTAATTTAGTTTTTTTTATTGGAATATAAATTTCCCATCCAAGTTCACCAATAAAAGACAGTCTTTGAAACCACACTTTAATATTAGATATATCTAAATATTTTCCTGTAGCAAAAGGAAAATTCTCATTAGAAAAAAATTTTCCAAACAGTTCAGTTAAAAATTTCCTACTGTTCGGGCCAAATAAACCTATACATGAATATTTATCAGTAACGTCTTCAAATTTTACTTTTTTTTTTAAATTTTTTAAAATGTGAGATTTGTTGTGACTCCTTGCTAAAGCAGGACAAATAATTCTAAAATAATTTCTTTTTAAACAACTGACTGTCAAATCAGCTTCTATTCCTCCTGATGGATTTAACATTTGAGTATATGTTGTTCGCCCTTCGATATTTTTTATATTATTAGAGCAAAGATATTGAAGTTGTTCATATGCATGTTCACCACTTAAATCAAATTTTACAAAAGGTGTTAAATCAAAAAAACCTAAATTATTTCTAGTATTAATACATTCATTTTTTGCTGATTCATACCAATTTTGATTTCCATAATTGTATTTATAAAATGGTTTTTTATTTTTTGAAAACCACATCGGTCTCTCAAAACCAGCCGTTTGTCCAAAACAAGCACCTAATTTTTTCAATTCGTTATGATAAGGAAGAAGTTTGATATTTCTTGATGTTTCTAATTGTTTATATGGCCAATGGATCTTAAAAAGATTTCCAAGTGTTTCTGTTGTCCTTTCCTTAATAAATTTTAAAGAGGAATTAAATTTTTCAAATCTTTTTATGTCAAGACTTAATAAATCTTGGTCGGTGTGCCCTCTTATCATCCATTCTGCAACTGCTTTACCTGCTCCTCCGGATGAACCAATTCCAATACTATTAAAACCGCAGCAAACATAAAAATTTTTAATTTCTTCTGTTTCACCAAGAAGAAAATTACTATCTGGGGTAAATGACTCAGGACCTGAAAAATATTTCTCTATTTTAAGATTTTTAATTGTTGGTATTCTTTTTGCAGCTAATTGATGAAGCATTTTAATATATTTTTTATCAACTTTAAACTCACCAAAAGAAAAATTATTAGGCACTTTGCCAGTTTTTTTAAAAGCATTTTTAGCATTAGGTTCAAAAATACCAAGCATCATTTTTCCATGATATTCTCTTGCATATAGGTAAGTATCTGGATCTCTAAATGTTGGTAAAACTGTAGGTAAATTTTTATAGTCCTCTGTAATCATATAAAAATGTTCGTTTGGGTATAATGGAACACTAACTCCAGCAGCCTCTCCAATTTGCCTAGACCACATTCCAGCACATAAAACTATATACTCACAATTAATTACTCCTAGATTAGTTTTAACTCCTCTGATCTGATTGCCCCTTTTAATAATTTTTTCTAATTTACATTTTTCAATAATCTCTACCCCTTTTTTTTTGGCCGCTATTGAAATAGTTTTAGTTAAAATTTCAGGATCTGCTTGACCATCATCTGGTATATACAGTCCACTGACTACATCTTTATTTTTTGCAATTGGATAAAGAGATTTAAATTTATTTTTATCAATAATTTCAATTTCTAAATTAAATAATTTAGACATTGTTTTTTGTCTCATAAATTCTTGGTGCCTTGACTTTGTAGTAGCGATATTTATCGTACCTGTTTGCTTAAAGCTCGTATCAAGACCAGTAATATCTTTTAGATCGTTATAAAATTTTACAGAATTTTTTCTTATTTTTGTAATTTGAGGTGTTGTTCCTAATTGAGTAACCATCCCAGCTGCATGCCAGGTAGTACCTGATGTTAATACATCTCGTTCAATTAAAACTGTTTTCCATCCATTGTCGGCTAAATGATAGGCAGTAGAGCAGCCTGCGATGCCGCCTCCAATCACAACCACTTTAGCTTCATGTGGTATTGGTCCCATTTTAATTTTTTAATAAGCCAGATGCTGGTGTATATTCTAAATTAAATGCATCAGAAACACCTTTAAAAGTAATTTTTCCTCTATAAACATTTAAACCAGCCAAATAGTTTTTATTTTCAGTAAGAGTTTTTTTATAACCTTGATCTGCTAATTTTAATAAAAGTGGTAAAGTAGCTTTATTTAACGCCATAGTAGATGTTCTTGGTACACCGCCAGGCATGTTAGCTACACAATAGTGAACAACATCGTTGACTAAATATGTTGGATTTGCATGAGTAGTCGGTTTACTTGTTTCTACACATCCTCCTTGATCAATTGCTACATCAACAATTACTGATCCTCTTTTCATGGATTTAATCATCTCTTTCGTAACTAATTTTGGAGCTTCGGCGCCAGGAATTAATACTCCACCCACTAATAAATCACATTCTGCAATTAATTTTTTTAAATCTGTTTTGTCACTTTCGGTTGGAATAATTTTATCTCCAAATTGCTTGTGAAGTTCTTCTAATCTTTTTTTTGACTTATCAACTACGTAGACATTTCCTCTCATGCCTGTGGCAATTATTGCAGCATTTTCTCCAACAACACCTCCTCCAAGAATAACGACATTAGCTGGGTCTACTCCTGGAGCACCCCCTATCAACAAACCTCTCCCTTTTTGATTTTTTTCTAGAGCATGCGCTCCAGCTTGTACAGACATTCTACCAGCTACTGCACTCATAGGAGCTAGTAATGGTAATCGACCATTGTCATCTGTTACAGTTTCGTATGCTATACAAATTGATTTTGATTTAATTAAACCCAAAGTTAATTCTTTAGCTGCTGCTAAATGAAGATAGGTGTATATAATTTGACCTTCTCTAATCATTTTTACTTCATTCATTTGAGGTTCTTTTACCTTAACTATTAGTTCAGCTTTTTTGAAAATTTCTTCTGGTGTATTGATAATTTTCGCACCTGCTTTTAAATAATCTTCATTCGTAAATCCAGCTTCAAATCCACCGTTATTTTCTACTAATACTTCATGATGTTTGTCTGTTAGAGCTTTAACACTTTCAGGTGTTAATCCAATTCTGTGCTCTTGAAGCTTAATCTCCTTAGGAACCCCGATGATCATTTAAGACTTTGTATAATTAGAAATGCCTGTTCTTAATTTTTCGATAATTTCATCAATGTGTTTTTTTTCACAAATAAATTGTGGAGCTATAATTAATGTGTCACCAGTATTTTTGAAATTTACTCCTGCATCATAGCAATGTTTAAAAGTTTGGAATCCAGACTTTCCAGGTTTATCCTTCATTTTCATTTCAATTCCACCCATCATTCCATAGCCTCTAATACTTACGACTTCTTTTAAATCTTTTAAAGAGTGCAATCCATCTTGAAAATAAGGGGACATATCTTTTGCTCTATTAAAAATATCTTCTTTATCGAATATATCCTGAACAGCTAAACCTGCTGCGACAGCTGCAGGAATTCCTGAGTAGGTATAACCATGAAATAGTTCAGGTGTACCCTCTGGGTTTTTAGATGAGTCTAATACAGCGTCATACATTTCCTCTTTCACAGCAACAACACCCATAGGAATAACTCCGTTTGTAGTAGCTTTAGCCATTGTAATCATATCAGGAGTTACGCCAAATTCTTGAGAAGCAAATGCAGAACCAGTTCTACCCCAACCAGTAATAACTTCATCAAAAATTAATAAAATTCCGTGCTTATCACAAATTTCTCTTATTCTTTTTAAATATCCTTTTGGGGGAACTAAAGTACCTGTTGATCCTGCAATCGGTTCTACAATACAGGCTGCAATATTTTCTCCTCCAAAATTCATAGCTATTCTCTCTAAATCTTCAGCCATCTCAACTCCTGTATCTGGTTGACCTTTAACAAATTTATGTTCAGGTAAATGAGTGTGTCTCATGTGTTGGACGCCTGGCATTAAAACACTTGCAAAAGTTTTTACGTTATTAATCATTCCTCCAACTGTCGTCGCTCCGATATTCATACCGTGATAACCTCTTTCACGACCTACAAATCTAAATCGTTTTGAGTCACCTTTCGCTCTGTGATATGCGATCGCAATTTTAATTGCTGTCTCTACTGCAGTTGACCCACAAATTGTATAAAATATTCTGTTAATTCCCTCGGGAGTTTTCTTTGCTATTCTTGTTGCAAGTTCGAATGATCCTCCATAACCTTGATTGAAAGGTTGACAGTAATCTAATTTTTCTAATTGCTTTGAAACTGCTTCAGTAATTTCTTTTCTCCCGTGACCGAGTGGATTGCAAAATAATCCAGAGCTTGCATCTATCATTTTTTTACCCTGATGATTGGTTAAGTAAACTCCTTTTGCATCTGTAATTAATCTTGGATTTTTTTTAAAAGTTTTATTGTCAGTAAATGGCATCCAATGCTCATTTAGAGAATTCGGTATATTTGTTCTATTAGATGAACTCATAATTTGTTTTTAGACTATTGTTATAGTTTGACAAGAAATATAACATACAATCTTT
>MDTB01051069.1_pt1 | contig 15274 bp, 12 predicted proteins | sample 811161 | NCBI WGS metagenome assembly MDTB01 (sample SAMN05326650, study PRJNA326480) | marine metagenome | isolation source: seawater | place: Mediterranean Sea | collected 2009 | reverse complement strand
CTTGCTTCTTACCCATCCAGGTACGCCCAAGCGGAATGTGCGGCGAGGTGAAATAGGGACAGACCATGAGAACGCACACGTCACAGCCTGATCAGACCAGCGGTGCACCGGGTCACTCGCTTTATGTCAGCCTTCTGGAGCCTTCAGCGGAAGAGCCTTCAGCCCGACAAGAGCCTTCCAGCTAGGTCTCACGCGACCCCAGGATCGCTTCAACCACCACCGCCCGTTGAGGCGCTAGAACTAGAACTGGGCGTCGAATTACATCCCCTCGCGCATCCCCGTGTTCCGAACAACGATGGGTTGCAGAACCGGATACGGACCGTCCGTCGAGAGCTTAGTCATCAACTGGGGTTCACCATTCCTTCCGTACAGATACAAAGGACGCTGGGCCCGCCGGTTGATGCGTTCCGGATCAATGCCCATGGGGAATCGCTGGTGACCCGCAAAACTCACGAAGAGGATATCGGTTCCTCATCGCTGGTTCTGGAGAGCCTGGCCCGCGTCATCATTGATCATGCATATCGACTGCTCACGCAAGATCAGATCGATATGAAAATCGAGATGTTGCGCAGCACACATGCGTCTCACATTAACGATCACATACCTGAAAACCTGACCCCGCGGACTATTCACCAGGTCGCCTGCCGGGTCCTTCGGCAGCATGTCCCTGTTTTGAATTTTGAGACCCTCATCCTCACGCTGATAGAGGCTACTGGCCCCGACCTCGAGGATGACAGCGTCAATGACCTGTCTCAAATGACCCGTATGTCTTTGAGAGCACTCCTTGGCTTTTCGCCGATTGCGGAAGATCGGGATTCTGCTTACGGAGAAGCCAGTGTAGCGCCTGTTATCACACTGAGCCTCGCACTTGAGTCTTATCTGAGCACTGAACCTGCATCCACTCGGGTCTGTCGCCAGATCCGCGAGCAGTTCACTGCACACACTCAGCCCACCCAACACACCGGACAGCTTGCTGCACTGATCACGCGGTCCGATCTGCAGTCAAAGATTCGGGACATCGTCGCATTGATGGACCGCTAGCTGAAGGTCATCACCTGGCAGGATGTGCCGCTACACCGCTATGTCTGCGTCCTCAGTACCATCGACGCCAGTTCCCCCTAGGCCCTATTGCCCCATCATCGCACCAGGATCAAAGGCGGCCAGCCTGATTCGGAGACTGGTGGCGGCCTCAGTGCCAAACACGATCCAAACAAGATATAGTTCCGCCTCCTTTACGACGGTAGCCCAGGAAAGGTTATGGAACTCTCTTTCGGTCCCGAATATGAGTCGTTTCGTGATGAGGTCCGTGACTTCATCACCAAACACAAGGATCAACAGGCGCCCAGCGGCGCAGGTTCAGATGCAGGCAAGTCCTGGCAGAAAACCCTGATTGAGGCCGGTTACACGGCACGCACAATCCCGAAGGAATATGGCGGATTCGGCGCCGAGCCCGACATGGTCAAAAGCCGCATCATCAACGAGGAATTCGCCACGGCACGCATGCCCGGTGGTCTCGGTGGCCAGGGCATTTCCATGCTGATTCCAACACTCCTGGAACTGGGGACCGACGAGCAGAAAGAACAATTCATCAAACCAACGCTGCATGGCGAGATGGTCTGGTGCCAGGGCTACTCGGAGCCAGGCGCCGGCTCCGACCTTGCCAGCCTGCGCACCAGCGCCGTACTCGATGGTGATGAGTGGGTGATCAACGGCTCCAAGATATGGACCAGTACCGCACACCTGGCACATTGGATGTTCTGCCTCGTCAGGACTGAACCAGATGCGCCCAAACATAACGGCATTTCCTTCCTTCTTCTTCGCATGGATACGCCGGGGATCGAGATCCGCCCCTTGGTCGATATGACCATGAACGCGAACTTCAACGAGGTGTTCTTCACAGATGTTCGTGTACCCAAGGATCAGATCGTGGGTCGACGCGGGCAAGGCTGGCAGGTCGCGAATGCCATTCTTGGTCACGAGCGGGATTCGCTGGCGGACCCCAATGCTTCTCTGACCAGGCTCAACTCGCTCATTGATCTCATGAAGACCGAAACCCTGGGTGGAGAGCGTCTGATCGACAATCCCCTATACCGTGAACGACTGATGAAAATTCAGGGTCGCGCGATGGCCATGCGATACAACGATATGCACGTGCTCTCTTCCCGGTTGAACAAGGATCAGGAAGCGCCTCTTGCACGTATGATCACCAAGCTACAGGGCACGGAACTCAGACACGAACTTGAAGCCCTCGCGATTGATGCCATGGGTGAGGTCGGTCTGTCTTTCGGCTCCAATCCATACCTGCGCGGTGGTGGCAGCTGGCAGTACCAGTTCATGTATTTCCTGGGGCTGATTATCGGAGGCGGTACAAACCAGATTCAGAAAAATATCATCAGTGAACGCGGCCTGGGTATGCCCAAAGAACCCAAGATCGAAAAGTAGTTTGAAAACTGATCGAGCAACAGATCGATCAGCCAACACGCAAGAGAATTCAGGTAGAACACCATGAGATTTGGACTTTCAGAAGAACAGACCCTGCTGGCAGACAGTGTGACGCGTTTTCTGGCGGACAATGTCCCGCTCGACGAGGTTAGAAAGGTCGCATCAGGGGAATCATCCGACGCCGCCGTCTGGCAGGGACTCACAGAGCTTGGCGTACCCGGCCTCCTGATCCCGGAAGATCACGGTGGCGTCGGTCTTGGAAGCCTCGACGCAGTGGTGGTTGCAGACTGCCTCGGCGCCAATGTCACGCCTTCCCCCTTCCTCAGTTCTGCAGTGATAGCGCCCACCGTATTGGTGGCCGCTGGTCAGCGCGAGGATCTGTTAGGCAGCCTTGCGGGTGGTGAGATTCGTATCGGTACCGCGTTTGGTGAAGCCATCGGCGCCCGCGTCGACGCAGAGGTCAAAGTCTCGGGTGGCAAACTCAGCGGCAAATCACTGTTCGCGCTGGATACCCATGCAGACCATTTCCTGGTCGCCACCAAAGGCAAGCATGTCTATCTTGTGAACGCTTCTGATTGTGAAGTCACTGACCTGCCTACGGTTGATCGCACCCGCACAACCTGTGAGATCAAGTACAACAACGTAGCGGCAGAACTCATCAGCGATAACCCGGATGTATTCACCGAAGCGCTCGACCGGGCCCGGGTCGTGATGGCCGCAGATACATTGGGTGCTGCCCAGCATATGATTGATGAAGCCGTTGCGTACGCGAAAGTACGTGAACAGTTCAACCGCCCCATCGCCACGTTCCAGGCCGTCAAGCACATGTGTGCACAGATGACTGCAGATCTGGAACCCTGCCGCTCCATGGTCTGGTACGCCGGACACGCCCTCGACAATGTGCCAGAGGAAGCGCGATTGCTCGCATGCCACACGAAGGCACACCTGGCAGAGGTGGGTCGCAGCGTGTCAAAGACTGCTACCGAAGTACACGGCGGTATGGGCTTTACGGATTTGCTCGGTCTGCACTACTGGTTCAAGCGCTGTGGATTCAACCGTCAGATGCTGGGCGTACCGGAGCTGGTCCGTGAGGAAGCGGCTCGCATCCAGGGCCTGGCCGCCTGACCAACACCAACGAAACGAATACCAACAAAGAAACAAAGGGGAAGGAGATGGCTATCAAAGGTGTAGATCACGTTGTCATTCGCGTTGAGGACTTCGATGCGGCTGTTGCTACCTGGAAAGACAAGCTCGGGATGGCACTGGACCGCACCGATGAATCGGAAGCGCTTGGTATCAAGCAGGCGTTCTTCAACATGGACAACGGCGGCTATGTGGAAATCGTCGCGCCGACCAACCCTGACGCAGCAGTGGGCAAAGCACTCGCCTCTCGAGGCGAAGGCCTACATACATTGGCTCTGGAAGTCGATGACCTGGACGCGACCATCAAAGAATTTGAAGCCAGCGGCGTAAAGCTGATTGGCGTGGGTACACCGCAGGTTTACGTACATCCAAAAAGCGCCAACGGCATGTTGCTGCAGCTGAACCAGAAGAAGTAGCACAGCGACAAGGTTTCCGATCTGGTCAAGATGGTTCGCGATGATCACGGACCAGGTGCCAAACATCCACTGACGCCTGGAATGCAGACACTATTCTCCTGCCCGGTCTGTCACCGAGCACTGCAACGCATCGATCAACGCCTGGCCTGTGATCAATCGCACAGTTTCGATGTCGCAAGGTCCGGCTACGTGAACCTGCTGCCTGCCCAACACCGCAAAACATCACCCCTAAAATCGCCCAAAAAATCACAAAGAGACGTTTTATTCCCGCCATTTTCCTTTCCGCTGCGGTTCCCCACGAGTTCCCTAAACACGCCGAAACGTTTCCCACACAATCGGTTCCCACCACCGATCTACGGATCCGGCTTCAGCATCTTCGCAGTCTGCAACGCGTTGGAACGTGGGCTGGTAAACCACTGCTCCACATTGGGGAGCTGCCGTTGACCAACAATCGACTGCTTGATGTTGATGGCACCACCTGCAGGGAACCCGGCAATACGAGCAGCCATCTCGCGACTGCGCGACAGCACCTCGTCATCGGGGACACATTCGGTCGCGACCCCAAGGCGAAACATCTCGGGCCCAGTGATGCGATCACCGAGCAGCGCCATCCTCGCAAGCACAAACTCCGGGAGCTTGAGGCGCATCCAGGCAGCATTCATCGGGATAGGCGCTCCCTGCTGGATCTCCCCGATCTGGATGAAGGACGATTCGCCCGCCACAACCAGGTCACAGGCCAATGCCAATGCACAACCTGCATTGATGCCAAAACCCTCAAAAGCGGCAATGAGCGGTTTGCGATAGTGATAGAACGCCAGATGCATCTGCCGGATCGCATCCTTTCTCGCGGAGCCCATGGATGCGCCTGACTGAAGTGCTTTCAAATCAATCCCGGAACAGAAATAGCCACCCTGCCCACGCAGGATCACCGCTGAAATGTTGTCATCCTGATCGATGTCTTCAAGCGCGTTGATAACACCCTCCGCCGCTTCCGGGATGAGCGCATTTCGCCGATCCGGGCGATTGATGACTATCTCCGAATAACCCGTCCCATCCTCAACCGGGGTCTTTTCAACCAACACGACGTCATCAGCCATGACCACCTCCCTTATCCCAAACGATTTGTGCCCAAACGGTGCCCTCACCATAACCTGACTTCGATATGAGGCACCACTGCTGCAAAGCGGTTACGATGCGAGCGCAATAGGGAGAGCCAGATGACAACAGTGGGACTGATCAATCCAGGCCAGATGGGGGCATCCGTGGGCGCCGCTGCGACACACGGAGGCGCTTCCGTACTCTGGGCCTCCGAAGGCAGAAGTGATGCCACGCGGGAGCGCGCCGAGAAAGCCGGGCTGTCGGACGCAGGATCTATGGATCAACTCGTCGAGAAATCAGAGATCATTCTGAGCGTTTGTCCACCGTCGGAGGTCGCGGCCGTTGCGCGCGGCGTGGTCGACCTTGGCTTCAAGGGGCTGTACCTGGAAGGCAACGCCATCGCACCCGCCAGAACCCGGGAGATCAACCAGATGCTCACAGACGCCGGCGCCGAGATGGTCGACGGCGGCATTATCGGTGGTCCTGCGTGGCATAAGGAATCGGGTACCGTCCTGCACGTCTCCGGACCATCGGCACACACCATTGTGAATCTGTTTGAGGGTTCACCACTTCATCTCAATGTGGTCTCGGGCGATATCGGTGCTGCCTCTGCACTAAAGATGGCCTTTGCCGCCTATACGAAAGGATCCACTGCACTGCTGTCCGCCATACTTGCGCTTGCAGAAAGCGAGGGTGTACGTGAACACCTGCAGGTGCAATGGGGCGAGAAGTTCAGCGCTGACACCGCACGGCGTGTTTCCGCCAATACCGCCAAGGCGTGGCGGTTTGTGGGAGAGATGGAAGAAATCGCCGCCACGTTCGAAGGTGCCGACCTGCCTGGTGGCTTCCATCAGGCCGCGGCCGACGTGTTCTCACGCCAGGCCGGATTCAAGGATCAGCCAACGCCTGATCTGGAATCTGTGCTGGGTGCCATGTTGAAACGCGACTAGCCGCCTAAACGCTGCATGGTCGCTTCCCAGGTACCCTTAATCACCTGGCCATCCGGCAGAATCTAATCAACACGCACCCGATAACTGTGCGTGCGAATGTCTGAATAGACGGTGCGCGCGGTTGAACCATCAGCCCCCACGAATTGTGAGACATACTGCGCTGGTTCATCATCAACGACTTCGTCTACGGAGATGCTCACAGGGGCGGCTGCACCCACCGGGTACCAGGCCGATTGCCACTGCCCCTGCTCATTCCAGTCATGCGCAGCGAACCCACGGATCAACCCGTCACCTACCAGAGCGGCATAACACTGAACTGCGTGCCAGAAATCAACCGCGCACTACATAGATACCAGCAGACGCCGGATTTCCAGTTCAGTCAGTCTCATATTGAAATCGGATCTGGCGCAGCGGGATGGTTTGAACTCAGCAGCGACACATTGCCCCAACGAGAACTGGCGACGCTCTGGACTCGGGCAACTCTGGACCACTGTCTGAGCTGATCCTACCCGGATCGACGTAGCGAAGATGTCAGCCGGCGCGAGCCACCTTGACCATATCTGGAACACTGGTCAGTTTGACCCGTGGCCGACCTTCCGCTTCCCCCGCTGCGACTTCATAGGCGTTGATCCGTGACCAGTCGTCATAACTGATCAGATCCGGTTGGCGGGATTGCATCAGACTCGAAATGGCATCCAGTGATTCGGTGGGGTTGAAATGATGCCCTGCCTCCATGTCCTCAACCATACACTTGACCGTTTCCTGAGCGTCGGTTTTGTTGGTACCAATCACCCCGGTGGGGCCACGTTTGATCCAGCCGGCACAATAGAGCCCTTCGACATTGTTGCCATTACCATCGGTGACGCGTCCGAGTTCGTTGTGGATGGAGCCCCACGCCTCATGGAAAGGGACATCCGGAAGTGGTGAACCCCGGTAACCCACCGAACGGAACACGAGGCCCACCGGCAGCTCTTCGAAGTTGTCAGTCGCGCGGGGACGAATGCTCCCGCGATCGTCGAGATACAGCTCATTCCTGACGATGCGAATTCCCTTGATCTGTTTGTCGCCCTGTAATTCAGTAGGTGAAACAAGGAACCGGATGGTCAGTGTCTTACTCTTGCCGGAGAGTGGCTGACCGGCATAGTCCCCAATCAGCTCAACGTTCTTGACGGCGTTCTTGTCACCGTTGGCATCGAGATCCTCCTGGCTGAGTGCATCAAGCCTGCCTTCATCCGCGAGTACTTCGATATCCGCGTCTTCGAGTTCGCCCAGTTCCTTGATCTCTGGTGGCGTGAACGCGGCCTGTGCGGGCCCACGGCGTCCGAGCATATAGACGTGTTTCACATTACTTTTCGCGAGCGCTTCAATTGCGTGATCCGCCATGTCGGTGGCGCGACGTTCGGCGTCAGTCATGCACAACATGCGCGCCACATCGACAGCCACATTGCCAATACCGACGATGGCAACACTTTCCTGGGACAAATCAAATTCAAGGTGGGCGTAATCCGGGTGTCCGTTGTACCACGCAACAAAATCGGTTGCTGAGTGACTGCCTAAGAGATTTTCCCCGGGGACGTCCAGACTGCGGTCCATCTTCGCGCCGTTGCTGAACATCACCATATGATAATGCTTCTTCAGATCGTCCATATGGATGTGGGAGCCATACTCGACATTCCCAAAGAAGCGTACATTCGGTTGCTGCGCACTTTTGTCGTACGCCCGGGTGACCGACTTATCTTTCTGGTGGTCCGGTGCAACACCGTTCCGCACGAGACCGAAGGGTGTGGGCAAACGATCGTACAGATCGATCTGCGTATGGATCTCTTTGAACCTCTGGAAGTTACTGATGGTGTAGAACCCGGCCGGACCGGCGCCGATCACGGCGACTCTCAGTGGGTTTTGTTCACTGCCGATTTCAGACATGGATGATCCCCCCTTACCATGGCCGTCGAGCGTAACAAATCGGCTGGCGGCGGGATAGCTGGAAGTCACCCTTCGTCGAGGGCCAAGCGGCCATGTCGTTCGAAAATGACACGCCTGGTGGGAGTAATCCGCGTTTCAGTGCACCACACCCACCAGGCGATGAATTGTCCTATCCCACGCAGGCTCGCCCTGCCCGGGGGTTTACCGCATAATGATGGCCGTTACTGCTGAGGTTTCCCTTCCTTGAATGAACCGGTCGCCAGAACCTACCAGAACAGTACATGGCTGTCTGCGCTGGGCGTTCGACCGGAAGAAACGACCGTCATCACACTGCTGTTCGGCAACATGTTTGTTTCCGGCATCGCCATAGGGATGCTGAGGGTCGCCGCCTTCACGCTGTTCCTGGCTGAATTCAGTGCCGAACAACTAGCCATCATGGCGATCCTGCTCGCGTTCACGGGAACGACACTCACCCTGCTGATCTCGAAAGTCACCCATGGGCGATCCTTCTCGACCTACGTCTTCACCGTCCTGGGCACGATCCTGGTGGGCCTGCTCGGATACCGATTCCTGCTGGGCAGCGTCGACAACAAGATCTTCATCTTTGCGCTGCCGCTGTTCTTCGAGACTGTCTACATGCTGTTCAGTCTGCAATTCGTAACCCTATTCACCCGTCTGCTGAACGTGCGCCAGACCAAGCGCCTTTCGGGCATGGTGCGCTCTGGCGAATTCCTCGCAGAGATGGGCGGTGGCGTGTCGGTCGCACTACTGCTCGCGTTCATGGATGTGCAGGATCTACTGCTCGTCGCCGCAGGCGCGACCGCCGTGGTCTTCGTTATCGCGGAGTTGACCGCCCGAAAATTCAAGGAGACACTGGCCGTCACCAGTAGCGACCTGGTTGAGGAAGAAGAACTTGACAACAAGCTGCTGAAACTGCTGCGCCTGCCCTACGTGCGATCCATCTCACTCTGTTATGCAGCATACATCTTCGCGTATTTTTTCCTGGACGTGGCCTTTTACCACTACGCCTCAAAGCAATTCACCGACGAGGTCGCGCTTGCCACCTTCCTTGGCCAGTTTATTGCCATCAGTGGCTTCATCACCTTGCTGGTGATGGTCTTCCTTTTCGCCCCCATCCTGCGCCGGTTCGGCGTACTCGCGGGTGTAATCGGTTTCCCGATTGTGATTGCCATCGGCGCGACGGCCGTCAGCGTCATGGAGTTTGCTAGTGTGTCCGGGATCGCGATCTTCTTCGTCATGGTGGCCACCAACGGGATGCGGTTTGTTCTGCAGTCCGCCATGTGGCGGCCTAGTGTCACCATTTTGCTCCAGGTGCTGCCTGATCGGCAGCGCACCCAGGGCACTTCACTGATTGAAGGCGTGATCGATCCCCTGTCCGGCGGACTTGCGGGATTGACGCTATTTATCATTTCCCACTATCTGAAATGGGAACCCCAGATGTTCCTGCTTGTGCTTACGGGCCTAATGGTGATCTGGATATCGATGGGTGTTGCGATCCGCCAGATGTACCTCTCCAACCTGGTCGTCAGCATCCAGAAGCGCAAGATCGGCGAACTCTCTGTGCAGGAACTGGACAATGCCAGCCTCGACATTATCAAGGGTGGCATTGAATCTTCCTTTCCTGCCGAAGTCTTCTACTGCATGAACCTGCTGGAGGAAATGGAACATCCGCAGATTACTGAACTGTTGAAGCAGGTGCTTGCCAACGAGCGTTACGAGGTGCGCTTGGACGCGCTGGAAAGAGTGGCGCGCCTGCAAATCGAGGCCATGCAAAGCCATGTCCGCCAAGAGATTGATACGGAGACACACCCACGCGTGCTGGGCCAGGCCCTGATCACCTACGGCGCCCTTGGTGCCGACGATGTCGGTGCCGTGCTCACGCCACACATCAACAGTGATGACGAGTACATTCGTCGCAGTGCGCTCAGTGGTTTGCTGAACTACGAACCCGCCAGCGACGATACCAAGAACAAACTGCTGGATATGGCGCGATCAGAAGATCCGGCAAAACGGATGTTCGCCGCAGATGTGATGGGAGATTTCGACGCTGGTGCCAGCTACCTGGTAGAACTGCTTGATGACGAAGATCACGCCGTGGTCTCCCGGGCCATCCATGCGGCGGGGCTGATCGGTGATACCCGCCTCATCAACACATTGGTCAGCAAACTTTCCGTTGCGGGTTTGCAAAGCCCCGCCGCCCAGGCGCTGCAGCAGTTTGGTGATAATGCGCTGTATGACCTGGACCTGGGTTTCCGTTCGCCGGAGGCCACCAGGCAGGTGAAGCGGCAGATCATCGAGATCGTTCGCGAGATTGGTGGCACCGGCGCCATGGAGATTCTGCTACGCCATATCGAAATCGAGCACCCGGAACTGCGACACCAGATCTACCTGGCACTCGCGACCCTGAACTACCAGGCCGATCCCGACAACCAGTACATCTTCGTCAACAAACTGGAAGAAGAAGTGGAGTTGATCACCTTGCTGCTGGCGAGCATGGAAGACATCTTCGAACATCGACGGTATCGCTCGCTCACGGCCGCACTCGGCCAGGAGCTGGATACGAGGCGAGACAACATGCTGCTGATCATGTCATTCATCTTCCCTTCGATCGTCATGCTCGACACACGGGCCAGCATTGCCTCCAAGGTTTCTGGACTGAGGGTCTTCGCCCTGGAAGTTCTCGACAATTTGCTCACGAATGAGATCAAACCGGTGGTGTTGCCGATACTGGATGACCTCTCTGTTTCGGAACGACTGGCACAGCTAGACGAACGCTTCCCCCAGGTGCACATGAATGCACAGGATCGTTTCGAGGACCTCGTTTCCACCCATTTCAGCGAGTCGTTCGTATGGACCAAAGCCAGCCTGTTGCACCAGATTGGACTCGATAAGCACGAACACCTGATGGATGCCGTCTACTCGGGCCTGGAAGACTCTGAGCCCCTAGTTCGTGAAACCGCTGCTTGGTCCCTCGTTCAGCTGGATGCTGTGGACGCGCCACAGCGGCTCGCCGGTCACAGGAGCGATCCTAGCCCCCACGTGCGCGAAATTGTGGACGAATTGCTCGAGGGGCTCGGCTGAGCGCCGCTACGCGTTCTTCCGACCCGCTGATACCAGCCCAATATTCCTCTGACGTCATCGCTGGCGGAGTCGCCGCAATCCAGCAATAATAAGACCCGTGTCATCTGGTCATCACACACATGCTGCTCACCATTGAGAAGGTGCTGATCCTGAAGTCGGTGCCGATCTTTGCTTCGGTACCGGAAACCCAGCTTGTGGACCTGGCCACCATCGTCGAATCCGAGGATTTCTCTGAAGGGGAAGTCATCATCCGGGAAGGCGACCTCGGCACCTCCATGTACATCGTTGCCTCTGGCAAGGTGCGCCTTTTCACCAACGACACCGAAATGGGTACGCTGGGCAATCGCGCAGTGTTTGGTGAGCTTGCAGCCCTCGACCCCGAACCACGCGCCGCCTCCATTGAAGCCCTGGAAGACTGCACCCTGCTCCGCCTGGATGGTGAATCTCTGTACGACCTGATGTCCGGCAACCGGGAGGTCACCCGTGGCATCATCCGCGTGTTGTGTGACTACACCCGCAAGAACCTGGCCCTGGCGCGTTAACCACTGTTATGAATCGGCTGATTGCCGTCCTCCTTGTTGTTCTGATCGCACCCATCCTGCCGATCGGGGTATTGCTGTTTCTGATTGCCAATCCTGACTATTACCGGGATGCGTTAACCGAGCGGTTCCATGAACAGACAGGGCTCACCCTAGTGTCTGCCGATCTCGGCTGGCGCTATTTTCCGCCGATTGCCCTGACCCTTAAGAACATCCAAGTGAATGGTCTGGACGGGGATGCACTGGCATCACTCGATGCGTCGGCGATCGACGTTGCGCTGTGGCCGCTGATCAGTGAACAACGCGTCGATTTACGGGCGGTGTACATAGAAGGTGCTGACATCAACCTGGTTCAGGATGAAAATGGCCGGCGCAACTGGTTGCTTAACGACGATAGCGAGGCCCCATCGGACGAACCCCGAGCGGAAGCGGTCGACGAATCCACCAGACCTGTGAATCTGCAGCTAAACATCGAGCGTATCGAACTGGTGAACAGCCAGCTGAGATATCGCGATCAGATTGCCCAGATGGACACCACGGTGCAGCTGACATCGCTCAGCACCGGTGCCGTCGAACCGGGCAAACCCATCAACGTTGCCATCGAAGCCTTGATGAGTAGTGCCACCGGCTTAGACGCAGCGCTTAAGGCATCTGGCGACATCACCATTGCCCCTGGCTTGAAAACCATCACGCTGGAAGCCTTTCGAACCCAACTCAATACGAGTGACAGTGGCACGTCTTACGAGGTCGACATCACCACGAACACACTGCTCGACATGTCCGGCAACATGACCAGGATCGACAGTGAAATCAGTGGCTCTATAGACGCGCTCTCGGTCACAGGGGAGATCACGGCCGCGCTGACGGAGATGCCCCACATTTCCGGGGAGTTGCATGTGACGACACTGAATATGAATCCCTACCTGACTGAAGACACGGGCGAAACCAGCACAGCGGCGGCAGAAACAGCAACAGACACAGACACAGACACAGACACAGACACAGACACAGAAGAGATGATTCCCATGGAGGCATTCCGCGGCGTGGCGCTGGAACTTGCTATCTCTGCCGACACGCTGGTGTATGACGAGTACACGTTTACCAACCTAGCGACGCAGATCGACAATGATGATGCGCTCTCCGTGACAGCCACACTCGAGGGATATGGAGGTACGTTCGACATCAACAGCCGGGTCACACATGACGAGATACCCATCACGGATACAACCATCAATATCGACGGCGTCGACGTTGCCGAGTTCGCAGAACTTGACTGGATTACGGGTTCCCTCTCGCTGGAATCCACAACCCAGCTGACCGGCGCCTACAAGCACAACCTGAACGACCAGCTGACGGGCACCAACCGGTTTGTCGTCACAGACGGCTCCATGGATATCACGACACTGCGCCGCGTGGTGCAGCTGGTCGCGACGCTCACCCGACAAACGCACCGTGTCGCGGACTGGCCGGATCGACTGGTGTTTGAAGAATTGCACGGTGATCTGACACTGCCTTCCGGACTGGTGGAAGGACAGCAACTGAACCTGAAGGCGGATGAATTTACGATTGATGGCACGGGTGGTATCGACATTTTAGCCCGTGAAGTCGACTACGCCCTGCAGCTGACATTTGAAGAAGCGCCCCCGGAACCGGACCCGGATACACCGATCCCGGCCGATCAACTGGCGGTTGACGAATCACTGACGCGCATTTCCTGGCCGATTACGTGCGCCGGGTCTCTGGATGACTCACCCGCCACACTGTGTCTGCCTGATCGTGAAGCCGTCAGAGGCGTCATCATACGCATTGCCAACGAGAAGGTGGCGGAGAAAGGTGAGGAACTGCTGGAGAAAGCCAAGCAGAAGCTGGAAGAGAAGATTCCGCAGAATGTGCGGGACAAGACCAAAGACTTGCTGGAAGGCTTATTTAATTGATGAGAGTTTGATGGCCAACGATACACAGCTAACGGCTGAAGAAGTGGCGACCTTCCAAGCACGGGTCCTCGCATGGTTTGACCAACATGGCCGCAAAGACCTGCCCTGGCAGCAGGACATCACGCCGTATCGTGTGTGGGTGTCTGAGATCATGCTGCAGCAAACGCAGGTGGCCACCGTGATCCCCTACTTTGAGCGGTTCATGTCGACATTTCCGGACGTAGGCACTCTTGCTGCTGCCGAAGAAGATCAGGTCCTCTATCTATGGACCGGGCTCGGCTATTACGCACGAGCGCGGAACCTGCACAAGACAGCGAAGCAGGTCATCACTGAGTACAACGGCGAGTTCCCGGATGAACTCCAAGCCTTGGAAGCGCTAGCGGGTATCGGCCGATCAACCGCCGGGGCGATCCTGTCGATTGCCCATGGCAAACGAGCAGCGATCCTCGACGGGAACGTAAAACGAGTGCTCGCACGTTGTTTTGCCATCGAGGGCTGGCCCGGTACTACCGCAACCTCGAAAGCCCTGTGGGCAGTGGCGGAACAACTGACGCCGCATGAGCGCATCGGTGCCTACACTCAGGTGATGATGGATTTAGGCGCAGCCCTGTGCGTGAGTCGCGAACCGAGTTGTTCACGGTGCCCGCTTGAATACCGGTGCCAGGCCAAACGCGAACAGCGCATAGCGGAGTTCCCCGGCAAAAAACCGAAGAAAGAGATGCCCGTACGGGCAACCTGCATAGTACTCGTGTGCAACCACGATGGTGAATACCTGTTGACGCGACGTCCAACAACCGGACTCTGGGGTGGGTTGTGGACATTCCCCGAGGTCGAGGCTGCACAGTTGGACGAGGAGCTGATCGATCGAGGCTGGCAACCCATGCCCTCTTCTTTCGCACCATTTCGAAATACGTTCACACATTTTCACCTGGACATCACACCGGTACAGGCAACGAGCAACGAGGCCGTGGTCAATGAGCCCAACCGCAGCCAATGGGTTCACCCAAATCAACTCCCGGAGATCGGCCTGACCACACCCACGAATCATCTGCTGAAGCTTCTGGCAAAATGTGATGACAACGCCGTTATCGACGACAATATGAAAAACGGCAACGGAAACGTACAAATCTCAATGGATCTGACATGACGCGCACCGTGCAATGCTCACGCTACAAGAAAGAACTGCCGGGACTGGACACCCCGCCAATGCCGGGCCCGAAGGGTGAGGAAATCTACAACCAGGTGTCTGCCCAGGCCTGGGGCGAATGGCACAGTCTGCAGACCATGCTAATCAACGAGAAGCACCTGGATATGCGTGACAAGGACGCACGGAAATATCTGAACGAACAGCGTAATCTCTTTCTTGCCGGTGATCCCGTCGATCACGCAGAAGGCTATGTACCGCCAGAGGAGTAGAGCCCTGGCATAGATGACCAGCGGCTTACAGCCGCTTGACCCTCTTGCCCCCTTTCGATTTAATACGCGCCTCGCTTTGCAGTCCGGTATCACCTACCGGTTAGCGGCACCCTCGATGGCCAGATAGCTCAGTTGGTAGAGCAGGGGACTGAAAATCCCCGTGTCGGTGGTTCGATTCCACCTCTGGCCACCATATTCTTCTTTTAAAAGTTTCTAACTCTCTGATCAGCGACGGATTTTTCTGAAATCGCTGAATGGGAGTAAACAAAATTGAAGACATTGAAGCATCCCTCTTACACGTATCGTAAAGG
>MDTB01169456.1_pt1 | contig 15275 bp, 12 predicted proteins | sample 811161 | NCBI WGS metagenome assembly MDTB01 (sample SAMN05326650, study PRJNA326480) | marine metagenome | isolation source: seawater | place: Mediterranean Sea | collected 2009 | reverse complement strand
TTCCATGTCTTAAGACAAAGTACCATTGGCGCTGAAAGGCTTGACTGCCGAGTTCGGAATGGGATCGGGTATTACACTTTCGCAATAATCACCAGGCAGGCGTTTAATACTAAAATTAAATAAAAATGTAAAGGTTAATATGTATCTCTAGAGTCTAGAAATTTAAGAATTAAAAAGCAAGTTTATTAGTATTTTTTTATCTCTTATTTTAATTTTGAAGTAAAATTATTGGAAATAAAAGCATAAAATAATGCAATTATTAATCCAATCACAATCGAAAATATAAAAATACTTTTTGCTTGTTTCACTGATACTACCTCTGCTAAGAACATATTATAATCAGCAAATTTAATTTCATAATTATTTAAATCGTTTATTTCTTTTTGAATGTTATCAAAATTTCTGTAATTTCGATTTTTAATATGATTAATTTCAAGGTCAATCACATCATAACCTTTGAAATATTCCGGATAAGTTCGATAATACTCACCAACTTCATCTTCAGTTACAATAGTAGTATTAATATAAAGTTGATTTTTTCTAAAACCAAGCTGTAAGGCAATCTCTCTTTGTTCCTTCAAATAATCTATTCGATCTAAATCATTGCTAATAATTGATAATTTTTTGACTTTTAAATAACTATCCATCTCATTTATAAATGTTTTTTTTAAATTTTGTTTCGCAAGTACTAATGTGTCATTTAAGATTGTCTGAGCCTCTTTAATATCATGCCAATTGACTACTAAATTACCACTACCTATATTGCCATTATCTTCAAAGCCCAAAGATTTAGCATAACCAAATAATATACTATTTATATCTTCATCCTTTTTTGATTGAGAAAGTTTATTTTTTATAAAATTGTTTTCTTTTAAAACAGTTGTTAACTCCTCATAGTCTAAAACTTCATCTATAAATCTATAATAAAAGTAATTCTGCAGTGAACTATTTTTAGTTTCTATATTTTCTTGAAATGATCGATGATCATTTCCAATATATTCTTTTAAAATATCATTTAAAGGAAGAAGTTTCACAAATTCAGAATTTTTGGCTTTTTTAACTTCTAATTTGATTTTAATTTTATTTGGCTGTTGATGAATATAGATTGAACTTATTATTACTGATATCAATAGTATTAAGAATATTTGAATTTTTTTTACCCAAATAACTTTTAGCAAATCTGATAAAATTATTTCATCATCTTGAGTAGAAGAATTATTCATTCTTACAATTTATATATACAAAGTTTTATTTAATCAATTAATTAATGAAATAAGGACAAAAGATTAAAATAAATTTTCTCCATATCCATAAATTATTTTATAATTTAAAATATTATATAAATTATGTTTAAAATATTTTATTATGTAATTTTATATCATCTTTTGGTATAGATAGATTGTAAATAAAAACCTACAGGCAAACAATAAACTATCATTAACCAATTATTAAAAAAATTACCGTTTGGAGATAAGGGCCAAACTGAAATTAATATTCCTGCTAAAAGGCATACTTGATAATCTGATAAAAATCTTTTTTGTTTAAAGATTATTGATTTAATTTGCTTCAAACTTGCATATATAACATATAAAAATAAGCTAAATAAAAACAAAAACCCTACAATCCCTGTTTCAGCCAACAATTGTACATAAAAATTATGGGGATGTGTCATGCAAGGAGATATGCCAACTGCATATTTTTCATCTTCACAAATTACTCTAAACATCTTTGGTCCATGTCCAAATAAAGGCTGATCTTTAAACATATTAAATGCGGTTCTAATTAAACTATCATGGGCTGGAGTAAAAATTGTTGGCTTTGAAGAATTTTCAATAAAACCCATATTCTTTGCAGGACCTATAAACATTCTTTCACTCAATTTTGAAGAATTCATGCTTAAGAAAAAAACACAAATAATTGCTATAACAAATGTCGCTAATCTGAATTTTTGGTATTCTTTTATTAAGATTATTATGAATATAGTAGATAGATTTAAATAAAAGAATGCAGATCGCTCACCTGATAAATAAATTATAACATCAACTAGAATAAATAATAGTCCTATGAAGTAAATTTCAAATTTTTTTTTTTGTTTAATCAAAAATAAAGCAAACAATAAAGGAAACAATCTTGATAAATAAGAACCCATAATATGTTCATCTCCAAAAAACGATGATACCCTAATGCCACCCATTTTTAAGCCAAATATATTCTTTCCTGTAAAATATTGAAAATAGCCATCGATAACTAAAGATGAAAAACATAAGATTAAAGCGTAATAAAAAAAAATTAATAAATTTTTATCTTTGTCAATTAAATACCAAATTAAACAGCTAAACACTCCTATTCTAAAATAAAATAACGAACTCTCAAAACTGAGTAAGATGTCTTCTGCGATAAAAATACTAATAGAGATGCAATAAACGCAAAATATAAAAAAAATTATTAAAGGTTTGTTAAAAAAATAATAAAAATTTTTGTTTTTAATTACATAATATAAGAAAAAAAAGACAGAAAAACTTACTATTAAATCTGGAAAAAAAGGTCCCAAAATTAAATAAGGAATGATAGAGGCTACAATTAAATTAATTAAAACTGAATTTGAGTATTTTAAATTATTCATAAAAATTTTTAAATTAAAGTTATTATAAATTATTTACCCTTAAAACTTATAACTTTACTTTCTTGATTTTTAGTCATTGTAGATGATTGATGACCATTTCTAAAATTTAACTGCTCATCATAAATATGATCAACAATTTTAGAATTAGATTGATAAGATGGAATTAACTTACAAAGCATATCCCTAACCGCTAACACTTTATTATTTTCTAATAAATTAGATAAATTATCTAAGTCTATTTTAAGTTTTTTATATGGAATAAAAGGATCTTGTGCTTTTTTAATTTTTTCATGAAAGGTTTTTTGAGGATTATCTCCTATTAACAGTTCTTCAAATAATTTTTCGCCCGCTCTAAGTCCTATTACCTTGATCTCAATATCTCCATCTAAATTTTTAGCATCTTTCACTGTCAATCCTGAAAGTTTTATCATTTTCAAAATAAGATCCTTAATTTTTATACTTTCACCCATATCTAAAACAAATACCTCACAACCCTTGCTCATAGCTCCTGCTTGAATAACTAATTGAGAGGCCTCAGTTATACTCATGAAATATCTGGTAACTTCTGGATGAGTTAATGTTACTGGTCCTCCTCCTTTAATTTGGTTTTTAAATTTTGGAATTACAGAACCAGATGATTGCAAAACGTTACCAAAACGTACTATCGTAAATTTAGTAGATTTATCATTATCATTATAAAGTGCTTGAACACAAATTTCAGCTAGTCGCTTACTAGCTCCCATAATATTAGTTGACCTCACAGCTTTATCACTTGAAATTAAAACAAAATTGGACACTTGATTTTTCATTGCAATTTGTGCAATTGATAAAGTTCCAAAGACATTATTTTTAATTCCTTCACAGATATTTTCTTCAACTAAAGGAACGTGTTTATATGCAGCAGCATGATAAACTGTATCTACTTTAAAAGTTTTAAACACTTCATTCACTCTTGATGAATTCTGAATATTAACTAGTAAAGGCAGAACTTTAAATTTAGGATTTAGATTTTTTAACTCTTCACTAACTTTATAAAGGGCAAATTCACTTAATTCTAAAAGTAACAATTTTTTTGGTTTTAATTTAACAATTTGTCTACATAATTCAGAGCCAATAGAACCACCTGCCCCTGTAACCAATACAACTTTTGAGTTAATATCTTTATTTAATAATTCTAAATCTGGCTTAACTTGTTCTCTATTCAAAAGATCTTCAATAGTTAAATCTTTAATATCAGATACTGATACTTTACCATCAACAATATCTTGAATGCTTGGCAATGTTTTAACAATTAATTTATATTGATTTAGATTTTCAATAATCTGATTTCTCTTAATTCTACTAATCATTGGTAACGCAAGTAAAACTATATCAATATTCTTTGAGACAATTAATTTTTCTATTTTCATTGGGTTAAAAACATTTTGACCTAATATTGTTTGATTATGAAATTGTTCATTATCATCTAGAAAACCTAACATTTTCATTTCAGGATTATTTTCTAAGCTAGCCAATAACTGTCTACCAGCATTACCAGCTCCATAAATTAATACATTTTTTTTATTTTTATAATTTTTAGAGAAATTATTAACATAAAAATATCTTACAATTATTCTTGAAGTTGAAACTGCTAGAAATAATAATAAAGGTTGAATAATACCAATAGATCTTGGAATGCCTTGAATTCCATAAATACCAATAACAGCAAAATATAATAGAGAATATGCAAATGTAGCAATTGCTACAGTTAAAATTATAGATGAGCCGGCAAAGCGAATCATTGTTTTATATAAGCCTGACAACCAAAATATTGGTATCGCTAAAAATATTGAAATAAATACTGCTAAAATGGTTACATCATTAATTTTAATAAATTGTTCAAGTCTTAAATAAAATGCGAACCAAGTACATAAGACACTTAAACCTATATCTATAATAAGAGCAATAATCCTTTTAGCGTAACGAGGAAGATTAATTATATTTTTCGATGCTTCTGTAAAAAATGACATAATTATCTAGCGATTTAATATTATCCCTTATTTATATTTAATAATAAACCACAAAGAACAAAAAACAATAATATTGAAGTTTTATCATAATATTAATTAAATTAACAATAATCTTCTTGTTTTTCAAAGGTTCAACTTCAATAATGATCTAAGTTATTTTGATTGATCTTAATTAATTTTTAAAAACCTTACCATCAAAAATATTTTGATAGACCCTAGAACCAATTCCAGTTTTGACATTATTTCCTATTTTAATTCCTGGATGAACAGATGTGCCTGTGCCCAAATGAGTAAATTTTCCAATACTTACATTACCTGATAAAGAAGAGTTTGGAGAAATATGCGAATATTCATCGATAAAGCAATCATGATCAATTGACGAAGCAGTATTTATTATAACCCCCTCTTTTATAGAAGTTCCAGGATTAACTACGGCATTTGCCATAACACAAGTTCCATCACCTAAATAGCTTAATTTACTAATAATTGATTTAGGATGTATAAGACTAACAATTTTAACTTTCTCTTTTTTAAGCCATAATATTTTATCGTATCTTACTTCGTTATTTCCAATTCCAACAAAAAAAGCATCATAATCTTTTAAATTATTTCTAAGTTGATCCAAATTACCAATAATAGAAAATGGGAAATTTTTAATTTCATTGATATTATCATCAAAAAAATGAATATCTTTATATTGATTCAATAAAGCAATTTCCCCTATAACCTTGCCATGGCCACCAGCACCAATAATAGCTATTTTTTTATTCATATGTTTTTTTAAAATCTTTATATTGTTTTTTTTTAAACAATACTAACACAACAGTTTTAAATAATATTTTCATATCTAAAAAAAAACTAACGTTGTATACATAAAACACATCAAGCTTTACACTTTTACTCCAGGATTTCATTCCTGAGGGTTCAGGATTAATTTGAGCTAGTCCTGTAATACCCGGTTTAACTAAATGTCTTTTTTTTTCATAATCTGAGTATTTGTCTAAATATTCTATTAACAAAGGTCTTGGACCTACGAAGCTCATTTTATTTTCTAAAATATTAAATAATTGAGGCAATTCATCTAAACCCAATTTTCGTAAAAGATTACCAAATTTACTTTGTCTATCTTTTTCTGAAACATTTTTAGAAGCATCATATAAAGTTTTGAATTTATACAACGTAAAAATTTGATTATTTAATCCAGGCCTATTTTGAGAAAAAATTGGATATCCAATTAAAAACCAAACTAGAAAAAATATCAATATCATAATAGGAAACAAAAATAGTATTAAGCTTAAACTGAAGACTACATCAAATAATCTTTTAAAATATTTTTGATACATAAACTATAAATACTTATTCAATATTTTTTTTATTAAATTAATTTCAAGCTTAATTTTATTTAAGGGTCTATTAGGATTAATTGGAAACATAATTGTTGTTTCGCCAAGTAACTTTGCATTAACCAATCTTTTTTTTGGATATAATTTTAATTTCTTGAATATTTTTTCTCTATAAATTTCTGGACACGATCCGACACCACAATTTATCTTATTTTTATTTAGTTGTTCAATTAATTCGATTTGATTAATTTTATTTTTATTAATATTAAAATTTAATCGATAGTAAGCATGGGTATTTTTTTTTAAATTTTGTTTTAAGTGAGAAATTTTATTTACATAATTTGGTTTTTTTAAAATATCGTATTTTGAGTAATAATTTTTTAATCCATTTAAATATAAATTTGCTATCAAATTTCTTTTCTTAATTTGAAAATCTAAATTTTTAAGTTGTTCCATTCCAAGTACTGCCTGGATCTCTGTCATTCGATAATTTGAGCCTAAGTCGTCATGCAGCCATTTGAATCCTGTTTTATGTCTTTTGTGAAAAACACTATTGTAATTTTTGCCATGATCTTTAAGAGACCATATTTTTAGCCATAACTTCTTGCTATTTAGGGAAATCATCCCTCCCTCTCCTCCTGTGGATATGATTTTGTCCTGACAGAATGACCAAGTTGATACGTGTCCAAAAGATCCTACTTTTTTACCTTTATAAACTGCACCATGTGCTTGCGAGCAGTCTTCAATTAAATAAAGTTTATTTTTTTTTACAAATTTTAAAATTGGATCTAAATCACACGATAAACCATTAAGATGAACAACAATTAATGCTTTTACATTTTTATTATAAACTTTTTCAATTCCCTCAATACTTAAATTCCCGTTATCATCAACATCTGAAAAAATAGGCTTTAATCCTAAATTTATTACACAACTTGCCGAAATAATGAATGACCTTGGAGAAATTATAACTTCATCCCTCTTCTTTAAATTTAATGCTTTTAATGCGATCTCTAATGCCACACTTCCATTTGACACAGCAACAGAAAATTTGTTACCCATATATTTAGAAAATTTATTTTCAAACTCTTTGCATTTATTTCCAGTCCAATAATTTACTTTTCCAGAAATAAGAACTTGTCTGACTTTTTTTAAACTAGTTTTATCAAAATAAGGATAATTAGATTTCATAATAATTTTTTAAACCATTTTTAGTTATTTATAAACCAATTATGCTTAAAATACTTTTATTTACTTTTTCAATTTGATATTTTCTTTTTGCTATTAAGTAACTTGCTTTACCCATAGCTTGAATTTTTTCATCTTTTTCTTCTATTAAAGATATCATAGCTTTCGCTAATGAATTCGAATTTTTAGGTATTACTAATAATCCATTTTTTCTATGAATTACAGTTTCACGACAACCTGGTACATCTGTGGTTATTACTGGTCTACCAGTTGAAAGTGCTTCCAGTGTGGAGCGCGGTGTACCTTCTCGATATGATGGTAAAACATAATATCTACATGATTTTAAAATAGATTGGACCGACTTTATTTCACCTAAATATTGAATATCTCCTTGTTTTACCCACGATTGTAATTCCTCTAAACTAATTCCCGAAGGATTTTCATCTAAATATCCTGCTAGTTGAAATATTGTATTAGGAAAACGTGAATGCACAATTTGGGCTGCTTCGACATATTCTCTTACACCTTTATCAACTAATAATCTTGAAATCATTAAAAAAACTGGGTCAGATGGTATAACAGAAAATGGATACATTTTCAGATCAATACCTGAGCCATTCACAACACTTGATAGATTATTTTTTTTTAAAATTTTAAGATCATAAAATAAATTTTTATCATCTTTATTTTGAAAAATAACTTTTGCAGAACTTCTAAGACCTTTTTTATACAATTTTATCAAAAAATATCTTAAGATCTTACGTTTTAAAGAATGATCTGTAGTAAATGCATACCCTAGTCCTGTAATTAAAGGATAATAAGAAATTTTAGAAAATTTTTTTAAAATTATACCCGCATATATTACTGGTTTTACTGTATAAGCAATTACAACATCAGGATCACAATTTTTTATAATAATACGCATTTCTTTAAAAGATTTATAATCTTGAAAAAAATTTAAACCACTTCTTGAGAGTGAAAAAATATTTATACTTATACCTAAATCAGATAATTGTTTTCGTAAAACATTTGTAAATTTATATTCAGGTGCAGCTATGCTTACTTTGTTACCTTTGTTTAACAATTCCTTTATCAAAGATAATCTGAAATTAATTAGGGAAGGAGCATGACTTGCAATAATTAATATATGTTTCATTATTTATTAAAATATTTAAATTTTTTATCAAAAAATAAGAATTATTTTTAATAAAAAATATATTAATAATATCTATAGTCTTAAATCAACCTGATCTTTTGGAAACAAATATTTTAGGTCATAGATAATATGATCTTTTTTACATAACTTTGAAATAAATTTAATTCCCATGGTTTTAAATTTTTTATGCGCTACTGCAATAATTATACCATCATAAGTATTTTGAATTAATTTTAAATTTGGATAAATATTGTATTTTTTTTTAATTTCTTCACTATCTACCCAAGGATCATATAAATCCAAATTACAACCAAATTTTTTTAGTTTTTTTATTACAGAATCAATCCCTGAATTTCTAATGTCTGCACAGTTTTCTTTAAATGTTAATCCCATAATTAAAATTCTAGATCCTTTAATTTGAATCTTTTTTTTTTTAATTTTTTTTAAAAACTCTTTCGCTACATGAACACCCATTTTGTCATTGATTTCTCTTCCTGCTAAAATTATTTTTGGTTTATAACCTATACTTTCAGCTTTATGAGTAAGATAATAAGGGTCTACTCCAATACAATGTCCACCTACTAAACCAGGTTTAAAAGGTAAAAAATTCCATTTGGAGCCAGCAGCATCTAAAACTTCTTGAGTATCAATATTCATTTTACCAAATAATATTGATAACTCATTTATTAAAGCAATATTTAAATCTCTTTGGGTATTTTCAATTACTTTTGCTGCCTCTGCAACTTTTATACTTGAAGCTTTATGTGTGCCAACTGAAATAATTTCATTGTATAAATCATCAACTAAATTTGATATTTTCAAGTTTGAACCTGATGTTATTTTTTTAATATTAGAGATATTATATTTTTTATCACCAGGATTAATACGCTCAGGACTGTAACCACAAAAAAAATCTTGGTTAAATTTTAAACCAGAAAATTTTTCAAGTAAAGGTACACATTTTTCTTCTACACAACCGGGATAAACAGTTGACTCATAGATAACTAAATTATTTTTAATAATCAAATTACCAACAACTTCGCTGGCCATTAATAAAGGTTTCAAATCTGGTTTTTTAAATTTATTAACTGGTGTTGGAACAGTAATAATATAGCAATTAGATGACTTGAGTTCATTTATATTACTTGTAAATTTTAATTTTTTTGAATTTTTTAATTTTTTTTTGCCAAACTCTAAATTTCTATCAAATCCATTTTTTAATTCTTTGATCCTATCTTTATTAATATCAAAACCAATCACTGATCTTTTCTTAGCAAATTCTAATGCTAAGGGAAGACCAACATAACCTAGACCAATAATTGCTAATTGAATTTTTTTATTTGTATTGAACATTTAAATTAAATTATAATATGAAATTGATTTTAAACTACCAATTTATCATTTGATTTTTCATAATTAAACCTCTTTCAAATCATTATCATTTATGTAACTACCAATTTAATTAAAAAAGTGATTGTTTAAGATTAATTTAAAAATAGTTTCAATTTGAGAATTTATTTATTGAATAATAAATTATATAATTAATAATTAAAGAGATTGCACCTAATAGCCTCCAAATAACTACGATTAAAGCACCCTCTACAAATAATAATCCAAGTTGTTGTCCATATAATCCTAGAATGCCTTCTTTTACACCTATAATGTTATCTACTGGTTTGACCATTCTTATTAAATAATTTGATAAAAAAAATAAAAAAATAATTTTGGTATCAATTGTTTGAAACAAAAAATTAAATATTATTTTTAATAACAAAAACTCAAAACAAAGTAGTAATACTGTAAAAAAGAAAAAATTTATAAATATTTTTTTTTTGAAACTAAGATTGATATTTTAATTAATTTTAAAAGTTCCCTGAATAATAAACTAAAAAGTTTGATTTTTTTTATAAGCTCAAATGAATTTAATTTTTTTAATATTTTAATACAAAATTTTAAAATAATTTCAGAAGTTACCGTCAAAGAAAATATAAATAAAATAAAAAGTATTGATAACGTATAAAAATTAATCTCATTGTATATAAAAGATAAAAAAATTAATGATGAGGAATAAATTAAGGATCCCCAAAAAAAAATAAAAATATACATGTTTACATACTCTTTATGAGAATAATTATTTTTTTTCATTTCATATGATCTTAAAACATGTCCAACTCCCCATAATGGGCTTTGATTAATTAAACCTGTTAAATAAAATAGACTGCTCCATTGACTAAAATTTGCGCTGTATTTTGATGTAATTTTTAAGAAAGAATAAGATCTCAAATTTAATATATTTTGAATAATAATGATGAGTATTATTGATAAAATTATTTTTTGAAAATCTAAATTTAAATTATTTACGACAATTTTAAAATTCTCTTTAGAATTATCATAAAGAAAAATAAATGAAATTATTAAAACTACAATCTTAACATAATTATAAAATTTATTTTTACTCATTCATTTCTAATATCAATACCAAACTTATTAAATTTTGAGGTCTAAATCATAGTAAAGTTTCATTATATACTCTTATATTTCAATTAAAGATTTATAAAATAATTTCTGATTTTTAAACTAAATATCATTAACTTTTTAAATAATACCCCTTATACCAACTTACAAAGTTTGACACTCCATCTTTGACTGATGTTGACGGATTATAATTAAACTTTTTTTTTAAATTATCTACGCTGGCAAAAGTATTAGGCACATCTCCTGCTTGTAGTGGTAAAAAATTAATTTTTGCTTTTTTTCCTAAAGTTTTTTCCAAAGCATCGATATAATCCATTAGTTGAATTGGTTTATTGTTACCTATATTGTAAACTCGCCATGGAGCCTTACTGGTCGCTGGATCTGGTTCATCGCTATTCCAATTAATATTAACATCAGCAGGACTATCAATAGTTTTAATTATACCTTCCACAATATCATCTATATACGTAAAATCCCTTGTGTGATTGCCATTGTTAAATACATCAATAGGTTTTTCTTCAATAATAGCCTTGGTAAATTTAAATAAAGCCATATCAGGTCTTCCCCACGGTCCATATACTGTAAAAAATCGAAGTCCTGTTGTCGGAAGTTGAAACAAGTAGCTATATGTATGTGCAATTAACTCATTAGATTTTTTTGATGCCGCATAAAGAGACAAGGGATGATTAGTACTATCGTGTTCTGAAAAAGGCATTTTAGTGTTAGCTCCATATACACTAGATGTACTTGCATAAATCAAATGTTTAATTTTATGGTGTCTACAGCCTTCCAATATATTAGTAAATCCAACAATATTACTATTTATATATGCTAAAGGATTTTCAATAGAATATCGAACTCCTGCCTGTGCAGCAAGATTAACTACTTGATCAAATTTGTTTTGATAGAAAATATTTTCTAGACCTTTTTTATCACTCAAATCAATTCGAAAATGAGTATAGTTTTTGTGATCTATATACCTTCTTAAACGATTTTCTTTTATTTGAGGATCATAGTAATTATTATGATTATCTATACCTACAATTTTTTTTCCCTGTTTTAGTAAGCGAAGACATAATTCTGAACCTATAAAACCTGCTGAACCAGTTATTAAAATACTCATATTAATATCTTTAATATATTTTTTATAAAAAACTATAAATCATTTTTTAAATTTAATTTTTTTAATTGTTGGTGCGGCAATAGCTATCAAAATTACAATAAATTTTAAACGATGTCTAATACCTGTTCCAAAATTACCCACACCAAAAGAATAAATAAAAACATATGAAATTAAGATTAAAAATAAAAAGCGTGTTTGAGAATTTTCATACAAAAATTTTCTGTTCTGAAAAGCACAAATTGATAAATATAGATATAAAATAGCATCAAGTAATCCAATTAAATGTTTAGGACTTTTTATATCCCATGGGAAAGGAGAATATAAAAAATAAACCATTCTAAGTGGAGTCAAATATAATAATTCACTTTTATCTTTTGGGACTAGCAACGTTGGATATGCTGCTTTACATTCTTCAAAATGACATTGTATTGTAGCTTTATTTATTTTCCAAATTAATTTTTCTTCAAAACCAGATAAATTTCTTGCTTCTTCTTTTTTTATCATTCCAAAATTTTTATAATTACCGATTTTAGGAATTGAGTAATAACCTAAGAAAAATGTAATAAATGGTATCGAAATTATTGGTAGTAAAAAAAATAAATATAATTTTTTTTTTTTAAAACGTAAGAAATAGTTATTTGATTTTAATATTTTAAAAAATATATAAATTAAAAAAACAAAAAGTCCTATTATCATAGGTCCATGGAAAAGAGCTGAAAGAAAAAATCCCAAAATTGCTTTAATGAAATAGGAAATTTTTTCTTGATTTATAAAATTAACACATCCAATTAATCCATATGTTAGAAAAAAAATAACATACGTCTCTCTCATGATTATTGTAGAATATAATATAAGAGAGGGAAATAATGCGGCAAACCAACCTGCCTTAATAGCAGCATCTTTACTCCAGAGAATTAGAATAAAACGATAAATTAAAAAAACTGTAGCAGTTCCAAATCCTACACTAAACATATTGGCCATCATTGGGCTTCTGTCAAAAAGTGTGTAAAAAATAGAAATTATTTTTGAAAGAAAGAATGAGTCTCCATTTAAGAGCAACGAAAATATAGCTAATTCATATTCTTGGGAATATTTGAATGCAAATTGTTCATATGTCCATGCATCCATCGAACTACCTGGCAAAGTGATATAAAATTCACCTAAAATAGAAAAAAAAGATCTTAAAAATAAAGCTGTAATCAAAAAATATTTTGTCGATGGATTTTTTTTAATTATTAAAAGTACAATAAAAGCTATGACTGATAAAGTAACCCAGCCTAAAAGATATTGATTAATCATTTATATAAAAATTATTATTTATTATTTTTCTAAATTAATATCTGTATTTAATAAACAAAATTTAAATAATTATTTTTATCAAAACTATTATTATCAATAAAAACTAAATGTTTGATAAAATACAAATTATATTTATGGTAATAAGAACTATTTGCTAAATAAAGTATTGAAATTATCTGAAATATCTAATTTCAATAATACAAGTAATTAATAAATTTAATACATGAAAGAAATCTAATAATGCTGGCTCTTTCAGGAACAAAAAAATTAACCAAATATACTTTGGTAATTTTTTTTACTCTTGTAACAATATTGATTCATTGGAATGCAATTGATAAATCAAACGAAAAAAGAAACATTATTTGGGAGCCTGATGATAATTATCATCAATTAATAAAAGCAAAAAACCTTGATAGCTGTAATAAAGAATGTTTAGCTGTAAATAATTTACTAAAGTATAATTTTTCAGATTTTAACAAATCTCAAAAATACGAACATGATGTGTACATGCATCATACTGCTATTGAGTACCATTATCTAAAATCTAAAATTTTACAAATTTCTAACAAATATATTGATAATTGGGAAAAAACCCATTTATTTATTACAAAAATAACATCTACTTTACTGGTAATTTCTTTTATTATTTTAATAATTAATCTTTTCAATTTAAATATTGGGTTAATTGCATCTATTTTAATATTACCCTACGTAACAATTAAATACGGATTCCATTTTTCAAATAGCTCAGATGATCTAGCATCGATTTTTTCTATTTTTTCAATTATTGCTTTGAATTATAAAAAAATTCAAAATTATATTTTAAGTTTAGTATTGTCGGCTTTGGCCATATTTTCACATCCTGTTGGAATAGTTATGTTGCTTTTTAATTATATATTCTTAATTTTAAGAGATAGGGAAATATTTTCTAAAAAGAAAATTATTTATTTTTCATTATCCTTAATTCTAATAATTTTCTATTTTAAATTAGATTTAAATTATTTGATTGGTGAATATAAATTTTTAAATTTATATAATTCAATAAGTTTTAATGTTTCATCTTTTTTTAAACTAATTATTTTAAATTTTAAATCAGGTGTTTATTTTATTTATGATTTATTCAATCTTTTGAATTTTTTAATTTTAATAATTATCTTAATAATCTTAAGAAAAGATATAGTAAAAATTTTCCAGAAGTACAAAAATTTAGGACCGCTTCTTTTTTCTGCAGCAATCATTATTTTGGTTTCATTTTTTCATTATGCGCCAGAAGCTCCTTTAATTACGCGTATGCAACAATTATTAACTTTATCATTTCTGTCACTTTACGCAGTTATGATTGATGAATTTATTATTAAAGTTAAAAAATCAAAATTTAAAATATTTTTGATAAACTTTGTGCTGTTTATTTTTATTTTACAATCAATTTATAATTTTAATAATTTAAATTTGAAGATCAAAAGTAACATTGAAACTTTAAATTTGAATATAGAAGTTAATGAAATTTCAAAAATTAATAATAGTATTGATAAATACAAACCCATAATATTCAAAAAAAATAATTCAGATTTTTCAACTTTCAAGGCAGTATATTACAAATTTTTATTAGAAGGATTTAATGACAAAAATATAATTATAGATGAATTTTTGAGTCAAAATGAAAAAAAAGAGTTCCTAGATAAAAATTTTTTGTTAGTAATTCCATCACCAGTTATAAATGATAATTTAAATATTAAAAAAGATAGGCCAAATTGTTTTGATATATCAACGTTTTATCAATGTATTAAACTTGGCTGGTATGGCCTAGGCAGAACAAGAATGTCTGATTTGTTAATTAGAAACAATGATAATTTAAAAATTAAAAATGAAACAGATATAAAAACAATTTACTTGAATTTAAATACTTTTAATAATGAACTAATTTTGGAAGATGCTGACAAAAACAAAATAAATTTAAAAACTAACAATTCTTTTGAATGGCTTAAGATTAATAAGTCAGAATTTGATTTTAGTAATATAACTTTTTTATTATCGGCAAAAGAATTTATAAAATTAAATG
>MDTB01131451.1_pt1 | contig 15276 bp, 17 predicted proteins | sample 811161 | NCBI WGS metagenome assembly MDTB01 (sample SAMN05326650, study PRJNA326480) | marine metagenome | isolation source: seawater | place: Mediterranean Sea | collected 2009 | reverse complement strand
TTTTTAAATTTCGTATACTTAAACTATATTTATAGGCACAATAATAGGCACATTTAATTCCCCATACGACACGATTCAACAGACCTGTTTGTGGTCATTTTACATAGGAAAATAATGATTTATGAGAAGAGTAAAATACTTAAACAACCGAGATCTGTTGGCACAAATCCACAAAAGTAAGAACTCGTTTAGTTCTTATGTTAGTGATGGAGATGCTAACTATGATGTCATAGTACCCTCAGTTGAAAAAATCAACGTGAGAACAATATCACTTGCCAAAAAGAACAAGGCCAAAAAACTTACCCAGGAAGCATGGGAGCAGGCCAAAGATGCAGGACATAAAAAAATAAAATTAACCGATTTCACTGTTTCACCAAGAAAAATAGAAAAAACAGATTTAGTTTTTAGAGTAATGACATTTGATCATATACCTAGTGATCCTACTAGGAAAAGAACGCCTAAGTCTGTTGCTGATAAACACACCAAAGTTAATTTTCCTCCTTTTCAACATTACAAATTAGATAAAAAAGGCAAATTAAAATGTGTTGGAAAATCACATTGGGAAGGCGGAATGGGTAATGGATATTTCGTTGGAGACAAAGGAAAAATTACAAACGAACTTGCAAAAATGTTCATGAAACTATGTGAAAGATATGGAACAAGAGCAAACTGGAGAGGTTACACATATAATGACGAAATGCAGTCACAAGCATTGATGCAGTTGTCACAGATAGGCCTACAATTTGATGAATCAAAATCGGAGAATCCATTTGCATACTACACAGCGGCAATCACAAATAGTTTCACAAGAATACTAAACATTGAAAAGAAGAATCAAAACATTAGAGATGACTTGCTAGAACAAGAACATATGAAGCCTTCGTTTACTCGACAGAACCAAAACGAAATGGCTACCCAATCTTATAAAAAGAAACAAGCCACGTTACATGGTAAAGTACTCGTTGCAACAAAGACGTCAATAAAAGAACTTAATAAACAACTTAAAAAAGAAAATAAAAACAAACTTAAAAAAGACAAAGACGGAGATTTAATACTTGAAGACGATTTGGCAGATGCTAAAGACGAAGTCCTTAAATTTAAAGAATTAAAAGATAAAGATAGAAAACCAGTTGTAATGAAGAGAAGTTTATTCAGGAGTAAAAAATAATATATGGCTTTCTTCAAAAAGGTCGCTTGTTTTACTGACATACATTTTGGTATGAAAGGTAACTCAAGAATACACAACGACGACTGCGAAGCATTTGTATATTGGTTTATCGAGCAGGCCAAAGCACACGGTTGCGAAACTTGTATATTTCTAGGCGATTGGCACCATCACAGATCAGCAACAAACGTTTCAACCATGAATTACACAGTATCCAACATGGAAAGACTTGGCAAAGCATTTGAAAAAGTTTACGTAATGATGGGTAACCATGATTTATTTTACAGAGAAAAAAGAGAAATAAACTCAATGGAATACATTAGAAATATTCCAAACATACATCTAGTAAATGATTGGATTGTCGAAGATGACGTTGCAATTATTCCATGGATTGTACAGGACGAATGGAAAAAAATTGAAAAGATGTCTCAACAATATGTTTTTGGACATTTTGAACTTCCGTATTTTAAAATGAATGCCATGGTAGATATGCCAGATGTTGGTACAATTAAAACAGAACATTTTAAAAATTGCGGAATGGTATTTTCCGGACATTTCCACAAGAGACAACAAAACGGAAACGTCACATATATGGGAAATGCGTTTCCACACAATTACGCAGATGCAGGTGATGACGAACGAGGCATGATGGTGCTTGAATATGGCGGTAAACCAAAATATATCAATTGGCCTGATATGCCAAGATATAGAAATATAAAGATAAGTGATCTTTTAAAAAACGCAGATGATTTATTAAAACCAAAAATGTATGTTAGAGTAAGTTTAGATATAAAGATAAGTTATGAAGAAGCAAACTTTATAAGAGAAACTTTTATTGACAAATACAAATTACGAGAATTACAACTTATTCCTGAACAAATCGATCAAGCACAACAACCTACTGTCGAAGTACAAAAATTTGATAGCGTTGATCAGATCGTTTTAAAACAACTCGAAGGTGTTGATTCTGAGACGTACGATAAAAATATTTTGATGGCAATTTATAGGAATTTAGATGTTAACCATTAAAGAACTTACAGTAAAAAACTTCATGAGTGTGGGTAATGCCGCACAAAGTATAAACTTTGCTAATAAAAACCTTGTATTAGTAATTGGTGAGAACATGGATCTCGGTGGTGATGACGCAGGTGCAAGGAACGGTACTGGTAAAACCACGATAATAAATGCTTTATCTTACGTGTTTTTTGGAGAAGCACTTACACAAATTAGAAGAGATAACCTTGTAAACAAAACTAACGAGAAAGGAATGCTCGTTGCAATTAAGTTTAACAAAAATAACATTGATTACACTATTGAAAGAGGAAGAAAACCTGGAGTATTCAAATTTTATGCAAACAACATAGAACAAAACACAGAAAGCAACGAAGCACAAGGTGAGAACAGAGAAACCCAACATGAAATAAACAAATTATTAGGCATGACTCATGCTATGTTCAAACACATCATTGCATTGAACACTTACACATTACCATTTTTAGCAACCAAACAAGCGGAACAAAGAGAAATAATCGAGCAACTGCTCGGTATAACACTCCTTTCACAAAAATCTGATTTGCTTAAAGATCAAATGAAAGCATCTAAAAATGAGATCACTGAAGAAAAAATAAAAATTGATACTCAGATTGCTTCAAATGAAAAAATTGAGGAATCGATTGAAAGTCTAAAAATAAGATCTAATGCTTGGCAATTACAAAAAGACGAAGATATGAAAAAATTTGCCGAAGCAATAGTAGAACTAGAAAAAGTAGATATAAAAGCAGAACTTGAATCTCATAAAAAAGCACAACAACACAGTCAAAATTATTTGAAATTGATAAGTTTGCAAAAAGAAAAAGCATACCATGATGATTCATTGACTAGAGCAGAAACAAATATTACAAAAACTGAATCGGATTTGACATTTGCGGAACAAGCCAAGTGTCCTACTTGCGAACAACCACTGCATGACGATAAACACAAACAGTTGACTGAAAAATTAATCAGGACTTTGACTGAAAGTAAAGAAGATGCTAAGAAAATAAAAACTGATATTGGAAAAATACAACAAAGTATAGACGACATTGGAGATTTAGGACAAACCCCTGACACTTATTATGATAGCATGGATGAAGCATACAATCATAAAGGTTCATTGAATGATTTGAAACGTCAACTAGAACAAACGGACAAAAAAGAGGATCCATATGCTGAGCAAATAGCAGAATTAAATAAATCAGCAATACAAAAGATCGATTACACTAAAATTAATGAACTAGAAGATCTGCAAAGACACCAAGACTTCTTATATAAGTTGCTTACAGCAAAAGATTCATTTATAAGAACAAGAATAATCGAACAGAACTTAACATATCTAAATCAACGTTTAGCATTTTACTTAGGTAAAGTGAAATTACCACACACAGTTATTTTCCAAAGTGATTTAACTGTGCAAATAGAAGAACTGGGTAGAGAACTTGATTTTGATAACTTGAGTAGAGGAGAAAGAAACAGATTAATACTATCTTTGAGTTGGGCATTCAGAGATGTGTGGGAAAGTCTTTATCAACAGATCAACTTATTGTTTATTGATGAGTTGGTTGATGCTGGTATGGATGCATCGGGTGTAGAATCTTCAATCGCTGTATTGAAAGACATGAGTAGAACACAACAGAAGAACATTTTCCTAATATCTCACAAAGATGAACTGGTAAGCAGGGTAAATTCAGTACTAAAGGTTGTAAAAGAGAATGGTTTTACCAATTATGCCAATGATGTTGAAATAATAATATAAAAATAACTTGACAAAACCAGATCATACGTGCTTTAATTATAGATATATTAATTAATAATATAAAGAAGGATATAATTATGTCAGAAACACACGAACAGATCATGACAGAGATCCAGACTTACTCTGAAGAGAATCAAAAATTCACAGAGAAAGGTGTTAAAGCGAGTGCCACAAGAGCAAGAAAGGCATTAGCATCTCTTTCAAAATTGATCAAAGCAAGAAGAAAAGAAATTCAAGAAGTAAAGAACGCGGCAAAGACAGCGGCGTAATTTAACTAATTGAGATCTCATTAAAGCCTGTGCATTAAGTTGTACAGGCTTTTTTACTTTAATATACCTTTAGTTGATTTTTCTCGTAAGATACCAGACCCGTGTATCCTTACTCTAATGTGTCCGTTGTAGTAGTCGTCCGTTTCTAATACTTTTCTAGCAAATTGTTCTCTAGCCTCTACATAAGATAGTTCTGCTTTTGATTTGCAATAGAATAATATCTCTCTTTTGAATTTTTCTTTTCCTAATTTTCCTATATCCTCATTCAAAGCATCGCTTGATCCATAATAATCTTGCCAATCGCTATCCACTAGGTATCTTCTTCTATTGATTCTACCTTTCAAAGGTGGCCTGGCTTTCTTAAACTTGGCTAATTTCTTTCCTATGTACATCCTACCATTAGTTGTATTGGTAATTTGATACACAAACCCTACACAATCATCTGGGAGATCAGTAATTTCTTTATCTTTGTAAATCCACATATGATTATTATTTAAACTCAAAAAGATTGACCTGAAAAAATGTTTGTGTTATATACAAGTGATAGGCACACATCAACAATTCAAAATTTCTCATAGGCAGAACATAGCATCTTTGGTATAATAGGGAACTACGGTGTAACAACACAGGCGAATCCCTTGATGCACCAGGCAAAAATGATGAGGCAATTAGAAAAAGATAAACCTCAGGTTTACCAAATACTATTGTGTAAGGGTTTGGTAGGCTCGCGTTGGATGAATGAGTTAACGGGTACAGCACAACCGCCCGGCGTTAGCAACGATACACAATGACTGCGATACTCGCCACAGAGTTTCAAAGTGATTCGGCTAGAAATAGCCGAATTATGACTGCTAATCTGCCACAGAGTACGCAACGTTCAAGTTGCGTTAAAAGTATTTTTAGAAGTTTGCGTAATTTAGAAATAAACTGAGCGTAAGCGAAGTTTAGATGGCTGTAAGCCATCTTTGTAATGACAATTACAACCTAGTGTACAGTTTATCAATTTGATTATTCTGTCCATGATCCTCGATCACAACGCCTTGATCAAATCCTATTGTTTTCATATACTGATCCATCTCTTCTACGTCCGGAATTCCGGGATGAACACGATCCTTGTGTAGATTAACTTCGTTTAAGACATATTTTGCCTTCTTAAAAATTTGCGGGGCGCCTTGCATCACCAAAAGTTCTGCCCCCTGTACATCCTGCTTTATGAAATCGTACTCTGCGTCTTCTCCCACAACCTTTCCTAGTGTCTGCATATCTCTCCATTCACTGGTCTTGCATTCAAAGGTGGGTGTTGCTCCAAACACATTGGATCCTTTTGTGTATTGTATTCTTTTCCAATAGCCGTAATTGATTTCTCTCAGATAGAACTGCACAGGTTTGTTTTCGTTGCCCAACACCGCGATATGAGTTTTGTCGGCCCACCTACGCAACCATTGTTTCCATATTTTTCCTGCTTCTATGCAAGTGAAGTGTGCATCCGGCCAATGATGGCGCATGGCCTCTGTCCAACGTCCCTTCCAGGCACCTATGTCCAGCACCCTCTCGGGTTTATCTAGAGTCGCTAGATAGTCATATTGCTCACCTGGCACGGCTATTCCTCTTCGTCTTGTGGTGTGTTGTGTTCTTCTGTGTCTTCGATGTGGTCAACGTCCTCGGAAGTGAGAACTTCTTCCTTGTCAGGCTCATGATCTTTTAGTTTTTCTTTGGCAAGTTTCAATAATTCTTGTGTTGTCTCAAGTTTTGCCTTCAGTGTGGACACTTTGAGTTGCAGTTCGTCGTTTTCTTTCTGTATTCTGGATGAATGTTTGCCCACATGGTCAACGTCGTTGTTGGCCTGTTCCAATTTTATCAGTATCTGCTTGTTACGACTTTCTTTGTTTTCAATAGTCTTGGCCATATCGGCCTTTTCTTTAAGCAGATCCTTGATTGTGTTTTTGAGTTCTAGTACTAGGTCTCTAGTTGTCATGCAAAGAATATTTACAGTGATTTTTGTGTTTCATTATAGTATTATATAATGATTTAGAAGAAAGGTTGACCTGTTTTTTTAGCAGTTTCCAAATTTTCTTTGATGATATCTCCCACAACCGAGCGTTCTTCGGCACTCATTACCAAACTTTCTTGGTAAGTTACACCGCCCCTCATATACCAACATATTTTCAATAGTTCGTGCTTGATGTTTTTTGATTCTGCTTCTAGATCTTTGAAATATTTCAACAACTCAGATTCCTTGAGTGTCAGCAATTTTATACGAAAAAATTTGCGTTATCAAATGTTATAGGAACTTCATAATTGGTAGGTGCACCATTTTTGATCTGTTCTTCAGTGGATTGAACACGTACAGGTTTCATTGTGCCCTGCTGTCTTACCTTCACTAAAGAATTCTCTAGGTCCTTAATCAATTTTGATTCTGCGTTCTCAACAAATTCCTTGATTTGTGCTTGATCATCTACAACTACACCGTCGGGTAGTGTGATAGATTCTATGTTTGACAACAACATTTCGGTGTTCAGTTGATTCAATGCGTTGAAACTGTCATTGAACATCTTTGTTTTTTCTTCATCAGTCATGCTCTGGTTCTGCTGTATCTGAATGTATCGTCTTTGTTGTTCAAATGTTTTCAATTGAGACATTGTTATCTGTCTGTAAGTCAAAGGTTTGACTTTCACCTTCATGCCACTTGCCAGGTTAGCAACATCTGTGATGTCTTGCTGTGAAACCATTGCCAATATGTCAGGCAACTTCAAATTGTGTGTGACTTGCTCATTTATTTTTGGCACAGTAGTCGTGACATCCATGCTTTCACCGTAACTTGCTATCCTGATAGCAATTAGTATGCTGTCTATGTCATAGTTGACAAGTTGCCATGCGTCCTTGATGTCAGGAATGCATGATTGTATCACATCAACAGTGGCCTGACCGCTCATCATTGCGTCTGGAGTTTTGAAAGCCAGTTCGTCTTTTGCAGTCATTGGTAAAACTGCGTGTTCGTTGGTTTCGGTTGTGGCCACCACTGTGGGTGCATAGTACTTTCCACCACTTGGAAACTTGATGTATATTGCAGGTTGTCTGTAATACTTGCTTAACGGTTTTGTGTTTTCGTCCATTTTTTCCTTCTATAAATACTACTACGTAATGTGTATGTATGTCAATATTTATATGCGTATATAATGGGTACTTAAAACTATGGATTCAGAAGAACTAAAACGACTGCTCAACGAGGCCTACGATGCCGATTCATTGAAGAAATTCAATGCGGCACTCAATAAAGCCAATGCACAGGCAGAATCGTTGAGCGAAGCACAGAAAAAGGAACTTGCTCAGTTCAAAAAACTAGGTGATGCCAGAGAAAAACTTATTAGAGCATCGTCGAACCTATCTGATAGATTTGCCAAAGCAGGCCAATCACTTGGGATGGCAGATGATAAGGCCCTTGCATTTGGTAAAGGAGCGGCAACATCTACTACATTCGTAGGAAAATTTGGTTCTGCCATATACGAAGGTACAGGATCATTTAGAGAATTTACAAAATCATTAGAGGAGTTTGGACCAATTGGCTCAATGTTGGCTAGACTTGGTGGCACACTTGGTGACACTACCGATATGTTCAAGAACTTGTCATCTGTGGGGGCCAACTTCAATAAAAACCTAATTGAAATGAGAGAAGCGGCAAACAATGCAGGCTTACCGTTGGCAGATTTCGCAGACTTGGTTACAAAAAATTCAGAAAACCTTGCACAGTTGTTCGGAACAACAACAGAAGGTGCAAAACAATTTTCAGCATTGGCACAAACATTTAGACAGTCTAATTTAACAGAACTTGCTCCACTTGGTTTGACTGTTGAAGAACTAAATGAACAATTCCTATCTACTTTAACCATTGCCAGAAGAACAGGCATGATAGAAGGCATGGACAGACAACAAAGACTCGATGCAGGATTAAGATTAATTAAACAATTTGATAGATTGGCTAAACTGACAGGTCAACAAAGAGACGCTATTGCCTCTCAGATGGAAGCACAGTTGGCAAACAGTAGATTACAAGCGGCCTTTACTGAGATGACTCCACAGGTCAGAGAACAGATGCAAGGACTTTCAACAAGTATCGCAACATTGGCTCCAGGACTTGCGGCAGGAATGAATGACCTTATTGCATCAGGAGGTGTGGCATCAACCGAAGCGGCAAGAGATTTTATTGCATTCTTCTCACAAGGTGGAATAGATATTAAAACTGTATTAGATAACATCAAATCAGGAGCAATAACATATGAGGATGCCGTACTACAATTACAAACCGCGGCCGGTACTGCTTCAGACTCATTGTCAGGTGTTGGTAAGTTTGGTGTCGTGCCATTCATTGACGAACTATTGGCGCCTGCTAAACAATTGGCAACAGCAAACTTTGATGTGGTCAAGGCAAACAGTGAACAACAAAAAGCGGCTGATAAACTGACACAAGAATTGACAGAATTTGAAAACTCGGCAAAAAATCTATCAAGTGCTTTCCAAGGAACAGAAACACAATTCATGAAATTTTTAAACAATCTATTAGGTGAAGGCACAGGAACATTGACAGATGCAATGAATATATTATCAGACAAAATAAAAGGATTCAGCACAGGAACACAGGCCGCAATCTTTGCCACGACAGAAGCAGTGAAAGGCCTTGGAGGTTTTATGTTGGACACAGCACCTCACTATGCAGGAACACTTGCCGCACTAAAAACATGGTCAGCAACTGGAGGAAATTTCATGGGAGGCATGGGCGGCGGTGGAAAAGGTAAAGGATTCTTTAACAAAGCAGGCAGATTTGTGTCAAGAGCAGGCGGAATAGGTATGGGTGGATATGGAATGTACGCCATGGGAGAAATGGCCGACAATGCCGAAACCACAGGTGAGAAAGCAGTAGGTGTTGCGGGTAGTGCCGCCAGCGGAGCAATAGCAGGTGCAACAATTGGATCATTGGTTCCTGTTATAGGTACAGGTATAGGAGCGGCCATTGGTGGTGCTTTAGGAGGACTTTATGGATTATGGAAAGCGTCTGACATGGACAACAACCAACTTGGAACCGTCGGAACTACCGGATCTTTAAGAGTACCTAATGACACACTATCGAAAATACACGCCGGTGAACGAGTTTTAAACAAAGCAGAAACTGACGCATATTTGTCATCTGTTGCAACAGGTGGCGGAATGAACGAGACAAGTGCCCTTGGAAATAAAATTACCAGCACCAATAGTAATTTGCAATCGCTTCTAAAGGAGATGCAAACCCTTAATTCAAACGTAAATACACTGGTGGCAGTGAATCATATGGTGGAAAAAAACACAGATAAAACTCAGAAAAGACTTGCAAACAGGTCAGAAAGTTTAGTATAATAAAGTATGGCTTGGAAAAAGTATTTTAAAGATGTCAATTCTTCTCCTATAGCAGGAGATAGTAGACCAAATTTTGCAAAACGAAACTACTCTTCGTATCTACCTGATGTATACACAGGACATCCAAACAGGATTCAAAGATACTTTCAATACGACCAAATGGACAGTGATTCGGAGATTAATGCCGCACTAGATATATTGGCAGAATTTTGCTCACAAAAAAATCAAGAGAATGAAACACCATTTAACTTGATGTTCAAAGACGAAGTTACAAGCCACGAAGTCAAAATTTTAAAGAAAGCATTACAGCAATGGACAAAATCAAATCAGTTTTCTAAAAGAATTTTTAGAATTTTTAGAAATGCATTGAAATACGGAGACTGTTTCTTTGTGAGAGATCCTGAAACACAAAGATGGTTATATGTTGACAATGCTAAAGTGGATAGAATAGTTGTAAATGAGTCCGATGGCAAAAAACCAGAGCAGTATGTAATCAGAGATATAAATCCTAATTTACAAAGACTATCAACAACTTCAATAACACCTAATCAAGTTTAGGGTGGTGGTGGAACTACGGGCGGAACATATTCACAAAACTATGCGGGTGCTGGCCAAGGCGTAAACATGACTAATGCCTCAACTGCCGCATCAGGTGGTAGATTCTATAGAACAATGAACCAATATACTATCAATGCAGAACACGTTGTACATTTAAGTATGTCAGATGGGTTAGACAACTTGTTTCCTTTTGGGCAGTCAGTATTAGAGCAGGTTTTCAAAGTTTACAAACAAAAAGAATTATTAGAAGATGCAATTATAATTTATAGAGTACAAAGAGCACCTGAAAGAAGAGTGTTCTATATTGATGTGGGTAATATGCCAACACACTTGGCTATGCAATTTGTTGAAAGGGTCAAGAACGAGATAAATCAGAGAAGAATTCCAAGCACATCAGGTGGTGTCAATTATGTTGATGCTACATACAACCCAATGTCAATCAACGAAGATTACTTCTTCCCACAGACAGCAGAGGGTAGAGGATCTAAAGTTGATACACTACCGGGCGGAACTAACCTAGGCGAAATAGATGATCTAAGATTTTTCACCAACAAACTGTTCAGAGGTTTGAGGATCCCAAGTTCATATCTTCCAACTGGAGCAGAAGATGGACAACAACAATACAATGACGGTAGAGTTGGTACTGCTTATATACAAGAATTAAGATTTAACAAATATTGTCAAAGATTGCAATCAATGTTATCTCCAAATTTTGATGCTGATTTCAAACTGTGGATAAAATCAAAAGGTTATAACATAGACTTCTCTATGTTTGAAATTAAATTCAATCCACCACAAAACTTTGCACAATACAGACAAACAGAAATGGACCAAGCAAGAGTTCAAACATTTACACAGGTTGCAGAATTACCTTATATGTCAAAAAGATTTGCTTTAAGCAGATATCTCGGTCTTACTGAAGAGGAAATGGCTAGGAATGCTGATCTTTGGTCAGAAGAAAATGCTGTATCGCAAAAATCTCAAACTAAATCAACACAACTTAGATCAGGCGGTGTATCTCCAGCCGGTATAGGTGACGATTTAGATCAATTTGAAGAACCCGAGGCACCTGAAGGCGCACCAGCACCGGGAGGAACAACACCGGGTGAAGGTGGAGGCACACCAGGAGGCACACCAAACGTACCACCAGGGGGAACTCCAGCATAGAGTTAAATACACTTAATGAAACTATTTGAATTTTGGACACACACAGATCAAGGATTTGAACAGGATAAATCATATAATCCTGAACACGACATATCTATCTTAGATAAAGAAGACACAAGAAAAACAAGACTTAAATTAAAAGACATCAGAGAAATTAGACTTTCTGCTGAAGATCACGACGAACAACAAAGAGAAGAAGCCATCTTTGTTCAAAAGATGTACGGAGCAAAACCTCAAGAAGATACAATATAAGTGTAATGACAGTTGCATTCGTATTAGGGAACGGTGAATCCCGAAAGGGAATTCAGATAGAAGATCTCAAAAAACACGGTAAAGTATTTGCTTGTAACGGTGTATACCGTAGTGACCGTCCAGACGTACTGGTTGCTGTTGATCCAAAAATGCTGTTAGAAATAGCAGAAACTGACTATATTGACAATAATATAGTATGGTCAAACTACAATGCCATGTATGAAAAACATCCTAAAATTTTGGAGAAAGTGCAATTCTTCCAACCATCATTGGGTTGGTCATCTGGTCCTACTGCCTTAAAGTACTGCACTGATTTCAAACCAAAGACCGTTTATATCCTGGGTTTTGACTATGAAGGGCATAGACAGGACAGATATAAGAAGTTCAACAACCTTTTTAAAGATACAAGGAACTATAAAAAAAGTAACGAAGATGCTACTTTTTTTGGAAATTGGATGAATCAAACCAAAAGAGTGCTCAAAGATAACCCAGAAATTAACTTTATACGTGTCACACCAGTTAACTGGTTCCGTCCGAAGGATTTGGAGTGGAATAAAAACTTAAAACACATGGATATTGAAGAGTTTTTGAGGATACATAGTTTAACATTGAAGATTTAAGAAAAATATTCACAAAAAAACACCTTTTTTGTCATATTTGAGTGCCCTATTACGGCTTAATTGTTAAATATATGTTACTTAATTAAGTTTAATGCCGAAATTATAAAAGGAGCACGTGCAATATGACACAATCAAGCAATAAGTTTGAAGCATTACTTGAACTGCTTATCAACGAAGAAAATGATAAAGCGGAACAAATGTTTCACGAAATAGTTGTAGAGAAATCAAGAGACATCTACGAAAATTTAGCGTCTTCAGAAACTACAGAAGAGTCAGTAGAAGAGGCTAAAGAAGAAGCAAAAGAAGAGTCTAAAGAAGAGGCTAAAGAAGAAGCAGTTGCTGAAACTGAAGCATCTGAAGAAAAAGCAGATGAAAAAGTAGAAGAAGTTGCTGAAACTGAAACAGAAGAATCTACAGAAGAAAAAGCAGATGAGTCTGAAAAGACTGAAGAAGAAGCGATTGAAGAAGTTGGTGGTGACGCTACTGATGATTTAATCAAAGATATTTCTGCAGACGAAACAGGTGACGCGGAAGCGGCGGCTGACGACATGGAAAAAGACATGGACGCAGACGGTGAAGAAGGTGACACTGAAGAAAGAGTTTCAGATTTAGAAGACGCTTTAGAAGATCTAAAAGCAGAATTTGAAAAAATGATGGGCGATAAAGGCGAAGGCGATATGGACGAACCAGAAGAAGAGTCAATCGAGCCAACTCCAGAAGTTGCTCCTGAAATTCAACCAATGGAAGCAAAGCATGACAAAAAGGATGAGAAGAAAGAGACTGTTAAAGAGTACAAAATCCAAAAGTCTGCTGACACAAGTGATAGTGCTGACAATAAAAAATCAGCAGTAGCATCTAGCAATCCATCACCAAATAGTGCATCAGCACACAAAATTGGTGGAGCAGAAGAAAAAGGAAGACCTGCACCATCAACTTCAGACATGAAGTCAGGTGAATTTGCTAATGAAGGTGGAAAAGACTCTAGAAAGTTGAATGACGCATCAAGCAAAGTATCAAAAAATGATGGTACTGATGCTTCTGCTAAAAAATCTCCAGTAGTACCTGCTAAAAAGTAATACTTGGAAATTTTTAAAAGGAGTTACTGATGTCTATACATCTTAGAGAACACTTAACATACGATCAGGCTAGAATGTCTATCCTTCATGAAAATGACGGAAAAGACTTGTACATGAAAGGGATTTGTATCCAAGGTGGAATTAAAAATGCTAACCAAAGAGTTTACCCAGTAAATGAAATTGGCAAAGCAGTGAAAACACTTAACGATCAAATCTCTTCAGGGTACTCAGTTCTAGGTGAAGTAGATCATCCAGACGATCTGAAGATTAATTTGGACCGTGTATCACACATGATTACTGAAATGTGGATGGACGGACCAAATGGATACGGCAAGATGAAAATTTTGCCAACACCAATGGGTCAACTTGTCAAAACGATGTTGGAATCAGGTGTGAAACTAGGCGTAAGTTCCAGAGGAAGCGGAAATATATCCGAATATGGAAACGGCGAAGTTTCAGACTTTGAGATCATTACCGTTGATGTTGTGGCCCAACCTTCGGCCCCAGGTGCTTATCCTACGCCGATATACGAACACCTAATGAATACAAAAGGTGGTATGAAAGCAAAAGGACTGGCGGAAGAAGTTAGAAACGACGCAAGAGCACAACGGTATCTAAAAGATGCCTTAACAAACATAATAAAGGACCTAAAATAAAATGATAGACGCAATATCTAAATTAGTTGAATCAGGTGCAATATCAGAAGATACTCAAAAGAGTATCCAAGAGGCATGGGATTCGAAAATTAAAGAAAATAGAGAAAGTGTATCAGCAGAGTTAAGAGAAGAATTCGCAAAAAGATATGAGCATGACAAGTCAAACATGGTTGAAGCAATCGACAAAATGATGACTGAGAAATTATCTGAAGAAATTTCTAAATTTGTTGAAGACAGAAAAGCACTTGCTCAAGAAAAAATTGCTTACAAAGAAAACGTAGGCAAACATTCTGCTAAATTAGAAGAATTTATACTTTCTAAATTATCAGAAGAACTTAAAGAATTACACAGCGACAGAAAAGGTGTTCATGAAAACTTTTCTAAAATGGAAGAGTTCGTAGTAAACGCTCTTGCAAAAGAGATTAAAGAATTCCATGAAGACAAAAAAGGCGTTGTGGAAACAAAAGTCAAACTAGTTGCTGAAGCGAAGAAACAAATGGCGGAAATGAAAAAGGCTTTCATAGAAAAATCTGCTAAAGTTGTTGAAACTGCTGTAACTAAAAAGTTAGGCGAAGAACTTGCCCAACTTAAAGAAGACATTACTAAGGCTAGAAAATCTAACTTTGGTAAAACTATTTTTGAGGCATTTGCATCTGAGTACCAGGCTTCTTATCTCAACGAGAAGTCAGAGACTGCAAAACTATTGAAAGTTGTTGACGAACAAGCACTTAAAATAGCAGACGCCGAGAAATCCATAGAAGAGAAGAAAGCGGTGATTGAATCTAAAGACGCGGAAGCGAAAAGAAATCATGATTTGATGGAACGTAAGGAAACTATGGCTGAGTTGCTTAAACCATTAAGCAAAGAAAAAGGTGAAGTAATGAGTCAACTGTTAGAATCAGTTCAAACAGGAAAACTTGAGGCTTCATATAACAAGTATCTACCTCACGTGATGGCTGATAAACCTGTTGTAACAGAAAAGAAAATTATTTCTGAAGCAAAAGGTGACAGAGCACAAAGGGAAGATGCAGAAATAACAGACATTCGTAAATTAGCGGGTGTTTAAACTAAACAATAAGGGGAAAGATCAAATGTCAGAAATATTTGAATCTAAATGGAGCGAAACTAAAACCGCTCTTACTGAAGGTTTAGAGGGCAACAAGAAAAAAACTATGGACGTTGTCTTAGAAAATACTAAAAGGTATTTGTCTGAGGCGGCTACATCTGGTGCTACAAGTGCCGGTAACGTTGCTACTTTAAACAGAGTGATTCTTCCAGTAATACGTAGGGTTATGCCTACTGTTATAGCGAACGAGATCGTTGGTGTACAACCAATG
>MDTB01125193.1_pt1 | contig 15277 bp, 4 predicted proteins | sample 811161 | NCBI WGS metagenome assembly MDTB01 (sample SAMN05326650, study PRJNA326480) | marine metagenome | isolation source: seawater | place: Mediterranean Sea | collected 2009 | reverse complement strand
TTTTTTTGTGGTTTTAGATCATCAGTTTGTTTTTTTTATTACCATATAAGTTTAATTGATAGGGCGTGAAAAATTACAAACGTCTTTCTTAATTGTCTCATAGTGTGCCTACCATAGCCCTTTATAGACACAGCATAGATAAATTGCTGTAAAGCTTTTCCTAAGTTGGAAGAAAAAGAAACTCTCCTTGCTGGCCCAGCTGGCTGGGCTGGCCCAGCTGGCTTGCCGGGCTTGCCAGGCTTGCTATTACTATGTAGCACAATCAGGTGAAAAAGTTTGTCCACATTAAAGTTCTTCCCACCAGCCCACAGCATTCCTGTGTGGCATTCTGGCATTCCAGGCATTCCAGCATTCCAGCATTCTGCTATTGCTAGCCCGGCTAGCTATTCTTAATTTTTATTACTGTCATAGTGTGATAATTGTCCAGTAATAGTGTGATTGTGTATTGTGTGGCCTCTTTACTTTTTTGATGGCCTCTCTTATTTGCACATCACAGCATTATCATAACCTCCATTACAATGGTATTACTATAGATTCGCAAACAGCCTTTTTTTTTCTTCATCTTGCAGGCTTGCTCTTCTATAAAAATATTTGCTCGTTCACCTTCTTTTCTATTATAATACAGCTATCATTGACACAGCATTTATGAATAAACACACACAATATGATGGACTCAATGTACCTCGTTTTATCTATGGAATTCATGTTAAGGAAATATGACAAACAGATTTTTCAATGCAAATACTACTGCAAGTATATAGCTACTACATCAAAAACCATCCTTAATTTTAAAATGGTACAGTGCCTATCTACAGACATATTTATGCATGTAAGTGTAATAAAAGAAGAAGATACTTTTGTTTTTTACGAGGCGGAGGTGACGGTGAACCAATTTCTAGGAAAAAAGGGGGGGAGATTACATGATCACAGCATTAGTTATTATTTCCAGCATAGCAATAGGATTAAAAAAGAATATTGATAAATATATAATAATAATAATAAATGCATACCAGATATATATTATATGTATATATGTATGTATGGTATGTATGTCCAAATACACTAATTATAAAAACATTGAATATAGATAGAGATCTTACAGTAAGAGAATTGAAATCTTGATAATTGTGCTATTGATACATTATACATATATAGTTGCATTATATAAGATTTGTTAATAGTTTACATAGAAACAAATTATTGAACAATTCTTCCATCATGTTTTCAGAATCATATAGAAAAATATGCAGTATAGCTGTTTTATTACTTTTTGTGATACACCTTTCAAGCTTCCGAACTGGAAATGCCATGCATGATTTTGGCGAAGAGGAAGAATATGGTGACCATAAACCTACTGTAAAAAATGAAACAATTATAGAAATAAAAACAAATTCAACAGTCACTCCGTTGAGCGAACCGGAAGTACAACATGCTAGAGATTTAGAAGCGGAAAAACGTTTTCCAGAAACACAAGTTGATGCTGTCGTCAGTGGTGAAGATCCTTGTGAAAATTTAAAATCATGTAGTGAGTGTACTAGACAAAGACAATGCGGTTGGTGTGACGCTAACATGAAGTGCGTTGCTGGGGGGCCAAAACGACCAAAGGCAGACAACGTTTGCCCATTAACATTTTGGTCGTACTCTTTTTGTCCTGGCCAACCGTGTCCTAAATATTCAGACTGTAAAAGTTGTTTATCGGACCCTAACTGTGGTTGGTGTGCTGGTGCAAAGAATCTTGATGAGGATGATGGTTCCAGCACCGAAGGGACGTGTTCAGATGGTAGTAGAGACGGGCCATTTAATCAAAATGAAGATGCAGCTTGCAGAGGCAACTGGCTGCATTCTCCTACACGCCTTGCTGAACCAACTACACGTACAGCTATATTAAATATAAAGCACGGTAGTTATCTAAATGAAATTTGTAGCGCAGGGACAATGGATATACAACATGCATTGCCACCTAAAAAAATAGTAGCACCAGTTAAATATCCAGTAACCATGTCGGTTGATCCTGTACACGGACCAACGTTCGGGGGTACTATTATTACAATTACAGGTCTTTGGTTTGGTTTTACACCCAGCGCAGGACTAAAAGCATATTTAGGCGAAATTCCTTGCGATGAGACTGTCTGGGTATCGGAAAGTTTAGTTAAATGCGTAGTACCTCAGCACAGGCCTGCAGGTGCTCAACGAGTAATAGTAATTCGCGACGGTATCGGTAACAACGACACGGATGCACAGAATGTAGTTAACTACGAGATTCGTGAAATGGTTATCGATACGATATCGATTAAAAAAGGACAAACTGTTGGAGGTAATATTATAAATATTACTGGTAAGAATTTTGGTACAAAAGATTATAATCCAACAGTTAAAGTTGGCGAGAAAGAATGTGTGCAATCGCATTGGATATCAAATGAACTCCTGCAATGTGTCACTCCACCTAATTTTGGAACAAACCATAGTATTGTGGTGACTATAAATGGAATGGAACAACCATTATGGAATCAAAATTTCTATTTTGATTATGTAAGACCAACCCTTGAATCAACCTCTGCTAAACATGGACCGACACAAGGGAATACAACTGTTGTTTTGCGAGGTTCAAATTTTGGAACAAAAGATGCAATGCCAGTTGTTACCATTGGTGGGGTACCATGCAAATCTCAGGAACATGTTACGCATTCTGAAATTGTTTGTACAACTTCACCAGGAGTAGGTACTAATCATCGTGTTGTTGTGACTTTATTAGACGGTAGATTTACAACGGAGGAAGAGTTTACGTTTAACTACGATCCTCCAATGATTGCATCGGTTACGCCAGCAAATGGCGTAACACTCGGGCGATACGAAGTGTTGATAGCTGGTATTAATTTTGGAACTGGTGCAGCGTCACCAGATTTGACACCACCAGTTGCAGATTGGACACATCGTAGATTGCGATATGCACAAGAACGAGCTGGCATCACACATAGCTGGGGTGCCGCATGGAATAACACAGGTGTTGGCGATCAAAACTGGGAACCATCCGTGGAAGAGAAGGAAGCAAATGCAATGGCTGGTGCTATGAAAAACGATAGTTCTGTTAAAAGTGGATTGTTTGCTGCTGCCGAAGCTGCTGCACGTGGCGATGTCGCCGGTGCTGCCTCCAGTGTTGAAAAAGCATCAGAAGAAGCCGTTAATAAGTTAAAAAAGAATCTTAAAGGAGAGGCATTAGCAGCTGCGATGGCAGTTGCCAATATTGTAAAGACTTCTGTAAGTGCGTTGTCAAACGTATCGAAAACTATGGAAGGAGGATCTTTTTCAGGTAATAAGCTTAAAAATGTTATCGGTGCGAGCGTTGCAGCTGCAACTGGTGAAAGATATACGGGTGTAAATGGTCAAAATCAAGAACGTATGTCAAAAATTGCAAAATCAAAGAATGGTGAAGATGCAGATAACAAAAACTATGATTGGAAAACAGACCGTACACTTGTGGGGAAAATTCAAAACCTAGATGGTACTACCACCACACTTACTGGACCGAAATCTGGACCAAAACCATTGGTGTTTGTGGAGATGGCTGAAAAGACTGGTAGTGGAATGGAATTATTCAAATCAAAACTAGTAGATTTATATGCTTTTATTGACTTCGCAGATAATATTATGCAAAATGCAAAACAATCTGCAGAATCAGGAGCCCGTAAACCATTTTTCGGTGCAAAAAAAGAAAGTATGGCTGAAAAAGCTGCTAGACGCAGGGCAGGGTTGGATGCTGCAAGGCGGGAAAAAGCTGGTAAAGGTTCTAAAGCAGACTCGAAGGACGGCATAAGTTCTAAAGCAGATGATAGTAGTAGAAATGATCAGGGTGCTAATGATTCACCATCAAACTTTAGTGCAACAGGATCGGCATATGGTGAAACAGATACTGTAAATGCTGATATTGGCGCCGACGGCGAGTCGTTCTTTGGAGCAGAACAAGACGAATCACAACGTAGAGATTGCTTTTTCACAACCGGCTGTAGCAAAATATGGAACCCAGTTAAAAATAACGAATTATGGGAAGAGAAAGCTACCGTAATGGCTATTGAGGGCTTGAAAATTGGAATGCGATACAAAGTAGAAGTAAGAGGCATGTTTATTGCTGACAACACTGCAAAATCATATGGCGCAGAATGCCCAAGTATAACGGGAGTTGGTGATGCACATGAAATCAATTGCCCTACTTTTTTCACTCCAAAAGATCATTTACCAAGAGACAAATTGTACCTTGCTGGTACAATGAAAACTATGCAAAAAAACCAACGCTTCACTGCCAAGATGACGTTTGAAGGGGAAGCAACATCGGAAACGCTTAGTTTGAAATCTATGTATTCTAAACAATACTATGTTACAGCAGGTCCAATTCAAATGCGAGTGGTGCAATTATCCCCGCGCATGAAGGCACCAATTATTGCCGAGCCTGCATGCGCAAATAACATGGCACCTGATTATACCATGGCTGGTCCACGATGCATCTATGCGTCAATTGGAGGACAATCGTGTCTTCAACTCGAGATGATGACGTCAGGAATGTTGAAATGCGTAGTACCACCAGGTGTTGGTGCAAATTTAACAGTTGTTGTTATTGTTGGAAATCAAAGTACAAGCGATATGGGAAATTATGAAAGGCTCACCAGGCTTCATGAAGAATCTTCTTTGGAAGGTATCGAGGAGCATTTGCAATTTACATATGACAAACCAGTGGTGAACAGTTATTCCCCAAAATTTGGGCCAGCGTCTGGAGGTAATACGATTACACTTAAAGGTTACAATTTTGGACCAGATAAAGATCATATTGTTCAAAATTTGACAACTGTTGTGACAGTTGGGGGTGTCTTGTGCACTAGCACAGTATGGCTGTCTGATAAAGAAATTGAATGTAAAGTTCCAGAAGGTGTTGGGTCTAGAAAGGAAATTGTTGTGACGACAGCTGGCCAAATGTTTCCACCAGAAGGCGAGGCTTGTACAAAGTGTAATAGTTGCTGCAAGCCTATATATTACGATTATAGCCCACCTACAATAAACAATGTAAGTCCAAATCATGGAACGACTGTGGGAGGAACAAACGTTGCCATTCATGGTAAAAATTTCGGTAAAGTAGATCACATGCCAACTGTAACAATTGATGGAGTGCCATGTCCGCAAATAATGTGGAAATCTGACGATTTGGTTCTATGCGCATCTCCCGGTGGATGGGGAATGTCTAAATCTGTAAAAATCACAGTTGGCGACCAGACAGACCACAACGATGCAATATGGAACTACGACGATCCAGAAGTTTATAGTGTTGATCCACCAGTGTGCCCAACAAGAGGGCAATGCTTACTGAAAATCAAAGGTTTGAACTACGGTCATGAGCAAGGCAATCATTTACGTGCTACTGTTGGCGGAAAACCATGCGCGAATGTGGATAGGCATGATCAACCCTTGTTAGTCAACCAAACGAGCATGGAGTGTGTTGTAGGACAAGGTGTTGGAAAAAATCTAGATGTAAGAATTTGTGTAGGTACGCAATGTTCAAAGGCTAATACGTTTTTCTCTTACAGGCGTCCTGAAGTATACGAGATTCGCCCAAGACACGCTCCACTGCGAGGTGGAAAGGTAGTTACAATTACTGGGATGGGCTTTGGACAAACTGGGGGCTCTGGCGTGAATATTTCGGCTAGAATTGGTGGCATTCCATGTGCAGATACTCGTTGGATTTCAAATCAACAAGTAGAATGCACGGTGCCAAAACATGCTCCTGGCGGTTTTGATCTACCTGTGACAGTTGTTGTTGGTAATCAAGAATCAACTGCTGAAAACCTTTTCCAAGCTGCGCATTTCTCCTATGACGCACCAGAAATTCATGAAATTACAATTAAACGAGGTGCTGTAATGGGTGGATACGTAATGGAGCTTATGGGTTTCAACTTTCCATCCGATAGTTCGATTTGGTTCGGTGAAATGTTTGAATATGGTCGTAATCGTGTACCATGTACCAAAACAAAAAGAGTTTCGTCGGAGATTTTGAAATGTTTAGTCCCATGCGGTATTGGATTCGGTGTTTTGCCAGATGGCGAGACAGGATTTGGAGTAGTACGAAAAACTGCTGATGATGGCAAAATTACTTTGAGCAGACAACATTCAATTCATTTAGTTACAAATGGAAGACGCTTTGTTCAAACCAAGACACAGGCAAACGCGAAAATTAGAAGATGCAACAACTTGCCTGAGATATTTGCTATCAAACAAATGGGTAAGAAGTATGGTCAAGGTAACTACGCAACTTTGTTTTGTGAAGATGGTTATGATTTGATTGGCAATGGTTCCTTTACTTGTAACGCTACAACTGGTGCTTGGAGTGGAAAATTACCAATGTGCTTAAAACCAAAAGCACCAAAACCATCACTTCCATTTGACGTGTTTGGCGTCGACATTAAAAAGGCTTTGGAACGAGAGGCCCAACGCGATCGCTCGCGTGAAGGTACTGGTCAAGCTCAAAGGTATGATGCAGAAGCCAAAAAATTAAAAGAAGCTGCCGCTGTTGCAAGAGCAAGTGGAAAACCAATGGAAGCTGTTGGTTTGGAACAACAAGCAGCAGGAATGGAAAAACTAGCAATGAAAGAGGCAAAGGCCTCCAGTTCATCCCAAGCAAAACAGTTAGAAGCTGAAGCCGATGAAACTGCACAAGAAGTTGAACAACTTAAGCGCGAGGGCAAAATAGATGAAGCAAAAGCTAAAGAGAAACAGGTGGAATTGTTGAGAAAACAAGCAAAAGCCGTTAAGACCATGTCTGCATCTCCAGAAGGAACAAAATTAGAGGCAGAAGCTGAGGAAGATGCAAAAGAGGCCGAGAAACTCAAAGAAAAGGTAGAACAGCTTAAAAAGGCAGGTCAAGTAGAAGAGGCTGAAGCAGTCGAACAGAAAGCTTTCGCATTGGAGAAAAAAGTTGAAGACACGAGAAAGAAGGCAAAAGAAGCCAACGAGAAATACACTGCTGCACCAGAGCCATTAACAGTAATGCAAACCATGTCAAAAGCAGAAATTGCAGCTATGGCACAGCAAGAAGCGATTAAAAGATTAGTCCAAGCTACGATTAAAGAGCAAGAAGTCGAAATGAACTCCTCCCAAGCAATTAAGCATTGGGACAGGCAAAGCGAAATGATCATAGCAAAGAAAGAGCAAGCTGAAGACGATATCGAGGCGGCAAAAAAGGCTCGCAAAAAAGCATTGGAAGATGAAGAGAGATCTGCCGAGGAACAAACGAAAGCTGCAAGAGGTGCTGCTGCAAGAGCTGCGTTTGAAGCCATGAATAAAGGCAGCCTAAGCAACGAGAATGATGAAGATTTAATAGCTAATGCACTTAATCCTGCACTTGGCAAGCAAAAACAATCACAAATTAAGCTACTTCGCACTAAAGGCAAAGAATTAATTCAAGCGGCAAGAATGAAGAAGTTGCAAAAAGCGTTTAAAGTTGCGTTGAAAAAAGCAAAGAAAAATCCTGCATTAAAGAAAGAGGTAGAACAGCTTAAGAAGGCGGGTAAATTCCAAGAAGCAACTGCAAAAGAACAAGAAGCTGAATACCAACTTAAAAAAGCAAAAACAGCAAAAGCTGCTGTTTTGAACGACCTCAATGCGGAAGTAAAGAAAACTGAGAAAATTGCCGAGAAAGCAAATGTGCAACAAGAAGAAGAAGCACGGAATTCTGCAAAAGCAAATGAGAAACAAGCAGCCGTAAAGCAAGATACAAAACGTCTTGTTGAGCAAGCTAAAGAAGGAGATATTTCATCGCGTGAAGGTGATCAACAAGAAAAATTAGAAGAAGCTGTAACAAAGGCAGAAAAACTTCAAGCTGCTTTGCCAATGTTGGAACAACTTTCAAACGAACAAAAAACAATTCGTGAAGAATTAGGGACAAGAATGAAAAAGACGATTGCTCTCCTTCATGAAGAATTGAATAGGGCTAATTCATCGCCATCTAATGTCAACAAGTTAAGCGAAGATGTTGAAAAAATGCAAGAAACGTACGAGAAAGAATTACAAAAGGAAACGGTAGCTCAAGTTAAAAAAAATCAAGCAAAACGTGCAGAAGAGAACGTTAGAGACACTCGCGTTGAAGTAAACAACAAAATGGCTGAGTTAAATAAGGAGAGAAATGAAATTTATAAATTACGCAGGAGACTTTTATGGAGTAGAATTGCAAGTAAAGTGTTAAGTCCATCAAGCGATATGCGTTTCTCGGATGTTAGAAATTCGCCACGTAGAGCTGCAGCTATGGATGATGGAGTAGCCGTGTTGAAATCGTTTGATGTTGTTACTGGGGAACTACTAACTGAATATTTCGACGACAATTCTCCACAAGGCAGAAATTTAGATAAAGATATGTTCTATCGCTTGAAAGGTGGAATGGTTATTGATTACAGATTCAATTACGATGCCCCTGAAACAACTCGCGCATATGCTGGAAGTTCCAGCCGTGCCAATATTGGCGCAAAGGGTGGGACGGCAATTATAGTAGAGGGTCGCAATTTCGGTTGTCGCGATTACAGTATGGAGGAGAAGAGAGATGGAAGAGATAACTTTACTTGGTGGGAAAGTATCGAAGATGAGCAAAAGCTCACCGCATGGGTTTTCGAGACGGATAGTAGTCACACTGGAAAAGGCTGGAATAAATGTATCAAGACAAATTATTTGTCAGATAGCAGATTAGAATGCATTGCCCCATCAGGTACTGGTGCGGCAAGAAAGATGAAAGTAACGCTTGGTGGTCAAGGTAGTAAACCAAAACAATTACTAAATTATAATCGTCCAGTCGTTTCAAAAGTTGTAAATCCAGCAAGAAGCAATATCGACACGAGTAACAGTACCGGCCGTTGCCGTGAATGTGGTGCACCATCTGGAGAATACTGGATCACAATCGAAGGTTGGAATTTTGGCCCAACACGATCCACGTGGGGTTTGATCAAAGCAGACGAAGCAAAACATGGTGTCTACGATAGACCGAAGATGCAAAATGAACATTTCTCCCAAACGCCAGCTATCAAGATTGGAGATGCATATTGTCTTCAGACACGTTGGGTCAGTGATACAGAAGCTCGATGCCTGGTGCCTCCTGGATTAGGAAAAAATCACATAGTATCCCTAGGACCAGTAAATGGTTTGTATTCCGATCCCAAGGCTGATAACGTAAGGTGGGAGTATGAGCGACCAGTTGTTTCAACTATTTTGCCAAGAAATGGTCCAACTTATGGGAATCAATCAACAAAAATTTATGGAGAAAATTTTGGTAAATGTTTTACCTACATATCCTACACGACTACTAAAGGTGTGAAAGGCCCTTCGGCTAGATTTTGCCCAACCGTTTATCCATCGATTGATTGTGAACCATGTAAAAGTTTTACTAGAGTCAACTCGAGACTAATTGAATGCGTAGCAGACACTGGCACTGGTACAAATAAATTTGTAAATGTGAAGCTTGGTGATTATGATGTTGCGAGAAGAAATAATTTATATGATTACAATGGCCCAATGGTAACAAAAGTACGACCATTGCATGGTCCTGCTACTGGTGGAAATACATTGGATATTACCGGGGTAAATTTCGGCTTAAATATCGATGCTATCATGACCAGAGGTTGTAATAAAGGATCTAGACCAACAATGACCGTCGGTCGAATTGCTTGTGCTGATCTGAAAATTATAAGCAACACGAAAGCAACTTGTACGCTAAGTACCAATCCTGGTATAGGTAAAAATCTCCCAGTAGGTATGTCCGTTGGTGGGCTAAGTGCTAGGCTTAATTATAATCCAGACGCCGTATATACGTTTGATGCCCCAGAAATCAGCAAGATAACAATGCTGAAAACATCAGCGCCAAATGATAAGCATTTAAATGCATTCAATCCTCGTGGTCACACCTGGGCAAATACCTGTCCACAAAAGAGCGGTGGTTGCAGTAATCCAGATAATTGGTGGCAACAGTATGATTATTCCTTCAAGATCTACGGTAAAAATTTTGGTACTAAAATATACAACAATTATCAATACCAATATTATAGAAACTATAGAGGTCGCCACATGTGTGGTTTCGGAAACTTCCAAGGCTCGGCTACATACATTAGTGATACAGAAATACTTTGTAGAATTCCACAAAACCAACATGAACGACTCGCTAGAGGATCAAATGGTTTACAGCCACAAAGAGCATATGTAACAGTTGCTGGCCAATCATCTTATCGTTTAGGTATGGAACCTTCAAAAAGTAAATTTTACGAACTGGATTTCTTTGAATATAAAAACGCAAATCTTCAAGGCAATCCAATCAAAGCAAAAGAAACGAAAACTTTAAAGGAATGTAAAAAATCATGTGCCAATTTAGCAAGTTGTGCGGCATTTACGGTGAAAGGTGGCAGCTGTACTTACTATAGTGAAAATTCTGCAACAAGTTGTGGAAAATCAAAAGAATCAGGAGTGGTAACGTATATTAAAGAAGGAGTAACTGATACTGGAAATTGTGTAGATACACGATCGTTGGTTATGGGTCCATATATAACTAGCACTAGCCCATATCAACGTACTGAAGGAAAATTTGCTGGATCAATTAGAATATCAGGAAAAAATTTCGGCCTAAATGCCGACAGTACGCGTGCAAAATCCATCAAAGCATATTACAACAATGAAGAATGTTTAGAGACGGAGTATGTATCGGATAGCGAAGTTAAATGTAAGCCTAGATCATACCCTAGTTCCGCTGGGGGTGTAGCTCTTGGTGAAGATTTTGAAGGTGCATGGGACACAAATAAATGGAAGTCAACAAATGGTAAAGCTATTCTTGGGGGATCATGTGCATATGGCAGTCCATTTGGAAAAGCAATGGTTTTTAAGAAGGACGGTGAGATTATATCAAACCCAGTCAATGTGTTGAGGGGTGGAAAAGTAAGCTTCTCTATCAAACTTTGCGGCTTCGGATGGGTGCCTACATACGAGTCGAAAGGTGTTACGCTTAGCGCATCGCGCGATGGAGGTAGCACTTGGTTTGTTGTTGCTGGATTTAACACATTCCATAGATACCGCCACTGGCGAAAAGTTACAATTGACTTGTACAATGACAACACTAATGGTGCACATCCTGCAGCATCCGGCTCAACTATGTTTAAATTATCTGGCCCTAAAGAATTTGCAATTGATGAATTCAAAATTGAATCAAAATCTGTTAAATGGCCAGTTCGCGTAAGTGTCAATGTTAATAGTCCAACACCTGAGAAGAATATCACGATGTCCACTTTAGACATGGGCTTGAATCTTGCTACAGGCTGGTCTGTTCCACCTCAATTTAGAACTATATCTAGAGCATGTACCACTGGTCAATATTGCCAAATGCCATCAAAGACGGATAGTAGAGGTTTCCCTGGATTTTCATGGACGAAGAATCGATATGAGGATTTATATTTATCTGGTTCATTACAATCATGCAAATCAGAAGGAACTAGTGAGACGGAATGCATGAAACTTTTAAAGCATGATGGTAAAAAATCAACATATAAAGACACTAATTTCAAACCAAGTTCTGAAGTTGCGACTGTAAACTTGAAATTTTCATTCCCAGTGTTGGTATATCAATTAAGATTAGTACATGCTGAGGAGAGCAAAGCAGAATGTCGTCCTAAAACATTTTTGATCAAATATCCAGGGGGTGAAAGAACGGTCAACGTTGAAGATATTGATAAAAAAAACTAATGTAGGCAATGGCTACTTTAAAGACTATGACATTGTACCATTCGCGGCGGATGATATCAGTATTTTCACAACGGCAACACAAAAAAATTGCAAGAAAGCAACACTTTCCATTGGGCAATTATCTCTACGCGGGGATTTATTATCCAATGTAAACAGAAGATCCAGTTGGGGAAAATATGCTTGGGCATCATGCAGCAACGGCTTAATTGGTAAATATAACTTGGGTAGATACTACCAAGGTTTCTGGTCAAAATCTGAATACAAATTTAATTGTGAAAAATTGCACAATGGCATTTATGATAAATCAAGAATGACTGTTGACGGTCAAGCATGGGCTACTCCCTACCCTAATAAAGAAAGAGACAATTGGAACAGTAGACCAAGGGGTAGAGTACCACATCCAGAGGTTACAATTAATTTCAATCGTGTTCAAGATATATGGGCTATTAACATTGCTCAAAAACATAGATATCATGCAAAGAGTGTAACAGTTAAATACTTTGATGAAAAACAGAAACAACGTGGCAAAGCAGAGAAATATAATTTGGAGGACAAAGATTTTGACATGCAAAAATTCCAACTGTCGCAAGCTCGCAAAAAAGTGAAAAGTGTTGCGATATATATTGATGATGTATATGAAAATCCAATTCGCAAGAAATTCCCATATTTGTACGATACATTCAAAAAATTTGATAAAAAAACTTGGATTTTCCCAGATAAAAAAGCAATTACATATGATTACGGGCTAGAGAACCAAGCAGGGCATGCAAAGGGTATATACTTTTCTGGAGACGCAGAAAATCAATTAGCAATTCATTCCGCTCAAGCATGGCCTGCTACTGGAACGACCATTACGGGTGCTGTCGTAGGTGCACCAGGAAAATGCAACGATCATTTTATCATGATATCGACTAAACCACAAAGAAAATGGTCTTTTGGACACAGTCCTGATGTTTTAAAATTCGCATATAATTGTGACGAATTGGCAATTTATCAAATGGAAGAACCTGGTCGTGGAAAGAGACAACCAAGGGTTATACCATGTCGTGCAACTGGTAAAAAACATCGTTTCCAAATTAAATTAGAACAGGATGGTGTTGGATTTGTTTCCGATGCTTGTGCAAATGCTGAAAATAGTGCAATTCCAAATAACAGCGGTTACGCAAAAGTTTATGATAGTTACAACCCATTTGCAACAAAGCCGGGTCAGCCAGCTCAAGATATTTACGTTTATTTTGGTGCAAGTCAAGATAGGAAACAAGAGACAAAGAAACCATATTTTGAAATGATGAAAATTATATCGGCTGGTTATGGTCTAGGTGAAGTTGAAATTATTGGGGAAGATGCCGTTTAATTAGCGAGAAGAGAAACGAAGAATATATAGAGAAAGAATAGATTTTTATATTTTTAATAACAGAATTTTTAATAAAAAAAATATAGAGAAGAAGTAAAAATAGAAAAGTAAAAAAAAGAAAGAAGACAGAGAGTATATTAAAATTTTTTAAAATTAGTAAAAATTTTAATATTTTTTTTAAAAAATAATAAATAAATATAATATAATATAAACTCGTAGTAATTGGGAAAAATAGCAAAACATTTTGGTTTTGGATATTATACGTAGTTTAGTAATACGTTATATCCAGAAAGTCGTGCTCTAGTGAACAATTATTCACATCCGCCCTTCTTCTTCATTGCGCGGCGCAACTTTTTCTTCTCAAATCTCGACAAGCCTGCTTCTTCCAGATCCTCGTCGTCTGCTTCCACCAGATCAACAGACGATTTCAGACCTACATTCGCAAATTTACTTTTGTATTCACCCAAGTTGGCGTCGTCCAAGATCTCGCACACCGACTGTCTCGGCCCACTCGACATCTCGATCGACGTCAGGTCCAAACCGTCCGAGGCCAACAGCGGTTCTTCTATTTTTTCTACGGCTTCTCCAACCTTCCCAAACGCCACGAACGCAATGAACGTCCTCGCCAATCCGCACTTTCGCGACAACATCCCTTTGTTCAACTGACCGTCCTTGTATAGTTTGTAGAAGGTGTAAATCTTGTACGCAAAGGCAAGCGCCGTGACGATGCCGATCCCTTTCAAGATCCAGAACAGGACAGCCAGTGCCACAGTTTCCTTGCACGACGATTGGCCTTCCTTGTTGTTGAACTTGCCATTTTCACATTTCTTGCACTCTATTTCTGAGACGCGTCCGGGCATGTCGTTGTACGTGCTTTCTGGACAGAGTTTACACTCAGTTTGCCCAGTCGCACCATTGTACGTTCCAGGACGACAGGGATTGCACGTAATGGATCCTGTATGCTCGTTGTACTTCCCAATTTCACAGTCAGAGCAAAGTTTAGCAGATATTTGACCACCGAGTGTGTTGTATTTCCCCTTCATACAGTTTTTGCACCCAGACTCTTTTGAAAGTCCATATTCATTGCCATATTTACCTCGATCGCAAAGTACACAATTATCACTGCTAGATTGCCCTTCCAATTCATTGTACTTTCCTAAACTGCAATCTGCGCAATCGTTTGTACTTTTTGCTGCTAACCGATCGTTGTACTTTCCTGTAGGACACAATTTGCATTTTTCTTTCCCCTTTTCATCGTTGTAGGTCCCTGTTTGGCATTCATCGCATTTTTCAGAAGAGATCTGTCCAGTCAGTTTGTTGTATGTTCCCGTCGAGCACAATTTGCATTCATCCGCTTTTTTTATCCCCGTTTGATCGTTGTATCTCCCTGTTGCGCATGGCTTGCAATTATCTGCTCTAGTCACCCCTGTTTGATCATTGTAGGTTCCCGTCGAGCATGATTTGCATTTATCTTCACTTGCGATCCCTGTTTGATCGTTGTACTTCCCTGTTGGGCATGGTTGCTGTTGTATACCATCTGTGCAGTAATACCCCTTGTCACAAACTACGCAATCTTGACAATGATTAAGTGGCGTGCCTGCGCAATACATCCCTATTTCGCAACCCACCCGTTGAAGTGCTGCGAATGCAGAAGGGGTAGATAATATATTGACCACATCGTTTCTAAGGCCGGGGTCATGGCCACCGCTATTTGAATCTCCCCACGTTTTCACGGATCCGTCGGACATCAGTGCTGCAAATGCGTTAGAAGTAGAAAATATAGTCACCGCACCACTTTGTATACCAGAATCGGGCATGGGAATATATTTAATATGTGGTTTTTTTTGCATATAATATCCCCACGTTTTCACGGATCCGTCGGACATTAATGCTGCAAATGCGTTAGAAGTAGAAAATATAGTCACCGCACCACGTGCGATGCGGGGATCTTTTCCGCCCGAATTTGGATTTCCCCACGTTTTCACGGATCCGTCGGACATCAATGCTGCAAATGCTTGATCAGTAGAAAATATATTGACCACACCACTTGCGATTTGGGGATCGCGCATGGGAATATATCTAATATGTGGTTTTTGTTTAAATCCTCTTTGCACATAATAACCCCACGTTTTCACGGATCCGTCGGACATCAGTGCTGCAAATGCGTTAGAAGTAGAAAATATA